>Ga0316218_1000993_pt1 | contig 33859 bp, 40 predicted proteins | sample TBH18003metaG_FD_203634 | JGI IMG/M metagenome (GOLD analysis project Ga0316218, IMG submission 203634) | Freshwater microbial communities from Trout Bog Lake, Wisconsin, USA - TBH18003 | ecosystem: Environmental > Aquatic > Freshwater > Lake > Hypolimnion/Profundal zone | place: USA: Wisconsin...
TTTCTTTGATTCCATGTTCAAATTTTTTGTTGGTTAACAATGGAAACACTATCTAAAGTTATGTTCTTTTTCAGTCCACTTTATGCTGACGATTTACACTTATACCCCGCCATTCATCTGAAAATAGGAAGTATATTCCATTTGGATATTTTGACAAACATTCCATTGCGGCGGATAGTTGTTGCATTGTCCCCAACGCATCTTTATTTCATTTTGGGGTACTTATGAGTGCTATGCACATGGCATGGGTGAAGTATGTATGTGGTAGGCTTGAAAGTAGGTACAGGTATTCAAACACCATCGTTTACAACAATTACCCATTTCCAATAGGTGTTAGCGACAAGCATAGAGAGGCGGTGGAGCAATATGCGCAGGAGGTATTAGACACCAGAGGTGAATACGATAATACTTTAGCTGAATTGTACGACCCGATAACCATGCCTGACAACCTAAAGAAAGCGCACTTGAATTTGGATAAGGCGGTAGATAAATGCTACGGCAATACCGTTTTCAATAATGAAACACAACGGATGCAATTCTTGTTCGGGTTGTATCAGGACTATACCGCCATGTTATTTAAAGTTGAAAAGAAGCCAAAAAAGAAACAGGTGTAATCTGATATCATTCCTTCTTTTCTTTCCCCTTCTTTTTAGGTGCAGGCTTGACCGTAGATAATTCCTTTGGCTCGGTAATTTCCCCTGTGGATAATTCCATGATATATTTTGCCAATTGATTTATATCTTTGGGTCTGTGCGGTTTGTTCGTTTTCATACAGTAAAGTTACGGCAAGATTACTGTTAAGGAATTTTAACTTTCAAACTGCGTCACTACCCATTGTTCCGTTTCCTGCGATTGTAGTGATTATACCTGCGGTATTTATCTTGCGTATTACTGAGTTGCCATTGTCAATAATGTACATATTATTTGCCACATCAAATGCCACGTCTGTTGGATTGGATAATTCCGCATTGGTAGCTGGCCCACCATCACCTGTATATCCTCCTCCTATCAATGAACCTGCATTATATCCAGTTCCTGCAACTGTTGTGATAACGCCTGAAGGATCTATTCTACGGATTACATTATTGTAATTATCTGCAAAGTAAATATTGCCAACACGATCAATTTTTACATTAGTAGGCATATTGATTTGGGCATTAGTAGCATAACCTCCATCTCCTGAATACCCAGCCACACCATTGCCCGCAATTGTAGTAACAATCTGCCCGCTCAAAACCACCGGCAATAACAAAAGAAATAAAAACAGGCTCTTCATATGGGTACGTTTGGTAAGTAAAGTTAGTAATTTATGATCTGTTTCAATCTCTCCTACTCCTTTACAAACCGCCCGCCATACACCCCATTCACCTTTACAAAATACACACCCGCAGGCAGCGATCGTACGTCAAGTAACACCTCCCTCTCCTTTGGAGAGGGCCGGGGAGAGGTAACCACCTGCCCCATCATATTCACCACCTCCACACTTTCTATTGCTGTAGTGCTTTTTATGGTTACTTCAGTTAGGGCGGGGTTGGGGTATATGGTGATGCTGTTGGCTGTTTTGTTTATAGTATTTACTTCTGTTTCATCGTATACTACCCTGCGTATTCTACTATTTTCGTAATCTGCAATGTACAAATCACCAAAAGGATCTACAGCTGTACAAAGCGCTTCTATATTAATTTCGGCATTAGTTGCTGAGCCGCCATCCCCCTTGTAACCGCAAGTATCGTTGCCTAAAATAGTTGTAATGATACCAGATGGAGTTACTTTGCGTATAGTACAGCTTATACCATCTGAAATATAAAAATTACCTAAAACATCAAAGACAATAGCTTCTGGCGCAGATATGTTCGCTGCTGTCGCTGGGCCTCCATCTCCAGAATTACCAGGCACGCCGTTACCTGCTACAGTAGTAATAATACCAATGTTATCTACTCTTCGTACACGATGGTTGCCATGCTCGGTAATATATAAATTTCCAACAGAATCGATAGCTAAAAAACAAGGTGAACTTAATTGTGCTACAGTGGCTGCAATGTTATCAACATTATAGCCTGCTGTTCCAGTTCCTGCAACTGTGCTAATTATGCCTAAAGCATTTATTTTTCGTACTCTATGACTTGATTCGTCTGAAAAATAGAGATTGCCAGCATTGTCGAAAACAATACCTACATCTGAATTTAATTCAGCCGCTGTTGCTGGAATTCCATCTCCATTATATCCATTGACTCCAGTCCCTGCTATAGTTGAAATTATACCCGAATTACTTATTTTCCGGATTACCGATCCCTGATCGTTAAAGTACATATTCCCATCAGCATCAAAAGCTATATCTACTGGTCCATTTAATTCAGCGTCAGTTGCAGAACCGCCATCACCAGTATAGCCTCCCACTCCAATTATTCCTGCTCCGTACCCATTGCCTGCAACTGTCGTGATAATTCCTGTAGTATTTATTTTTCTAATTACGTTGTTCCTCCAATCAGAAATATACATATTACCAAAACGATCGAATTTTACTGTATTAGGCCAGTTAAATTTCGCAAATATAGCCGCACCACCATCCCCACTATACCCCGCCACACCATTCCCCGCAATAGTCTCTATCACCTGCCCGCTCACAAATACCGGCAACAACAAAAGAAATAACAGCAGGCTTTTCATATGGGTACGTTTGGTAAGTAAAGTTAGTAATTTATATGGTATATGCCCACACGCAAAAACGGCTGCCTCTTGCGGGGCAGCCGTTCTATAAAAAGCAATTAAATTATGCAGTTGTTTCTTCTGTGCTTTCTGTTGCATCGGCAGCAGGCGCTTCAGTAGCGGGTGCTTCTTCCACAGCAGGGGCCGTTGCTTTAGGGGCAGGGGCAGCAGCAGGGGCAGATGTAGTTGCAGAGGCAGAGTTACCACGGCGGCTACGGCGTGTTTTCTTGGCGGCAGCAGCTTCAGTGTCTTTACCGTATATCTCGTTAAAGTCTACCAGTTCTATCATAGCCATATCAGAAGCGTCACCCATACGGCGTGGCAGCTTGATGATGCGGGTATAACCACCGGGGCGGCCGGCAACCTTGTCGCCTATTACACCAAACAGTTCTTTGATGCTCTCCTTATCCTGCAGGTAGCTGAATACGATACGGCGATTGTGCATAGTATCCTTCTTGCTGCGGGTAATGATAGGCTCGGCATATATACGCAATGCCTTAGCCTTAGCCAAAGTAGTGGTGATGCGCTTGTGCTCTATGAGCTGTGCAGTAAGGTTAGAAAGCAAGGCAGCGCGATGAGAAGCGGTGCGGCTTAAATTTTTGATCTTGTCTCCGTGACGCATGACATTTGTGTTTTAAATTCCCCCATACCGTTGTCAGGGATTTATGGGGCTGTGATAAAAAAATTCCAAATTCCAGTGGCCAAATTCCAAAATAAAATTCCGATTTTCAGGAACCAAATTCCAATGTCCAAAGGCTTTGGTTGTTTATAAAAAAACAAAGAGTCAAAACTCAAACCTTTGGGATTTGGATTTTGACTCTTTGGAATTTCACTTAATCGTCTCCCCTGCGGAACTTATTGATATCCATCCCGAAGTGCAGGCCGCGCTCGTGCAGCACCTGCTCTATTTCAGACAATGATTTCTGTCCGAAGTTGCGGAATTTCATCAGTTCTTCCTGGGTGTATTGTACCAGCTCGCTCAGCGAGTTGATCTTAGCTGCTTTCAGGCAATTGAAGGCGCGTACAGAAAGCTCCAGGTCTTCAAGCGGAGTGTTCAGTACCTTGCGTACCAGCAATGTTTCTTCATCAACGATCGTTTCTTTCTCTTCACGCTTAGTGTCGAGGGAGATGTTCTCGTCGGTGATGATCATCAGGTGCTGTATGAGGATGCGTGATGCTTCCTTCACCGCTTCTTCAGGATGGATGGTACCATCGGTAACAACTTCCATGATCAGCTTTTCGAAGTCGGTGCGCTGCTCCACACGTGTATTTTCGATCGTGTACTTTACATTCTTTATCGGCGTGTAGATAGAATCTATTGCGATAACGCCAAGTGGCGCGTCAGCAGGGCGGTTCTCTTCAGCCGGTACATAGCCGCGGCCCTTGCCTACATGCAGCTCCATCTGGAAGCTGGTGCCCGGCTGCAGGTTGCAGATGACCAGGTCAGGGTTCATCACCTGGAAGTTAGGCAGAGATTCGCCTATCATTCCCGCTGTGAATACTTCCTTACCCTTGATATGGAGGTCCACTTTTTCACCGGCAAAATCACCCATTTCGCTGGCCGCTTTGAGGCGTACCTGCTTGAGGTTCAGTATGATCTCGGTAACATCTTCAAGTACACCTTTAATAGTTGCAAACTCGTGGTCCGCACCCGGTATCCTGATGGCTGTGAACGCATAGCCTTCCAATGAGGAAAGCAGTACGCGACGCAAAGCATTACCGATGGTAACACCATAACCCGGCTCCAATGGACGGAATTCGAACTGCGCTTCAAAATCAGTTGTTTTCTGAAGAGCTATTTTGTCCGGCTTTTGAAAATTCAATATGGCCATATTGATATTGATTTGTGTTTATGATTGTTAATTTAAACAGTAAAGTGGATGGTACAACATCCACAATACCAATTACTTAGAGTACAATTCCACTATCAGCTGCTCCTTGATGTTCTCCGGAACATATTCGCGCTCAGGGTGGGTAATGTAAGTACCCTTCATATCTTTTTCATTCCACTCTACCCAGCTGATCTTGATGTTCTTACCACGGATCATACCGGTAACGGTAGTGTTGGCCTTGCTCTTTGGTTTCAGCTCTATCACATCACCCGGTTTCAGGCTGTATGATGGTATGTTCACCACTTCGCCATTCACCATCAGGTGCTTGTGCGATACCAGCTGGCGTGCAGCAGGGCGTGTAGGCGCGATGCCCATACGGTATACGGTGTTGTCTAAGCGTGCTTCGAGCAGCTTGATCAGGTTCTCACCGGTAGCGCCTTTCAAACGGGCAGCCTCTACGTAGGTATTTGCGAATTGTTTTTCCAGCAGGCCGTATGTGTACTTGGCTTTCTGCTTTTCCTTCAGCTGCACTGCATACTCGCTCGGCGCTTTGCGCTTGCGGGTTGGGCCGTGCTGGCCGGGAGGGTTGCTGTTCTTGCTGAGGCTTTTGCCTGATCCCAGGATGGGCTCACCGAATATGCGGCAGATCCTGTTCTTTGGTCCTGTATAACGTGCCATGACGATTTTTTGTTAGCTGCTCCGTCTCCTATAAAAATCGTAAAATCCGATCCGTAGCGAGCTTTATTATGAATTAATTATTAATTACTTATGTTCATTATCTCTTAAAAAGAACTAATTACAGCAAAAGCATTGAGCCATTGAGTAATTAAGTCATTGAGCCATTAAACCCTGCGTTTCTTCGGAGGACGGCAACCGTTGTGTGGCATTGGAGTTACGTCCTTGATAGATGTTACTTCGATACCGCTATTGTTCATAGCACGGATAGCGCCTTCACGGCCCGAGCCCGGTCCTTTTACGAATACGTCTGCTTTTTTCATGCCTGCATCAGATGCTACTTTCGCGCAATCCTGTGCTGCTACCTGTGCTGCGTAAGGAGTGTTCTTCTTAGAACCACGGAAGCCCATCTTACCGGCTGAAGACCACGAGATAACCTGGCCGGCCTTGTTGGTAATGCTGATGATGATGTTGTTGAAGGAAGCATTAATATGCACGTCGCCATGCGTATCGATCTTCACTATCCTTTTTTTGGCTACGGTCTTTGCCGATGCCTGCTGTGTTTTAGCCATTTTGATGGTTAATAAAAGGTGATCGTTAAAAAAAATCAGGCAGCTTGCGCCCACCCCGCACTACTCCTCCCCGCGCACCATGGCGGATCCGGCAGCAGTACTGTTATTTTATTTCTTAGGTGCTTTCTTCTTACCGGCAACTGTCTTACGCTTACCTTTACGGGTACGGCTGTTGGTACGTGTGCGCTGGCCGCGTAATGGTAAACCTTTACGATGGCGAACACCACGATAACAAGCGATATCCATGAGGCGCTTGATGTTCATTTGCACTTCCGAACGCAGCTGGCCTTCCACCTTGAATTCGGAGTTAATGATGTTACGTATGGCAGTCTGCTCTTCGTCATTCCATTCAAAAGCTTTCTTGTCATAAGACACAGAAGCCTTGTCCAGGATGTAACGGGCAGTATTGTTGCCAATACCATAAATATAGGTGAGCGCTATCTCACCACGTTTGTTTTTCGGAAGGTCAATACCAGCTATACGAGCCATTTAATATTGAAAATTTAAGTTTAACAATTAAAAAAACCTCATGAAGGGGAAGCCCTCCTGAGGATGCGGATATCTTATCCTTGTCTTTGTTTGAAGCGTGGGTTCTTTTTGTTGATGATGTACAACCTGCCTTTACGACGTACGATCTTACAATCAACGCTGCGCTTTTTTATGGATGCTCTTACTTTCATACAATTTTAGATTCAAAAGTTATAATTCAAAAAAAGGTTAAACACTATTTATACCTGTAGATGATCCGGCCACGGCTCAGATCATACGGGCTCATTTCCACACCTACTTTATCACCGGGCAATATACGGATGTAGTGCATACGCATTTTGCCGGAAATAGTAGCAAGTATCTCATGGCCATTCTCCAAACGTACACGAAACATAGCATTAGAAAGTGCTTCAACTATTACTCCGTCTTGTTTAATTAAAGGTTGTTTGGCCATGTTTTTTTAAGGACTGCAAAGGTAGGAAAAACTTTTTATTTAAAAAATTATCTGAAAAATAAAAAAATCCCTCTTTCCCGGTTAGGAAAGAGCATCCGCTTGAGTGCGTGCAAAAGTACGGGAAAACGTTCAATGTTTAACAAAAGTAAAGTATCCGCCATGCTGTATCAGCACCAGCTCATTCCGTTCAGGGTAAAACTCGATCACTACCTTTAAAGTAAGATTATTAAATATATTTTCTTTAACCGCTGATACCCGGAACACCCCCTGCCCCTTCATCTGCCCGAATAAATGATTGTCAACCACCGTAATGGCTATTTCGGTCATCAACTGTTCACATGCGTATATTCCCGCATATTTCTCCAGGTCAGCGCTGCTTAATAAAGCATCGGCTGCAGAATCTACAAAAAACCTGTTCTTCGTAGATAAAACAACGCCCAGGCAGATACAACCAATTGTAAAAATAATAAATCCGAATTGCATGGTCAGTTCTGAGCCTGAATAATGCATTATTTTACCCATCACACCAACAAACAAGAATAACGCACCAAGATCAATAGCCCTGTGACTAAACCGATATAGGCGCTGAAACGATGGCCTGTAAGATGTCCACATGCCCGGGGCATTCGGGATGAACAACCGCATAAACAGGCCTATGAGCATCAAAAAAATAGCCCATAAAACAAAATACCTCCCCACCTCCCGCATATGGAAAATAGAAAATAAACTACTGAACAGGAAGGTGAAAAAACTAATAAGTATGATGTAACTGGATGTTTTTCTCATTGTAAGTTCTTTCAACACTCAAATATATGCACAAAAAAAGCACACAAATAAATGTGTGCTCATTATTTTATCTGAAAATTACATTACAAAGCTATCGTAATGGAATTTGGATTTTGGAATTTGGATTTTGGAACCTGGAATTTGGCCTCTGGAATTTGGAATTTTCACACAAGCTGCGGCACCACCCTGTTCGCCCATACCTGTAGCGAGCTATACTGCTCATCTATAAGATCGTTGGGCAGTGAGAAAGGCTCATGCTTGGTAGTCAGGAATACAGTGTGCATATACAGCCTTTTGCCAAACTCCATATCACTCAGGCTATTGCCTACCATCACACTCTTTTTGAAGTCTATTTCGGGCAGGTCTTCCTGAGCTTGCATGCCCATACCCGTGTTTGGTTTGCGGTTGTGGTCTTCATCCAGCACAGCAGTGGCATTGTATACCTTGTCTATACGCCCGCCATTTGCAGCCACAGCAGCTTTAAGGTTAGTATTGATCTCGCGGAGCGCTTCCAGGGTCATAATACCCCTGCCTACCCCACGCTGGTTAGATACGACCACAATACGGCCAAACATACCACTCAAAGAGCGCAAAGCATCTAACGCACCCTCATGAAAGGTAAATTCGCTCCATGAAGTGATATAAGAACCGACAGATTCAACATTAATAACACCATCCCTGTCCAAAAATAAAGTCCAGCTCTGGTCGATCTCGGGTTTAGTATTTAAGAGGTCCATTTTGTTCAATTTTTAAATAATTCCTGCTCCACTAATTGGCAAATGATATGCCCGATCATGATGTGCGACTCCTGTATCCTCGGCGTGTCCTTGCTGGGCACGTTGATCAGGTGGTTGCAAAGGGCCTTCATTTTGCCGCCTGTTTCTCCTGTTAATCCTACATTAATCATACCAAGCTCTTTAGCCTGCTCCATCGCTTTGATAATATTAACAGAATTGCCCGAGGTACTTAAGCTTACCAGTACATCGCCCGGCTTTCCTGTTCCTTTCACTATCCTGCTGTACACCACATCATAGCCATAATCATTAGCTACTGCAGTCATATACGAAGAATTGCAGTGGAGGGCTTCCGATGGCAAAGGGTCCCTGTCGGTATAGAACCTTCCGCTGAACTCCGCGGCCAGGTGCTGGGCATCGGCCGCGCTGCCGCCATTGCCGCAGAAAAGCACCTTATTGCCATTGGCAAATGCCTGTGCCACGATCGTTGTAACCTCCCCTATTGTTGCCAATAAATGTTCGTCCGAAAGGATTGCCTGCTTTACATCTATAGATGCTTTGATGATACTCTTTATAAACTGTTGCATAGTTGTATTCGCTCAAAAGTACGTGCTAAACATTAAACTAAAAATTTCAGAAAAACATTATACACATTTATTGCACATTGTTTAACATTAGCCGCACCAAAAAGAAAAACGTTAAAAAGTAATTATGCCTAAAATTACACTGTTGGCACAAAACATCCGTCACGGCTGTTTCATAATTTGCTGTGGTCACATCTTTACTTGCTTCCTAAACAAAAAAAAGCGCACCCAAAAGGCACGCTTAATATAATTCAGAAAACAGCTTCATCATGAGCCTTCCGAACTGTTACTATCTACTAACGACTATCTACTAACGACTATCTACTAACGACTAATGACCACTCTTACCATCTGCTGCGCCCCGCCATCCTCCGCTTTGTACATGCCCATATACACACCAGCCGCCATCGCCGCAGGCAGCCACACATCTGTGGCGCCGCTTGCTACCCTATACACTGCCACCTGCTGCCCTACCATGTTATACACTACGAAACTCCCCGCTGCCGGTGCCTGCACAGTTATAGCCCCACTCGTAGGGTTTGGTGATAACAATAAGCCTCCTCCTCTCTTTGTTAGCTTGCCGGATGACAAGCTCTCCGATGGCACATCGTGCGCTATCTTTCTTACCGTATGCGTACCAACATCAGCAATATAAATGCTCCCATCTGCCCCTACTTTTATTCCTGCGGCCTGTTCAAATTCCGCTGCTGTTGCAGGGCCTCCATCTCCAAGGCCACTAACTATACAACCGCAACCTGCTATTGTAGTAATGATGCCCGATGTATCTATTTTCCTTACTCTACCTCCGTTATCCGTTATATATATATTCCCGGCATGATCTGTTGCGACTCCGCTTGGGTCATACATATCTGCGGCAGTAGAGGGTCCGCCGTCTCCTGAATAGCCTCTGGTAGCTGTACCCGCTATAGTAGTGATGACACCAAAAGTATCTATTTTTCGCACTCTGTTGTTGAGATAATCACATACATACAAATTGCCCGTATCATCCACTGCCAGGCTATGCGGAAAATTTATTTGCGCAGTTGCGGCCGCAATATTATCTCCATTATACCCGGCAGTGCCAGTGCCTGCATAGGTGCTGATGATGCCTGCGGCATCTATTTTTCGTATCCGGCTATCTTGCATATCCGAAACATAAATATTGCCCCTGTTATCTACGGTCACATCATATACCAGGTGAAACCCTGCAGCAGTAGCAGGCCCGCCGTCACCGCTATATGCATTGCCTGCACCACCTGCTATTGTAGTAACGATGCCTACAGTATTTATCATCCTGATCCTGTTGCTATCGCTTGCTGTCGCTATATATAAATTACCTGCCCCGTCAAAGGCTACGCCCATTGGGGCTCCCATTATTGCGGCTGTAGCCGGGCCGCCATCGCCGGTCTGTATGTCCAGGCCATTACCTGCTGCCGTAGTAATAATGCCTACAGTATTCACCTTCCTTAACCTGTCTGCTGCCTGGTCTGCTATAAATAAATTACCCATGGCATCTATAGCGATCCCATATGGCGCACCCAAACGAACACTTGTTGCCGGGCCGCCATCGCCTATAAGTACACTACCGCTGCCGGCTACGGTAGTTATAGTTTGCGCATGTATGTTGTTGTTGATCAACAATAGTGCGATCAACAGAATTTTTATCTGCTTCATAGTTGTTGTTTGATAATAGCCGAAAATAAATAAGTAGAGATTATTGAAAAAAGACAGCATCCCAAAGCCTTGCCCGGAATGCTGTCTTTAGCATACTTATTGTTTTACAAAAAGTTTATTGTAAACCCTTTGGTCCCCATTGTACATATTAATGATGTAGGTGCCGGGCGTGAGTGCCTGCACATCTATAGTTTGTGTGCCTGCATGTACTGTACCATGCAGCAGGGTGCGGCCGGCGACATCGGTCACCTCATACTTCGCATCACCAGCTATCGGATCATCTATATTCAGCTGGTTCACAGAGGGGTTAGGATATACGTTCCAGTCTTTTACATTGGAAGTAGCGACAACTGTCGTGTTTGCAGGCCTGAAGGCATATGCATAGCCTGTAGACTTGTAATATACTGTGGAGTAATCCGGCGTATTGTCGAATATAGACCAGGCTACAAATGTCTGGTCTGATGGGAAGTTGCAGGGCGTACTGATGGCCGTAAGGTAGTCGCCATTATCAAAGTCGGTGACCGTAAAGGGATTGGAGTTGACAAGGTAGTAGTCATTAGGTGGTGCGATAAAACCACCTGCAGACCAGTCTATAGGCTCCATGAAGGTATTATACGGCGGCAGCGCACCAGACGCATTGTACCTGTGCGCTATGGAATACTGGGTGTTGCTGTTTGCGCCGAAAGCTACCGTTGGAGCATAAGCATTACCGCTTAAAAACCATGTATTGGGAAATGCCCCTGCAACGGGAGTATAGGATTTGTTATATATACTACTACCACCTATACCTGCAACCACAGTATAGTAATTATTACCTGAAGTAGTGGCATTGATCGTATAGTCATCAGGTGCATCTATGCGGGGATAAGAAATATTATACGTAGGACCACCTCCATCTAAAGTAGATATAGTGCTTGTGGTGAGGGTTACAAAATTATATTCTACATAATACAGTGTGGATTCCACAGCATCGGTAAAAGTTACCAGTGCCATATCCTCGGGCACAGGGAGGCAAGTGCCACAGGGCGGCAACAGTCGCTGTATGCCAGCTACATCAGGTTGTCCATATGATCCTGTTGCTACCGTTGTCATTGATGCCGGCCCCAATGCAAGCGGCGGCGAATTGAGCGAGGCTTCATAGACATCTATATTACCCCCATCATCGCAGGTGATCACAAATTTATCGCAAAAGGGTAAGCCCGTGATACCGGTATGGCCCGCCTGGGCAATAACATCCACATGTATGGTACTGGAGTGGAAGCCGCTGAAAGTAGTACTGCCATAGGGCGTTATAGTATAGGTGCCGGGGGTTGAATAATGTACGAGGTAATAATCTATTTGCGGGTTGGAACCAGCTGCTGTGACATAGGCTGCCGCCACTATATAATCGGTGAGCGGGTTAGTGCCCCCGCTGCCGTTGGTGTTGCCCACCACTATATCCGGCGAAGTGCCCATGCGTGGCAGGCTATTCAGGTAGTAATCGTATTGTGCTATGTTGCCGCTCGTCTGGTCCAGGAAGGCTACGCCGCCATTGGTACCATTACCGTAGTAGTCAGATACCACCAGCCTGCCATACGCACTGCCATTAGGCCCGCCCACATAGTCTATCATAGCCGTATTCACCCCTGCTATGTAATTAGGGAATGCTCCGCCATACGCGCGGTACCACACACCATCAGTGGGTGCGCTTGGCGTCACTAATGTGGGAGGGGTTTGCCCATACACCAGGCCGCTCTGCGCCAGGCTAATCATACCGGCGAGTATTATACAGGCCAGTAAATGAAATCGAATCTGTTTTTTTTTCATACTTTTTGATTTAAAATTTGGTTAGGAATGAAAACAAAAAAACAAGTTGCCTTAAATGAGTTGTACTGAAATAAATGATTAGATAAAATTACCCGGTTCGAAATCCCGGTACTGGCGGCACATACAGTTTATATATGGTTTCAGTAATTCTGGTTGTTGAAAATATTCATTTTTGATAGTACGCCGTTTACAAGATTTAACTTGGTTATCAAATACTCCTACTCCAATCCACTCCTATTAACATAAAATTAGGAATTATTTTTTTGCTGTGCAATAGCTATTTGTAGCTATTTTACCAGCACAAACAGAGCTTATTGATTATCATATAGTTGCGTGCAAAAAATAAAGTATGTAATTCTTCGTGTCACTGGAGAGTTTCCCGTTTCTTCAAAGGGGATTCTCTGGTTCGCACAGGACAAGCTACAATAGCAGACAGCTATTTCTTAAAAATAGCCTATATGTATTTTCAAGACATCAAAAAACACCCATCAAAGCACTTGCTCAAAAGCGCAGCTACTCAATACGTATAACCTCCATCATATCAACCCTTTAGCTCCAAAGAAATTTCTGTCATAGTCGGTATGCGTACTATCACAGCGCGGAAAGCGCGCTATCATAGATATTAAATTTGCAGGGTTCACCTTTCTGTTTCACCTTTGTGCTTTCCAGGGCTAATTTTGGTCTGCCTCATAGCGGGGGGCAAAAAATATAAGCAGAAACGCAAAAAACCGGAAACACCGTGCGCAACCCTGCAAAATATACACCAAAAATCGCTGAAACAACCTATCACAAAGCAATACAGCCGTTGCAGCAACCGGAAAAAAACTGAAAAAAAACTGAAAAAAACAGCAAGTACAACGGCAAAAAAAGCAGCAACCAATGAGTAAAAAAGGAGTAAAAATGGGTAACAATCGGTAAGAATTGGTAAAAACAGGTAATTCTGTTTATCCTTCAAAACCCTTGCCTGTAAAACCATAGCACAAAAAGCAAACCATAAAAATACTCAAAAAAGTTTTTTCAGCCTAATGGGTAATTATAATACGCTCCCGATTCAAAGCAAAAAAAAAAGCGCACCCCAAAAGGCACGCTTAATATAATTCAGAAAACAGCTTCATCATGAGCCTGCCGAACGGCTACTATTTACTACCTACTAACTACTAAAGACTTTATATCGATCCCTGTTCTTAAAATTTCTTTTACAAAAGGATCACTATCAGGCGAAAAGTCTTTGGTATTATAAGTTTGGGGCTGCACCATGTAATATTTGAGCATGGCCTTCATAAACAACTTAACATCCTCAGAAGGCACATTACAGAATTCATCAGCAACCAGTGCTACATCTATATCACTATATTCTGTTTGTTTATCCTTTGCATAACTACCAAAAAGGAACGCCTTACGCAAGGTTATCCCACAAGAATCAACTATGGAGATAAAATCCTTCATTTGTTTCATAACTGCTGCTGAAGCCATAAACTAAATATTTTTACTTCTTTGGTAACTTTGCTAAGGATATAAATGTACATCAAAAAAAAGCGCACCCCAAAAGGCACGCTTAATATTATTCAGAAAACAGCTTTCGGCTTTCGACTTTCTACTAACGACTATCAACTAACGACTAACGACTATCTACTAAATCACCAGCATCGCATCACCATAACTGAAGAAGCGGTACTTTTCTTTGATCGCTGTTTCGTAAGCGGTCATCATCAAATCATATCCGGCAAAAGCACAGGCCATGATCATCAGGCTGGTCTTAGGCAGGTGGAAGTTAGTGATCAGTGAGTCGGCAATGTTGAAGTTGTAAGGAGGATGTATGAATACATTTGTCCAGCCTTCTTCCGGCTTCAGTAAACCTTGTGCGGTTACAGAGCTTTCTAATGCGCGCATAGTAGTGGTACCTACCGAGCAGATGTGGCGTTTTTCTATTTTCGCCCTGTTCACGATGTTGGCAGCATAGTCATCCACCTTAAAATATTCCGCGTCCATTTTGTGCTTCGACAGATCTTCAACCTCTATAGGGCGGAAGGTGCCGAGGCCCGTATGCAGCGTTACTTCTGCAAAGCGTACGCCTACTATCTCTAATCTTTTGATCAGCTCGCGACTGAAGTGCATACCCGCTGTTGGTGCGGCTACTGCGCCTTCATACTTGGCATATACTGTTTGGTAGCGTTCTTTATCTTCTTCTTCGGGTTTGCGCTTGATGTACTTTGGCAACGGTGTTTCGCCCAGCAGGTCCAGCATACCACGAAACTCTTCGTCAGTACCATCAAACAGGAACCTGATGGTACGGCCACGCGATGTGGTGTTGTCTATTACTTCTGCAACCAGTTCGTCATTATCGCCAAAGTAAAGTTTGTTGCCCACACGTATCTTGCGTGCAGGGTCTACGATCACATCCCACAAGTGGTTGGGCTTGTTCAGCTCGCGCAGCAGGAACACTTCTATCTTCGCACCGGTCTTCTCTTTGCGGCCATACAGGCGCGCAGGGAATACCTTGGTATTGTTCACGATCATCACGTCCTTGTCATGAAAAAAGCCAAGAACGTCTTTAAATACTTTGTGCTCTATCTTTCCGGTATCGCGGTGGATGACCATAAGGCGGGCATCTTCACGTTTTTTAGCTGGATGTTGTGCTATGAGATTTAATGGTAGGTCGAATTTGAATTGCGACAACTTCATAAGTAGAAAGATTGATTAAAAAATGTGCGAAATTACGTAAATTTAACCGAAAATACCGTTTACTACATTATATGCAGCAATTTCGCCTAATTTCGGGGCATATGGATTTTACCGAAATCTGACCAAATTTTGATATTCTTTCTCATCAAATGTTGTAAATTGCAGCTATCCAATCAATCTTTATTGATCGCATTTACTTATAATAAATATTACAAGATATGAGGGCAACGAATTTAACGATCTTCTTTTCAGTATTTTTCCTGATAGCCAGCGCGCAAGGCAAGAACGACCTCGCCAAGGATAAACTGAACGGCAAAGTAAAAATGCTGAAGGTGAGTGGCTACCGGGTAGCAAACGTGGATGGTAAGTTTCAAAAAGGCAGGGAGATACACTCTGTGACCAGCCTGTACAACGACAGGGGCTTCATGGTTGAGTTCAACTCATCGGGCGGCATAGATACCGTGGAGCAGGAGTATATACACTTCAAACCGGTAAAGAACGTTTATACTTATGACAATCATGACATCATGGTCGCCAACAAAACGTATAACGAAGATGGCAGCCTGCAGGAGTCGGAAAGCTATAAGATAGACAACCGGGGCAACCGTATAGACTGGAGCACATACAAAGGCGATGGCACCATACAGTGGCACTACTCATCAGAATACGACAACCAGGGCAATGTACTCGAATCCAACTCGTACTTCCTCGGCAACCTGAAAAAGCGCCACACGTACAAGTATGACGACAAAGGCAATGCCATACAGGAAACCCTGTACGATGGCGAAGGTAAAATGAAGTGGAAAGAACTGCTTACCTACGATGCCAAGGGCAATGTGATAGAAGTCAGCGACTTCAAAGGTACAGGCGCTTTTAATGCACGCTACATGTACTTCTACGATGATAAGGGCAACGTAAGCGAAGAGCGCGAATACCCTACCGAAACAGCAACCAAGTACAAAAAGACCATCAATAAATATGATGCGGATAACAACCTCATAGAGATCAGCAAAACCAATGAGAATGGCAAGCCTACCTATTACGCCAAGATGGACAAGTATGGCAACCACACTGCCGACATCACCTACAGGCCCGATGGCAAAATACTGGAGAAGATAACACAGGACTATAAGTATGATGACAAGGGCAACATCACCGAGCAGAAAAGGTATTTTGCAGACGGCACACTTGATGAGAAAAAAGCCAACATCTACACTTACGACAAGCAAGGCAACTGGTTCATCAATATCACTTATGAGAACGACAAACCTGTTCGCATCACAGAGCGCAGGGTGGAATATTATTGATTTGATACAATGCTAAAAGTATACAGGTGGGCCGCTTAGTAGCAGCCCACCTTTTTTATTTCTTCGCCAATGCGTTGCTCCCACTCATGCTGCTTAGCCTCTATGGTGCCATGGTTGGTCTCTGCATCGTAAGCAGCTTGCTCGGCAACAGAAGCATCACTGCTCTGTTTTTGCAGCTCCTGTAGTTTGGCCTCGTAATTCTCCTGGGTCAGGTGGGCCGTGCGTATAGCCTGCACCAGTTCGCAGACTTTTATGGCTGTTATAGTAAAGTGTGTTTGCTCATGTGCCAGCAAAACCAGGCTGTTACCATTTTCGTTGAACCAAGATTTCGACATATCAAAAGTAGGGGTGATAGTGATGTAGAGTACTACTTGCCCGTTCTCTGTCTTGCCATAAGAGTAATACACCATACCACTTGCAGTTTCAGCCTTTTCAGGCACACCATTGCGCACGGGTCCTTTAAAATCACTTATCTGCAATTGCCGCTGCCGCGAATACACAATGATGTTAGGTTTGTCCGTTGTTTTACCTATCGTCACGTCCACCTTCACGGCATCATTAGTCGGTATATTGTTTTTGTGTTGCGGCCACCACGCATCAAATTTCTTCAAGTCTTTTTTCAGCTCCTCTCGTAAGAATTTTTCTACATAATCAGTCGGCTTAGTTATTTGCACCTCGCCTTTCGAGGTATAGTCGATCACCTTCCTATCAGCAGCATAAAAAGCAAACGTCACCTCTGATGTCCCGTGCCACGCGCTATCGTGCAATGCCAGGCTGTAATTGAGCGCCGCAATATGCAACACTACCGCCTGCGCATCCTTGCGGTGTGGCACAGCACATAGCAGCTTCACTACCGCAGCCGCACCGCCATGTAAGGTGATCATATCCCTCTTGCTGCCATTCTTTAACGTACCCACAGACTTTTCCGCACGATCATCAACTACATCACTTATATAAAAGCTGGTGGGGCTATAACTCACCGCGCCAGCCTTTAGCTGCACATCCCTACCCTGCGCATGTGCATGTATTGCAGGCAAACACAGCAGAATTATAAAAAACAAATTCCTCATAGCCTGTAAATTTATGCTTTGATCGGATAACAAACTCTCCAAACATACATTTTGGGATTTGTTTATGTTTTCCACCACTTTGAAATTTGGTCTCGATAGCTATCAGGATGGAATTTGGATATTGAATGTTAGAATTTGCCCTCTGGAATTTGGAATTTGAACATTGGGTTTTATCATTTAACTTTATCTCGCCGCACAGGCGTATTAACTCAGCAACATGCAAACAGGATATATAGTAGCAGGATACCGTACAGCAGTAGGTAAATCAAAACGTGGGGGCTTTCGCTTTTATCGGCCTGATGACCTGGCTGTAGATGTGATCAAAGGATTGCTAGCAAGCGTTCCCCAACTGGACCCAAAACTTATAGATGACGTAATAGTAGGCAATGCCGTACCCGAGGCCGAGCAAGGCCTGCAGGTAGCACGCATCATCGCCAACAAAGCCGTGGGCGAATGGGCCGCAGGGCTCACCATCAACCGCTATTGCGGCTCCGGTCTCGAAGCTATTGCACTCGCAACTGCCAAAATACAAATGGGCATGGCCGGTTGCATCATAGCAGGCGGCACTGAAAGCATGAGCCTGGTTCCGACTGCCGGCTGGCGCACAATGCCCAATTATGAATATGCAAAAGCCAACGGCGACTACTACCTGAGCATGGGCCTCACCGCCGAGCAAGTGGCACAGGATTACAAAGTGAGCCGGGAAGACCAGGATGCTTTCTCACTTCGCTCGCACCAGCGCGCACTCAATGCCATTAAAGAAGGTTATTTCAAAGAAGGGATCATACCGATCACAGTAAAGGAAGTGTACCTCAACGAAAAAAACAAACGCGCCGAACGCGAAACCATTGTAGATACAGACGAAGGCCCACGTGCAGACACATCACTCGCAGCCCTCGCAAAGCTTCCTGCGGTATTCGCACAAGGTGGCTCTGTAACAGCGGGCAACTCTTCGCAAACATCTGATGGCGCAGCTTTCACTATAGTAATGAGCGAGCGACTCATGAAGCAATTGGGCCTCAACCCTATTGGCCGCCTTATCAACTGCGCTGCCGAAGGCGTAGATCCCCGCATCATGGGTATAGGCCCCATAAAGGCAGTGCCCAAAGTATTGAAACAGGCAGGCATGTCACTGAATGAAATAGATCTCATAGAACTGAACGAAGCATTTGCGTCGCAGTCCATTGCTGTGATTCGCACACTGGGCCTCAATGAAGATATCGTTAATATCAATGGCGGAGCCATATCGCTCGGCCACCCGTTAGGATGCACAGGTGCCAAGCTCACTATCCAGATACTTGGCGACCTGAAGCGCCTCAATAAGAAATACGGTATCGTTACCGCCTGCATCGGTGGCGGTCAGGGCATTGCCGGAATCATTGAACGTTACTAGAGGATTCCGACCAATACTTTACTACCGGCATGCAGATTCACTGCATGCCGGTTAATTTTTGACAACTAACGATCCCAATATTACTCAGGCATCCCCTTACCTTCATTAATAAATTTAGCGAGGCTTTGTGTGATGTGGCCATTCCAGCCTACTTCGCAATCCTTATAACACTCGACACCCGGCACCAAGCCGATGTGTGTAAAATCGATCTGCGTGCCATTCTCCTTTTCCGAGAGTTCAAAAACCACATCGGTGCCGTTCCACTCCTTCTTGTTATTGATCCAGTGCAGATTGCAATCGGTCACTTCCCAAACCACTTTTTTCTCAGGTACAAATTCGCTGATCTGAAAATCAACAAAAGTGTCCCCGAAGCGGACTGTGAATTCATCATTCAATTGCTCTGCACGACCGGTGAAGTTCTTTGCCCACCAAAGATCCACCTGGTTGATCTTTTTCATTGTTTCTTTTGCACCGCCATTAACAGTAATTCTGGTGTGAAAATTGTTCGCATTCATTATGTTTGTTTTTTGAGTTAAAATTTATCGGGAAGCTCCCTGATCGCTTTTACGATTCTGCTAGTTCCGAAATTTTGATTCAGACTGCCTCTTTCTTCATCAGCTCCGGCATTCCCTTACCCTCTGCTATCCACTTTAAAAGGCTTTGTTCAAAATAATAGTTCCATCCTTTTCTGCAATCTCCGTAACACTCCACTTCAGGAACGAGGCCTATGTGAGTCAGACTCAATACCGTACCCTCATCCGATTTCGATACTTCCCATACCACACTCGTGCCATTCCATTCCTTGATATTACTCAGCCACGGCATATGGCAATCTATGACTTCCCAAACCATACTATGGGCAGATAGCCCCGTTACCTTGAAGGTCTTGTATATTTTTCCGAAGCGGACGGTGAATACATCTCCGGCGGCAATACACTGTCCCTCAAAGTTTTCTGACCACCAAGCCGGAACATTGATTATTTTCTCCATTGCTTCTTCCGGCTATAAATTTACTACTGCGCTGTTGTGATAATCTTGTTGCTTCATTGTTCGTATTATTTTGCGTTAAAAAGTTCAGGATAAATATTTCGCCAGTGAAGTACCAATGATATAATTCCATCCTTCTGCAAAGTTGTGTGCAGCAAAATCAGGCTCATTAGCCGGGAATGTTTCTATACCCGCATGTGTCAGCTTCAACCTTGTGCTACTTCCTTCGTCAAACAGCTCAAAGGTCACATACGACACACCGGGATATTCCTGGTACGTCCATGTGTGTGTCAGCTTCTGGCCCGGCACTACTTCTGTGATCTTACAGATGTGATGATAGATGCGCCCTTCACGTCCGCCATCAAATTCAAATGTAAATCCAACCTCTGGCCTGAACTCCTTTAGATCGAAATACCATTGTTTCATCTTGTCTTTGTTGGTGATGGCCTCCCATACTTTTTGTGCAGGCACAGGATAAGTTCGCTCAATTACAAATGGTGTTGTACTCATAGTTTATCGTTTTTAAATGATCAGGAATTCTTTTCAAGATATAAGGGAAGTGATGTAACAAAAAGGTAGCCCCAACCGTCCTCGAAATTCTTGCGTGTATAGCCCGGGGTCTCCAGCGGAAAAGTCTCAAGGCCTGTATGCGTCAGCAGGAAGCGTGTTTGCTGCCCCTCATCAAACAGCTCAAAGGTCACATGAGAGAACCCCGGCTGGGTAATATTCTCAAATGTATGCACCAGCTTTTTGCCCGGCTGCACCTCAGTAATACGCAGCTTATGCTTCATATTACCCTTACCATCGCCTATGGTATACTCAAAGCCCACTTCGGGCTTGAAATCAGACAATGGGAAATACCACTCCTTCAGCTTGTTGATGTTGGTTATCGCATCCCACACTTTGTGTATCGGTGCAGGGTAGGTCTTTTCGATAATAATGGTTTCTTGTTTCATCTTGTTTGTTTTTTATGCGTTTAAAAATAACCCTCACTTTTTCTTGACCTTGGAATTTATACCCTGTGATTTACCCTCACTTTTCTTCGCCTTGGAATTTGGAATTTGCACACTGGAATTTGCCTCTTGCATTTTCTCATTTTCCAGGAACCGGCCCAGTGCATCCAGCTTCTCAGTCCAGAAGGCTTTGTACTGATCAACCCATGTAGATACTTCATTCAGCGCTTTAAGGTCTGCCTCGCAATACCGCTCCCTACCCTGCTGTCTGATGACGATCAGCCCGCACTCGGTCAGTATCTTCACATGCTTCGATATGGCCGGCCTGCTCACATCAAAGTGATCCGCCAAGCCATTCAGCGTCAGCTTATTGCCTGCCAGCAGGTTGATGATCGCCCGCCTGTTGGGGTCTGCTATTGCCTGGTATACATCTCTTCTCATATTCTTCTTCCTTCAGGCTACTACAACATTATGTAACCATTCGATTACAAATGTATAACGTAACCGTTTGGTTACAAAATAAATTTTAAAAAGTTTGAGAAAATATTTGGTGATTCAAAAAATGTATCTACTTTTGTAGTTCACTATTAAACTAATACACTAAAACATGATAACAGTACAGAATCTAAGCTTCAGTTATACGCCCAAACAAAAGCTGTTCAGCAACCTGAACCTGCAGATGAACAAGGGCCACATATACGGGCTACTCGGAAAGAACGGGGCAGGAAAATCCACACTGCTCAAAAACATGATCGGGCTGGCGCTGCCAAAATCAGGAAGCTGCAAGGTCAATGGTACAGATGTCTCCACGCGGCCGGTATCGGTGCTGGAAGATGTTTACTTCCTGCCGGAGGAGATATATGTCCCCTCGCTCACGCCGGGCAAGTTCGCTGCAAGCACAGGCAGCTTCTACCCAAAGTTCGACAAAGGGCAATATGACCAGTACCTGAAAATGCTGGACATAGACCCTTCAGCCATTATGGACAAGATGTCTTTCGGACAGCAGAAGAAAGCCATGATCGCTTTCGGCCTGGCTACCAACACCAGCCTGCTCATTATGGACGAACCTACCAACGGGCTGGACATTCCTTCCAAAACCCAGTTCAGAAAACTCATCGCATCGGTGCTCACCGAAGAACGCTGCATCGTTATCTCCACCCACCAGGTGCGGGACCTTGATAGCCTTATAGATAGCCTGCTGGTGCTGCACAACAGGGATATAGTGGTCAACTGCCCGGTGGAGGATATATCAGACCGACTCACCTTCGCCTCTTATGCCGATACTATTGGTATGCCTGTGCTCTACGAAGAGGATGGCATCCGCGGCAAGAATGTGATACTTCAAAACACCGAAGGCAACTACAGCAAAACCGATCTGGAGCTGCTGTTCAACGCCATCATCTCCGGCAACCAACCTATTGTAGACCTTCTAAACAAATCAGCAAAATGAACAACGTATTCAATATAAGCAGGTTTGCGAACCTCTTCAAAAAACAGACTGCCGAGCATTACAAGACCTACCTCATGTCCATCGTAGTGCTTATGGGCCTCATACTGGCTCTTAGCAGCTTCTTTGCAGTGATGGAGCGAGATGCACAAGAGATGGTAAACGAACGTACCCAGTTCGGCATGTTTATGATCATCATGATGATCTCAGGCACCATATTCACCAGCGGCATTTTCTCGGACCTCGGGGGAAATAGGAAAGCCATAGCTATACTTACACTACCGGCATCACACTTTGAAAAATTCATGGTAAAATGGCTCTACTCCTATCTTCTTTTCCTGGTTATCTATACGTGCATATTTTATGCGGTGACAATACCTGTACAAAGCATGAGAATGAATGAGCAGCACAAAATGGTACTATTCAACCTTTTCAGGCCCGATAACTTTAAAGTGGTATTCATCTCCTATACGCTGGCACACGCCATCACACTGTTAGGCGCCATAGTCTTTAAAAAGCAGCACTTCATCAAAACATGCTTTGTTATGATCGGCATCTTCATTGTGTTGGTAACAGCCAATAAATGGATCATGCAAAGTATGGTAGGCAGGCAAATAGAAGGTGCCTTCCCTTTCATCAATTTCAACTTCATAGAGCATACACAAACTGCATTTGGCAACACAAGTACCGGCTACAACATCACGCTGCACGACAATGCAAGCAATATGTGGGCCTATGCGCTGGTTGCGGTATTCACACTACTATTCTGGGCAGCGGCTTATTCACGGTTAAAAGAAAAGCAGGTTTAAGAACTATCATATGGAATTCAGAGACAACGAAGCGATTTATCTGCAAATAGCCGCCCATGTAAGCGACAACATACTTACGGGCAAGTGGCAGGCAGAACAGAAGATACCATCCGTGCGGGACCTCGCGATAGAATTGCAGGTAAATCCCAATACTGTGATGCGCTCATACGAACTACTGCAAAGTCAGCAAGTGATCTATAACAAACGGGGGCTCGGTTTCTTCGTTTCGCCGGAGGCACATAAAATGGTCAATGTATTTAAGAAAGAGCGCTTCCTGCAACAGGAGCTGCCCGAATTCTTCAAGACCATATCCCTCCTCGGCATAGAACTCGGTGAAATAGAAAAAAGATACAAACAATACTTATCCACTCATAAAACCAACAACAATGAGAACAAGTAACAAGCTAATAATCACAGCATTCATCATCACTATATTAGCGATGATCATCAGGGATGAGCAGCTCAAAGCCGTGTACCTCACTAAAAGCTACCTCAACCCCCTCAAGGATTTCACCACGCTCGATATCAAAGATTTTACGGCTATTGACAATAATTCAGCCGGTATCGCAAATGTAAAGATCGTTAAAGGGCCATATAAAGTAATGGTACTGAATGACGCTAAAGACTTCGTACACATTACCCGGGAAAATGGCCGATTAGAGATCAATGCTATCTTTAAGAAAGATGATGGCGCTCACTCAAGCTATTTTAATGATCGCTGGGTGTATGTATCTTGTCCAGGCATTACCGATCTAAAATTGGATAGCAGGTATGTAGTGGGAAATAAAATGTCCATTGACACAACAACTAAAAGGCATTGGGGCCACAGTACCTTACAGGGCTTCAACCTCGACAGCCTGTATCTTTCAATGGACAACGGCTGCATACTACAACTGGACAGCAACAACATCCGCACCCTCAAAGCAGATGTGGCCATGAACACCGCCAGCAACTCATCGCTGGAGATAAAAAAAACCAACAATATCGCCAAAGCTTTCTTTAATATACAAAACAATGGCAACCTAAACCTCTACTCCGCGATACCCGACCTGAGTTATACCCTCAGCGACAGCGCCACCTTAAGTTTAACAGGCAATGTAGCCAACAGAGCAAAGAAATAGCCTATCACACACCAATCTCTGAAAGCCACGGCATTAGTCGTGGCTTTCTTCATGAAACATATTGTGATCTTGAGCTCTCCGAACGACAACCTATCAACAAAATCCCCCTTTTCAACCTATCAACTTATCAACCTATCAACTATCTTTATCCCATGCGTTTATATCAACTTATTGCGGCCATAGCGATATGCGCTGCCCCGTTACTTTCAGATGCCCAGAAGAAAGACGACAAGAAATGGGATGTCAATAACACACCCGGCACCGAAGCCAACTTCACCACGACTGAAGGCACCTGGATGAACCTGGACGTATCGCCCGATGGCAAGGAGATCGCATTTGATCTGCTGGGCGATATATATACCGTGAGCATTACAGGTGGTGAGGCCCGCGACCTGCGCAAGGGCATGGCCATGGAAGTACAGCCCCGCTATAGCCCCGATGGCAGCCGCATACTATTCACTTCTGATGCCGGCGGTGGCGACAACATCTGGACCATGGACCGTGACGGCAGCAATGCTAAACAACTCACCAACGAGAACTTCCGCCTGCTCAATAACGGTATATGGACGCCCGATGGCAAGTACGTCATAGCCCGCAAGCACTTCACCAGCGAGCGCTCCCTTGGCGCAGGCGAGCTGTGGATGTATGACATCAATGGTGGCAGCGGCCTGCAGCTCACCTCCCGTAAAAACGACCAGCAAGACCTCAACGAACCCTGCATATCCCCTGATGGCCGCTATGTCTACTACAGCGAAGACATGTATGGCGGTGGCGCATTCCAGTACAATAAAGACCCCAACAACCAGATCTTCGTCATCAAGCGCTACGATCGCGAAAAGGGCACTATTGAAACCATCACCGGCGGACAGGGCAGTGCCTTCCGCCCACAGATATCACACAGCGGTAAGCTGCTGGCTTTTGTAAAACGTATACGCACCAAAACAGTCCTTTACCTGCGCAATATAGAGACCGGCGAAGAATGGCCTATCTACGACAAGCTGAGCAAAGACCAACTCGAAGCCTGGACCATCTTTGGCATCTATACCAGCTTCGCCTGGATGCCCGATGACAAGAACATCATCATATGGGCCAATGGCAAGATCATGAAGGTGGATGCCAATGGCGCCAATGCAGCCACAGAGATACCATTTACCTGCCATGTGAGCCAGCATATCACCGAGGCACTTCATTTCCCGCAGGATCTGAACCCCGATGAATTTGATGTACATGTCATCCGTGGTGCAGTAACCTCGCCCGATGGCAAGTGGATGGCCTTTAATGCCGTAGGCCACATCTATAAAAAGATGCTGCCCGAAGGCAAACCCGAGCGCCTCACCACAGGCACCTTACAGGAATCCGAGCCCACTATATCGCCCGATGGCAAAAGCATTGTGTACGTCACCTGGAACGACAGTCTCACAGGCTCCATATGCCGCATCAATAACGATGGCAAGGGCAAGCCGGTGGTACTCACCACAAAGAAAGGCATGTACCGTACCCCCTCTTTCTCGCCCGATGGCAAGTGGCTCACGTTCACCAAAGAAGGCAGCAACGGCATTATGGGCAATACCTATACCACGCAGCCCGGGATTTACCTCATGCCCGCCAACGGTGGCCGCGACACCTTCGTTACCGACAAGGGCGAGTACCCCAAATTCACTAAAGATGGCAGCCGCATCTATTATCAAATTGGTGGCAATATGTTTGGCTCACTGGATAAAAGCTTCAACAGTTGCCGCCTGGATGGCACCGACGACCGCACCATATTCAAAGGTAAGTACACCTGCCAGTTTGCCGTATCGCCCGATGAGCAGTGGGTAGCCTTTACCGATCTGCACGAGGTCTATATTGCGCCCTTCCCACACATCGGCAAGGCCATCAGCCTCAGTCATGACTCCACAGATTTCCCGGTACGTATTGTATCTAAGGATGCCGGCATCAATCTGCAATGGAGCGCGAATAATCAGCAACTGCATTACACCCTTGGCGACCAGTACTACACCATCAACGTCAATGACCGCTTCAATTACAAAAAGGGCGATACAACCGCCTTCACCGCACCCGACCATGGCATCAGCGTAGGACTGAAGATGAAGACCGATAAACCTAAAGGCGTGATCGCCTTCACCAATGCCCGCATCATCACTATGAACGGCGACCAGGTGATAGAGAAAGGCACCGTAGTAGTGGAAGACAACCTGATCAAAGCGGTAGGTGCGGATGTGAGCATACCATCAGGGGCCAAAGTCATAGACTGCAACGGCAAGACCATCATGCCCGGTTTTATAGATGCCCACGCACATGGCAGCCACTTCCGTTACGGCCTTACACCCGACAAGCACTGGCCTTACTACACCAACCTCGCCTACGGCGTTACCACAATGCACGACCCATCTGCGGTGAGCGAAATGGTGTTTGCGCAAAGCGAACTGGTAAAATCCGGCCAGATGGTGGGCCCACGCGTGTTCTCCACTGGCACTATCCTCTACGGCGCAGATGGCGACTTCAAAGCGGTTGTGAACTCGCTGGACGATGCCCGCAGCGCACTCCGCCGCACCAAAGCTTTCGGTGCCTTCAGCGTAAAGAGCTACAACCAGCCGCGCCGCGAGCAGAACCAGATGATCATTACCGCTGCCCGCGAGCTGAAGATGGAAGTAGTACCCGAGGGCGGATCCTTCTACTACCACAACCTGGGCATGGTACTCGATGGCCATACCACTATAGAGCACAACCTGCCGGTAGTGCCGCTATACAACGATATGATACAGCTATGGCACAATGCCCATACCGGCTACACCCCTACCCTCATTGTGTGTTATGGCGCCCTCAGTGGCGAGAACTACTGGTACCAGCACACCAATGTATGGGAGAAAGAACGCCTGCTGCGCTTCACCCCGCGCGATGTAATTGACACCCGCAGCCGCCACCGCAATATGGCTCCCGAAGAGGAATATGAGAATGGCTACCAACTGGTATCCAAAAGCGTGAAGAAGCTGCTGGATGCCGGCGTAAAGGTGAATATGGGCGCACATGGCCAGATACAGGGCATAGGCGCACACTGGGAGATATGGATGCTGGCACAAGGCGGCATGACCAACCTCGAAGCCTTGCGCTGCGCCACCATGAATCCTGCAATCAACCTGGGCCTGGACAATTGGATAGGCAGCCTGCAACCGGGCAAACTTGCCGACCTGCTGGTAATGGACAAAAACCCGCTGGATGACATCCGCAACACCGAAAGCATACACTACACCATGATCAATGGCCGCCTGTACGACTCCGAGACCATGAACGAAGTGGGCAACTACGACAACAAACGCCCGAAATTCTATTGGGAGCTCAGCAAGAATGCAGAGACCTTCCCCTGGCATACAGAAACAACTGAACTTGGTGACTAAGCCGATAAAACCACTCCGCCACATAGCCTTACTGTTGTGCCTGTGTTGCGCTGCCCCTTTAGTGCATGCACAACACAATAGCCTCGCAGGTAAAATAAAGGAGATAACCGATACCTTTCACGGGCATATAGGCGTATGCGTGGCAGGCATCGATTTCTCCGACAAATGCACCGTGGGCAACGGCCATCACTATCCCATGCAGAGTACCTTCAAATTCCCACTGGCACTCTACATACTACACCTGGTGGATGAGCATAAGCTGGCACTGGATAAGACATACCCTATCAATACCGCAATATTGGACACCGATACCTGGAGCCCGATAGTAAAAGAGCATCCCCTCCAGAAGCTGAGCCTCACCCTGCAAGACCTGCTGATGTACTCGGTAAGCTACAGCGACAATAATGCCTGCGACCTGCTGTTCGGCATTGCGGGAGGCACAAACCCGGTGGACAATTTTATACACGATGCGGGCTTCAGCACCATTACCATAAAAGCCACCGAAGCGGAAATGAAGATAGCCTGGGAAGTGCAGTACACCAACTGGTGCTTCCCGGATGCCATGAACCACTTACTCCGGTTGTTCTACCATGGCCACCTTATAAGCCCCGGAAGTCACGACCTGCTTTTGAAACTGATGACCGAAAGCAAAAACCCCGACAGGATCATGCTTGGACTGCCCAAAGGCACAAAACTTGCTCACAAGACCGGCACCTCCAATACGAATAATGCCGGGCTCACCGCCGCCACCAACGACATCGGCATCATCACCCTACCCGATGGCCGGCACATTGCAGTCACCATATATGTGTCCGACTACTATGGTGGCGTGGCCCATGGCGAGCAAATGATCGGCCTCATCGGCAAAGCGATATGGCAATATTACACTGCAAAACAGTAGTCTTGCGCCGTATGAAAGCCCAATAGCAAGAGTCATCCCGTACGAGTGTAGCGCAGCGAAACGCTGTGGTGGGATCTCCTGAGGATTGATAAACGGCTCGATCACTGCCCTGCTCCCCGGTCAAGGACATAAGTGTATTGCACCCTCATTTCGTAAGTGACCACCAGTAGCTCGGCGCCACTTGCTTTATCCTTTACCACAGATACCATGCATTTGTACCCATCCTTATCGTAGCATTGAAAAATGTTTTTGCCGGATGCGGCAGGCCCATTTACGCTATAGTAGCTGGTACTCTTTTCATCCAATATCTTTATCCGGTCATTCATGAGCACAACCGGGTAATGGCAATACTTGGTATCTGTGGATGTATATTTTTGCGAACTGGCATCCCACGTTTCGGTTTTTAAAACAATAGCTGTCAATGAATCACCCTGCTGCGCATGAGCTGCAACACCACAACACAGCAATATCATTGTCATCAAATATCTCATGCGGTCTATTTATGTACACCTTCATGATAAGGTAGTTGGTGGCTATAACGGTAAATAATGTTGCCTTTGTATAGTTGCAAAGTATAGCTGTTCTCATCCTTACTCACAGAATCACCAGGCTTTGCAGTGTATTGAAATAACCTAGCTTCTTCTCCTTTATCGCATTCAGGAATAAATGCAAACTCATTTGAACTACCTTTAGTTTTAAAAAAAACTGCCCCCGATGCCGCCCTAACGTAAATTAGTTTCCCATTTATTTTAGCAATATAGTATTCTTTATATAATTTATCAGAGCGTTCTCCCAAATTCCTATTGATATAAAAGACAAAAGAAACCAAAGCAGCCAAATATAAAATGAAGTACTTTTTAAACGACATACCTAGTAATTAAATTGAATATAGAACATACATAAAGATAAATAATGGCTTTGAATATGATGGTTGTCTCCTCATACGATCTCTCCGCTCCTTCAGCAGAGGATCCTCCGGCTCGAGCAGGAGAAAGACATAGACCTGCAACCACAGTTCATCTTACGAAAGACATTACATCTGTTTTTGACACTCCTTGGGACAATCTTTTTCCCCGGTCGGCATTAACAACAAACAACTTCCTCGCGCAGCCACACTACCCCTACTTCTTCACAAGTTTCATCTCATAAAATTTCTTCTCCTTACCGCCGGGCTGCGTGCCATACTCTTCCATTTCCTGGTGCTTATCGTCTATGTACCGTATCACCTCCCTCATGTGCGACTTGCCAGCGGCATCCTCATAATCGGCATTGAGCGTCAGTGTTTTTGTAGCGCTATCCATCGTACCTTCCAGGTGCATCATCCCTGTGCCCATATTATCTACCCAGTCGCTCACAAATACTTTTTTGTTGTTATCATAACCCATTGTGCTCATCCCTTCAAAAGGCATACCCGATATCGTTGTCTTATAAGTGGATTGCAGGTAACGTCCACCCATTATTGCTTTGCACTCGCAGGTGCCGGTGCTCTTCTCGGGCGGTCCCTGTTCATTCAGCCAAAAGGTTTCTTCGGTGGTCCAGTCGCCTGCCGTCGCTGACAGCATCCTGTGTATGGGGCCCGGTGTCATAAATTCCATGATCCGTTTTGCTTTCACCGCAGAATCCTCCACAGGTACCAAGGTTGCATTTTTCGTTTTAGCGGTATCAGCAATAGCCCTCGCGCCGACATTATCGGTGGGATTGTTGCAGCCTGCTGCAATAAGGGAAACAAAGAGGACAATGTTCCTTTTCATTAGTACCATTTTCATAAAAATATAAAAAAATGGTTTCCAGTCTTTATTTGTCTTCCGGAAAACCGATACGGGTAATCCCCGCCAATCTATACACGCAGGAAAATGAACCGGTAGTAATAACGATCACAGATGTTGTGGGCCGGAAACTACAGGAGTATAGTGCAACTACTAATGCCGAAATACCTGTAAAAGTAAATGCCCCCGGCATTTACCTAGTTACAGCTGCTACCGCTGGTGGCCGCTATATGGCCAAGGTTCTGGCCGAATAAAAAATGTACCTTTGTGCGGCTGCAAAAGCAATAAAAGTTTTTTATAGCAACCCGGTAATGATTTTATCAAATTGATTGCTAACTTTATCTATTCGGTCGGTTAACAAATTGCGGATGATTAAAAAAATACACCTGGAGATTTTGTTACTGTTGGTTTGCTGCCTGTGCTTATTGCAAGGGGCTTATGCAAAGTCTTACAAAGCGATAGAAAGCGTGAGCGTGATGGCGGAGCAGGATGCGGATGCAAAGTTGTTGGGTACGCTTAAAAAAGGCACTATAATAGATGTGACCCCCATGAACGACCATTGGGGGAAAGTGACTTTTAAAGGCAAGACCGGGTATGTGACCAACCAGTATTTTGATGATGTGCCTTCCGCTGAAATTGACGAATCCACAGCTGTGGAAACGGCTACAACTGAAAAAAGAGAGTTGAGTGAAAATGACAAAAAACTGCTTGCTTTCATTGTTGGTGTTATCGTATTCCTGATCGTGATCAAGCGTGTGCTGCATTATAGGTCTTCCATGTCAGACAGGCGTAAGGCTGCCGATTTTGAAGAAGAGAAAAAATTCCAACCAAAATTCTGGTATCAATGTAAGCACTGCTGGGTGACTGTACGCAGGGAATCAGCGCCGATGAGCGAGGGGTGCTTCAATGCGCCTGATCATGATTGGTTCGAGCTTGCCGAATTCGGGAAGACAAGATACCTGTGTAAAAAATGCAGCACATTGCTTAATGTGCGCACAGAGCCGGCAATAGCCCATTGCAAGGGCGGGAAAATGCACGTCTGGGAGAAACTCCAGTCGTAAGCCTACTGCGCAGCCACCGATCCCTCATAGATGTCCTTCAATTCTACAGACACCTGCACCGAAGGTAGCAGCAAAGCATCGGTCAGCGACTTATATTCTTTCAATTCCCAATGGCCTTTATTGTTCAGGTGCCATGCCTCTATTCCTACGCTCTCTGTTTCTACCATCACATACTCTTTCAATGAGGGTATATCCCTGTATAGCTTGAATTTGGTAGTGCGGTCATAATTGCGGGTAGAGCGGGATAGTACTTCAAATATGATGGTGGGGCTGATGAAATTATAGTCATCATCATTTAATGACTTCATTTCTCCGCAGATAACAGTCAGATCTGCGTAGGTAAAGAGCGTGTTCTTCTCTACATGGATGCGTGCATCGCTGCCATATGGCCGGCAGGGCTTGCCTTTCAACTTAGTGCCCAATTCTATCATCAGGTTGCGTGTAACAGTGATATGCTGCAACTTCGATCCGGACATTAAGGATATTTGCCCCTGATAGTACTCATGCTTCTCAATAGCCGTGTTCTCCATTTCGAGATACTCCTCAATGGTATAGTCCTGTCTTTGGGAAATCTCATGTTCACTGATAGCCATGTAATAAAGTTAGTGGATTTATGCGAGCTCCGGTAACTCAGCAGTACTTACCACCTTTATTTTATACCTGGTTGGTGTCATATCATCCCAGAGCCAGTTGTAGTATTGTATCACTTTTTCTGCGGTGATGTTTAGCCTGTCCGCTGTAGTATGCCCATCAGCCACTACGGTGATTTTGTAATCTTTGCTGAGTGCCGATTTGATGGTTGTGTCCACACAAAAATCTGTTGCGCAGCCGGCAATGTATAGCTCAGTAATGTTATGCTGTTGCAGGGTATCGTGTAATACCGTTCTGTAAAAAGCATCGTTAGCGGTCTTGGCAATGATAAGGTCTGTGTGCTGTCGGATCAGTTCCGGCAATATGGGCCAATCAGGTGTACCGGGAACAAAAGAATTTTCTTTGCTGCCATCGTGCTGCACGAAGATCACCAGATCGCCATTATCTCTGAATCGCTCCGACAAAGAATTGATACTCCCTATCACACCCATAGTATTATGCCGCAAGGTATAAGGCTTAAAGCTGCCCAATTGCATATCTATGATCAGTAATGCTTTCATCAACAATCTATTAGCTTCAATGTCATCGTGAGCTTCGAACGGCAACTTATCAACTTATCCCTCGCCCGCCGAAACTTTAGTGATGGAGGGAACCTCAACCTATCAACCTCACACTCCTACCTCTACACCCAACTCCTCCGCAAGGTCTTTCTCCACGCGCAGGTTGTCTATGATGAAAACCTGGCGCTGTGGCGTGTTCTTACCCATGTAATATTCCAGCAGCTTCTGTATCTGCGCGTCCTGCGATATCAGTACAGGGTCTTTACGGATGTCGTCGCCAATAAAGCGGGAGAACTCCTCGGGGCTGATCTCTCCCAATCCTTTAAATCGGGTGATCTCAGCCTTGGTGCCTATCTCTGCTATGGCACGCTGACGTTCTTCATCACTATAGCAGTATATCGTCTTTTGTTTGTTACGCACACGGAAGAGTGGTGTCTGCAATATATGCAGGTGGTTGCCACGCACCAGATCGGGGAAGAATTGCAGGAAGAAGGTCATGATGAGCAGGCGAATGTGCATCCCATCCACATCGGCATCGGTGGCTATTACTATGTTGTTATAGCGCAGCCCCTCCAGCCCTTCTTCTATATTCAGCGCATGTTGCAGCAGGTTGAATTCTTCATTCTCGTACACCACCTTCTTGGTAAGCCCATAACAGTTGAGTGGCTTACCCCGCAGGCTGAACACTGCTTGTGTACCTACATCGCGGCTCTTGGTTATAGATCCGCTTGCGGAGTCTCCTTCTGTAATGAAGATGGTTGATTCCAGTTGTTTCTGGTTATACTCATCGCGGCCTTTGTTGGGCGCTTCATCGTTAAGGTGTATGCGGCAGTCGCGAAGTTTTTTGTTGTGCAGGTTGGCTTTTTTTGCACGCTCGTTGGCCAGCTTGCGTATGCCCGACAGTTCTTTGCGCTCGCGCTCACTCTGCTCTATGCGTTTCTTCAACGAATCGGCTATAACAGGGTTTTTATGCAGGAAGTTATCCAGTTCCTTGCCCAGGAAGTCGGCAATGAATGCCTTCATGGATGGCCCGCCTTCTGATACATATTGTGAGCCCAGTTTGGTCTTGGTCTGCGATTCAAATACTGGCTCTTGCACCCTTACTGATATGGCTGCGCATATACTCTGGCGGACATCAGATGCGTCATAGTCTTTCTTATAAAATTCGCGTATGGTCTTTACAAATGCCTCACGGAAGGCTGCCTGGTGCGTGCCGCCCTGTGTGGTATGCTGCCCGTTCACGAAGGAGTAGATATCCTCGCCATAGTCGCCGGTATGCGTCAGCGCCACTTCTATATCATCACCCTTCAGGTGTATGATGGGATAGCGCAGTGATTCGGGATTGGTTCGACGGGTCAGCAGGTCCAGCAGGCCGTTCTTCGATACGAAGTTCCGGCCATTAAAATGTATCAGCAGCCCCGCATTCAGAAAGCAGTAGTTCCATACCTGGTTCTCTAAGTACTCATGCAGAAAGTGGTAGTGCTTAAAAACAGTTTCATCC
>Ga0316218_1001001_pt1 | contig 33600 bp, 31 predicted proteins | sample TBH18003metaG_FD_203634 | JGI IMG/M metagenome (GOLD analysis project Ga0316218, IMG submission 203634) | Freshwater microbial communities from Trout Bog Lake, Wisconsin, USA - TBH18003 | ecosystem: Environmental > Aquatic > Freshwater > Lake > Hypolimnion/Profundal zone | place: USA: Wisconsin...
GTTAAGCGCATTCTCGCCTATCATAAAAAAGACGGCGGGTACATGGTTTTTACTCAGTATGTCTATGATCTGTGGTGTGTACAGTTCATCAGGCCCGTCATCAAAAGACAGCACTACTTTCTTCTCTTTCTTGCCATACTTCTTGATAACAAATATGGAGGGCATGCTTTCATACACCTCATTTGTTATCAGGTCTTCTATGGTGTCTTTTGTGATGTTTATACGGCCTGCCTTAGGTGTGGTCAGCACATCCAGTATCTCGCCCTCGCCTATGTAGTCCACATCGTAGCTGATCTGCACATCGCGCAGCACATCGTATTTAAAGCTGTCTACTGCTGCATCGCCGAGGTCTTTGTTGTAGAAGGCCCACAGGCGGCTATCGGCCGAGCCTAAGCGCCACAAGGCCACACCGCCCAATTCATACTCTGATGCAAAGCGCATGGTATTGAAGTTGGTGGCTGCATCCGTAAAATACACAGTGTGCGGGTTGCCACTTTCATCATCATATTGGTAGGTGAGGTTGTAAGAGATCGTGTCGAATATCACTTTCGCATCCGACTCGCTGGCTATGCTTAGTGCTTCAGCATAAGTAACATCTGATCCCTTACTTCCTTTGCCCCAGTCGTAGCCATAGCCTGCTATAGCCAGTATCAGCTTATCGGGGTCTATTTGTTTTACGGCTTCATCGAGTGCTGCCTGTATCCATTTTTGCGAGCTTACGGGGCCGGGCATGCTGCCGCTGTTGTACTCGTCATACGCCATCAGGAAGAGGTAGTCGTTATACTTATCCAGTTCCTTATAGTTATAATCGCTGTTGAAAGGCGAAACGTCTTGTGTAACCAGCAAGTGCAGCGGGTGCATGCGGGCATACAGCTCTTTCATAAAATTGATGAGTGGCTCATCAGATGTTTCCTGCAATTCTTCAAAGTCAATATTTACGCCCGCAAAATGATTTTGCTGTATTACGGCTACTATTTGATTGATGAGCCTTGCCCGTTTTATATTGTCATTGAGTACCTGGTGCAGCACTGCACCATTAAAATCATCGCCGGAGAAATTAGAGATAACAGCCACCACCGGCACGCCTGATCCTTTAATGATCTCGGAGCCACGCATGTCTGTATTCACGATCACCGTGTCTGTGAGAGAATCTATGGTCATCCACAAGGGCAATAGCATATTGAGGTTGCCCACATTGTTTTTGAGCGAAAAATAGGCCTGCTCGTCGCTGGCATCATAAAAAGCAGCGCGCACAGCGGCCGCAATCGGGTGCAGGCTATCTGCCTTGCTCACGTAGCGTATATGCTTTGTCTGTGCTTCCTTTCCACTAATGTATTTAGCGAAACCATCATATTTTATATCTATCGCCTTCAGGGCAGCATTTTTACCATTATCCATCATAGCGGAGTAGGAGCCGCTGGCGGTTTTTAGCTGTGGCACAGGTGGCACAAACACATCTTTGAGTATGGCTACGCCCAGTATAGCTGTGAGCAGAATGATAATGAACACCACTATACGGAATGCCCATTTAAAGCGTTGCCAGCGGGTGGGCGATTGGGTAAGGAAAACCTGTTTGTGCGGATCGGACATGGGATGCAAAGATAACAGGCAGATTATTTTTTTCGATACAAAACTTCTTTCTTAAATTTGCAATATGAAAAGTGAGCAAGAGCATCTTCCCGGTATACAGTGGCAAACCGATGAAAAAGACGATGTAGCGGTAATTGATGAGCCGTTGCACAACCTTATTGTGTGGAATGACGATGTAAATACCTTCGATTGGGTCATTGAATCGCTGGTAGACGTATGCGGGCATGAGAACTTACAGGCGGAGCAATGTGCTTTACTGATACATCATAAAGGAAAGTGCGGGGTAAAGAAGGGCAGCTTTGAGGATCTGCGCCCGCAGGCGGAGCAGCTTATAGACCGTGGCATACAAGCCACTATTGATTACTGATCAGGCAAAAATCGACCAGCACACGATCGCGGAAGAATAAGCGCAGCACATTGTGCTGAAATGCATAGTGCACTTCCTGGGTATTTTCTTTGATGTTCATATCGCGCGGTGTGCCTAACAACTTCAATGCTGTGGCCATATCAGTAGTGCCTGATTTCAGCATACTTTGCATTTTACGGTCAAAAACAACCTGAGAGGCCGCTTCGCCGGTATAGGAGAATTTTGAAAGCAGAGCAGATTTATTATCCCAGCTCACGACTAGGTTGCCCGCGCCATTGCTGTAATACCATTTTGTGGATTTTTTATTCTCTTCCACCTTGGTGGGCTTACCAAACATAAACGTCACATTATCCTGTGTAGTCGACCCGGGCATGAGCTTTACCAGCGATGAAAGATTCTCAGGGGTATTGTCAATAGCCTTGCACGAGTGGCTGATCATTACAGATAATGCCATCACTACGAAAATCACTCTCTTCATTTGCTTCATGATCTGTACTTTTACTGATGATACAATAACGTCTGTTTTCTAAATTTAGTATATATTACCGAATGTAACAACTTTTTTATTCAGGTACATGGGCAGATCTCAAAAAAAATCTCAAAATATTATCCTTTCCGCCGTGTTGCTTGCGGCCATAGCTTCGTGCGATAACCACAAAGATGACTGGAGCTATGGCAAAGATGCTGCCGGCCATACACGCGATACCGCCGTTTACCACAACGGCGCTTATCACTACTACCGCTATTATGGTGGCGGCTGGTACCAGTTGCACCGAAATAATATGATCAATCCCGGAGCTTACGCACCTGCTGCTTCCTCCGAAATTGTCGATCCGTCCTTCTCGCCAAGGGCTGCATCGGGCGGTATTAGGTCCGGTGGTTTTGGCGAGTCGGCGCACGGGGCTTCCGGTGGAGAGTAAAAAATATCATGCCAACTATATTTCACGAGTCATGCAACGACATATCATTACCCCGAGAAAAGATTGGGAGCAAAAAGTAAAAGACCAGGGCTTCCTGTTCTATAAAAATGAGTCGTACTACAGCGAAACTGCGGCTTATGAGTTTACCGCCGACGAAGTGGACCTGATAGAAGCGGTTACTGCCGATATATTTGAAAAGTGTATATCAGTAGTGAAGCATGTGATCAATAATGACTTGTGGGACAAGTTCTTTATCCCGAAGGAATATGCTGACCTCATCAAATGGTCGTGGAATGAGGATATGCCCAGCTTTTATGGCCGTATGGACCTTGCCTATAACAATGGCGATATAAAACTGCTGGAATTTAATGCGGATACCCCCACATCCCTGCTTGAGGCCAGTGTGATACAGTGGTACTGGCTTCAGGACTATGATAGTACGCTCGATCAATTTAATTCTATACATGAAAAGCTGATGGCGCATATGCAGGTATGCGCGCCATATTTTTATGCGCCCAATGTGCTCACCTTTGCCTGTGCAGGCGATAACCTCGAAGACCTGATGACCACCAAGTATATGCAGGATGTGGCCGACCAGGCTGGATTGCGCACCGATTTTATGTACATGAATGAAATAGGGGTGGATGACAAAGGCGAATTTTATAAAACGGATGGTACTGCATTGGGCAACATCTTCAAGCTATACCCCTACGAGTGGATGTTTCATGAGGAATTTGGTAAGTGCCTGCCCGCCAGCAGGGAAAGCACAATGTGGATAGAACCCGCCTACAAAGCCTTGTGGAGTAACAAAATGCTGCTGGTGTACCTGCATGAGTTGTTCCCTGATTGTAAATATATATTGCCTGCCACCTACCGGGCCACAGAAGTGGTGTATCAACCGGGCAGGTACGTGCAAAAGCCTGTCTACTCAAGAGAAGGAGCAAACGTAAAGATCGTGAAGAATGGCGAGGTGATAGAGCAAACAGGAGGTGAATACGGAACTGAGGGATACGTGATACAGGACTATACAGAACTGCCTGATTTTGACGGTAACCACCCGGTAATAGGAAGCTGGCTGATAGGTGGCGTACCTGCCGGTATGGGCATCCGTGAATCGAGCGGACTGATCACCAATAATACGAGCAGATTTGTTCCGCATTTTTTCAAACCTTAATATACGTTTATGAAAGAGCATCATTACACATTGAAAGTGACCTGGACCGGCAATCGTGGCGAAGGAACTACAGGCTATGCCAACTATGACCGCGACCACACGATCTCTGCCAAGAATAAACCGGATATCCTCGGCTCGGCAGATGCGCCTTTTCGTGGCGATGTAACTAAGTACAACCCGGAGGATATGCTGATGGCCTCGCTATCTACCTGCCACATGCTGTGGTTCTTTCATCTTTGTGCCGATGCGGGTATTATCGTTACAGATTATGTGGATGAACCAAAGGGTGTGATGCTTCAACTGGAGGGTAGTGGCGGGCATTTCAAAGAAGTGGTACTGCACCCTGTGGTAACTGTAAAGGATACTTCCATGATAGCCCGCGCCAATGAGCTACATGATGCAGCCCATGCCAAATGCTTTATTGCTAATTCGATGAATTTCCCGGTGACGCATATAGCGATTTGTCTGGCTGGCATAAATCGTTAAAACGGTTGTACGTGTTTAATTTTTCCTTCTCACGGGTGACGCTGTGGGCTATGTTAGCGAAATGCCTGGATGCCATTTCTCCCGCTTTAGGGGTTAATTTTCTTTTGCCATTTCCTCCTCTCCACTTTACGCCCTACTTTTACCTCACTAATAATTTTATCATGCGCGCATTTTCTTTTCTTTTTATTACCATATTTTTTTCTCAGTTCTCTTTTGCCCAGGGCAATAAACAGATAACACTTGATGACCTCTGGAAGAACTACACGTTTAAGGTAAAGGATGTGCCGGGCTTTAATGCCATGAAGGATGGCCTGCACTATACCCAGATAGACCATGAAAGCGGGCATACACTCATCAGGGTATATGACCTGGCAACAGGTAAGGCCGACCACTTGCTGTTTGATAATGAGAACAGCAAGTATAACGGCATTGCGCTTAGTGTGGACGAATATACCTTCAGTAAGGATGAGCAGAAGATGCTGCTGTTTACGGAGAGCGAGAACATATACCGCCGCTCGGTGCTGCACAAGGTATATGTGTATGATATTGCTGCGGGCAGCCTGAAGCTGCTGGATAATGACAAGGTGCTGCATGCTACCTTCTCGCCCGATGGCAGCAAGGTGGCTTTTGTGAAGAACAACAACCTGTATTATAAAGACCTTTCTACCGACGAAGTAGTGGCCGTAACTACAGATGGCGAGAAGAACAAGATCATCAATGGCAATTGCGACTGGGTGTATGAAGAGGAGTTTTCATTTACCCGTGCTTTTGAATGGAGCGCCGATGGTAGCTACCTGGCTTACTACCGATTTGACGAAAGCCTGGTGCCGGAATATACCATTGCCAAATACACAGGACTGTATCCCGAGCAGTATAAATACAAATACCCCAAGGCAGGCGAGCGCAACTCTGTGGTGCAGGTGAAGATATACGATGTGCGCTTTAAGCAAACGGTGAATGCTAATGTGGGCGATAATACAGACCAATACATACCCCGCATCAAATGGACGAATGATGCGGCAAAGCTTTGCGTATACAGGCTGAACAGGCTTCAGAACAAGCTGGAACTGCTGCTCACCAATGCCAACGATGGCTCATCATCGGTGATCTATACCGAAGAGAACAAGTGGTATATCAACATCAATGACGAGATCACTTTTTTGCCGGATGGACATTCGGTGATACTAAGCAGCGAGCGCTCGGGCTATTCTTCCTTGTACAAGTGGGACTGGAAAGATGCAAAGCTCACGAACCTTACGGAGGGTAGCTATGAGGTGGATGCACTGGTGGGCATAGATATACCCCGCAAGCTGGTCTATTACACATCTGCCGAAACATCGCCGGTGGAGCGCAAGCTATATGCGGTGAACTGGGAAGGTAAAAAGAAAGTATGCCTCACGCCCGATCCGGGCATGCACAGCATAACACCGTGCGAGGGATACAATTTCTTTATAGATAAATGGTCGGGCATCAATAAAGTGCCGGTATACAACCTGCGCAATGCAAAGGGGGCTATTACCCGCACGCTGGAAGACAACAAGGCGCTGGAAGATAAAATGAAGGACTATGCTATGGGCCACGTGCGCCTGATGCAGATAAATGGTGTGGATGCGCCACTGAATGCGTGGATGATAACCCCGCCGAATTTTGACAGCACTAAAAAATACCCTGTGCTTATGTACCAGTACAGCGGCCCCGGCTCGCAACAGGTGGCAGATATGTTCCCGCTGGGCAATTACTTCTGGCACCAGATGCTGGCACAGAAGGGATACATTGTTGTGTGTGTGGATGGCACAGGTACGGGCATGAGGGGCGAAGAATTCAGGAAGAAAACGTACCTGCAACTGGGCAAGTATGAAAGTGATGACCAGATAGCTGTGGCGAAAAACCTCGGTAATATGCCCTATGTGGATAAAGACCGCATAGGCATATGGGGTTGGAGCTATGGCGGCTTTATGAGCAGCACCTGCCTGCTGAAGGGCAATGATGTGTTTAAGATGGCCGTGGCTGTAGCGCCCGTTACCAACTGGCGGTTTTATGACAACATCTATACAGAGCGATACATGCGTACCCCACAGGAAAATCCGACAGGCTACGATAATAACGCACCCGAGAAAATGGCTGCAAATCTAAAAGGTAAATTCCTGCTGATACATGGCACCGCCGATGATAATGTACACTTCCAGAATTCGGTGATGCTCACTACTGCGCTCATCAATGCCGATAAGTCATTTGACAGTGAATATTATCCGGATAAAACACACGGCATTAGCGGCGGCGCTACCCGCCTACAATTGTATACCCGTATGACCGACTTTATCTTGAAAAATTTATAAAACAAGGTTTATGAAAAGAACATGGTTGACTTTTGCACTATTGGGTGTATGTCTGCTTTCGGGCTGCGCCACATATCATATCTCTACGCAGAGCCTTGCAGAACAATTTGCCAATAGTGGCACGGAAGCAAAGATCAATGTAAATGGTAATGACCTGCGTACAGTAACTGTATTAGATAAAAAAGGCACAAAGGAAGAACTGTTTGTAACAAGAAGCACAGGCATGAAAATCACTAAAAAAGACGGTAAGCATACTATCGTCTACTTTGATACGATATTGCTTACAGATAGTACCCTAAGTGGCTGCAAGACACATTTTTTCAACTCAAGGATCAAGCCAATAAAGTTTGACGACATCAGTAAGATAGAGCTACAGAAATAAATTATTCGTTTGCAGCGGCATCTTTGAGTGCCTGCCAGGAATTGTCATCGATCACGGGGCTGTAATTGGCGTGATGTGTGTTGATAAGGCCCATAATAGTCTCCGCTCGCTTTTTCGAATCCGGATGTGTGCTCAGCCATTCCAGGTGCACAGGGTCATCCGCTTTCATGTCGGCTATTTTGAGCATCAGGTCGGCAAAGCCTTTGGGGTTGATGTGTGCGTGTTGCAGGTATTCCACTCCTTTTTCATCAGCGTCACTTTCCTGCTGCCGCTCGAATGCGGTGGATGAAAGCATTTTGATGATCTTGCTGATTACCACAGAATTGCCATTGCCCGCTGCGGCGGCGAGTACGGTGATGCCTATTTCATTGGCCAGCCGCTTGGTTACATGGTGCAACTGCAGGTGCGCCAGTTCGTGAGATAACACACCGCACAGCTCAGATGCGCTGTCGCAATGGTCTATAAGGCCAGTGTATATAACGATGTGATCGCCGGGTAGCGCAAAGGCATTGACCTCATCGCTGTGTATGAGGTGCAGGTGTATATGATCAGGGTTGATGTGGTTATCTGTACACAGGCGGTATTTTATGTCATCGAGCGCTTGTGTTGCGCTGTCGGTTTCTATCTCCCGGTTAGTTCTCTTTATCTGCTCTATGATGAGGTCGCCTACTTTCTTTTCTGTGCGGCTGCTTATGTTGTCCAGGTGAAAATACTGCACATAGTGTATGCGGCTCAATCCGAACCATACCGCAAGGAATATTGCTGTCAGAACGAGGAATTGTAAGATTGCTTTGCCCATTGGGAGAAGATTGCAGGATGATGATATAGATTATGGCTTACAGATCAGGTTGGTAACAGTGCCCCAGAACCACCACTCTACATGTTGCCCTTTGCGGGTGCGGATGGCTGCGCTGATGGTGAAACTGAACTCAACAATATTGAAAATAAGAATGGTGATGACATAGCCTATATAGCTGTTGGTGAGCATGGTGTTGCCAAATATGATGGCCATAGTCCACGAGAAACCTATGCTGTTGCTGATGAGCAGGGTGAGCTGCGATACCAGCGTTTGCGTGCAGTGCCAGCGCACATAGTAAGGCGCCTTGCGGTTGGCCAGGAAGAAGATCATGGTAGCCACGAGGTTCACTATAGGCAGGGGCATACCGGCCATCAGCGCTATGAGCGACATGAGGTAGCCATTAGAGGCTTTTTCTGCCTCCATCTCATTAGGTTTGTAGTTCGTAAGGTCGTTCATCAGGCAAATTTATAAATGTTCCACAACCAGTTGGCGGCCACTAAAAAGATAAGCAGCGCTGCCACCCATCTCTTCCTGATCACCGCTTCCATAGAGCCGTAAAAGTGGTAGAAAGTGTTTTTACTTTTGGCAAGGTCATACAATATCCATAGCGGAAAGAGGATGATGCCCGCAGCCAGCAGAAAGCCAATGGGATTAGTATACAAGGCTTCCCGGAACTCCAGCCTGCTGATGTGCAGTATAGCGCGCGTGCTGCCACAGGAGGGACACGGTATGCCCGTAACCCTCCTGAACAGGCATACATCTGCACCTGACGCAACGTTAATAGGTGTATAGTGGGTTACATTCCAACACGCCCACAGTACTCCCGTCAGGCAACTAAAGATGACCAATGTATATAACCACTTCTTCTGCGGCACTGCTATTAATATAATGCTCTCTGCAGGTTGATGAAGTTGACCTCGCGGGCGCGGCCCATGATCAGGAACCAGTCTACTATTGTCCAGATACCTATGCCACCGCAGGTAAGCAACTTGGCTACACCCAGCCCTGTATCGCCAACCATGAACCTGTCTATACCCAGGTGGCCGCCGAAGATAGAGACGATGAGCATAGTGGTAGGATCTTTGAAATTAGATGATTGCACCATCAGGTATTTTGAGTCATCCGCTTTTTGCAGCATATCATGTATCTGCGGTATCAGGTGGCTTTCAAAAAATTTAGCGTTGGTGGCAATGAACATGTCAACTTTACTTTGTTCCATTTGTGTGTGTTTTTGTTTTGGGTAATTAATTAAAATCAGACACAAAGTAAAAAAAATTAATTGATAAGTTGCTGTTTTTAATAAAATCCCCCAAGGTGGTCCAAATGCGTGTTTTTGAATAAACTATCGCAAAACGAGTAAATTGCAGCACCAATGAAGCTCGCTTTTGTACAAGACTGGTTCAATGCCAATGGCGGCGCCGAAAAGGTGGCCGGGAGCATACTGGATATTTACAAAAACGAGGATGTGCATATATATACCCTCTTCGACCGGTTTCAGGGGCAGGATAGGGTAGCTATACTTAAAAACAAACCGGTGCATACATCGCTCCTGCAATATGTACCCGGCATCGGCAAAATATATCGTTACTTTCTTCCTGTGATGCCATGGCTCATGCGCCGTTTTTATATCAGCGACAAAGACCTCATTATATCCACCTCGCATGCTGTGGCCAAGGGTTTCAGGCACGACAAGCGTATTATGCATATCTGCTATTGCCACACCCCACTGCGGCCTATATGGGATATGTATGACGACTATGCTGCTACCCACGCTATGGGCAGCTCACGTATATACAGGGCTTTTGTGCAATGGCTGCGCAAGTGGGATGTGGGTACATCGTTACAGGTTGATCATTTCATAGCCAATAGCAAACATATACAGCAGCGCATACAAAACAGTTATGGGCGGGCATCAACGGTTATTTATCCTCCTGTGCGGGTGAATAAATTTGCATTGAGTACAGCCCTAAGGAAAGACTATTATTTATGTGTAAGCAGATTTGTGCCGTACAAGAAGGTGGATATGGTGATCAAAGCCTTTCAGCAAATGCCGGATAAGCACTTGGTATTAATAGGCACTGGCTGGGGAACTAAGGAATTTAAGGAACTGTTAGCGGTCCATAACAATATTGAATGGTTGGGCTACAGGGACGACACAGAGCTTATCAAGTATATGCAGGAAGCAAAGGCATGTATCTTTGCGGCTAAAGAAGATTTTGGCATTATGTGCGTGGAAGCGCAGGCCTGTGGCACACCGGTACTGGCCTTAGATTATGGCGGGTATAAAGAAACAGTGGCAGATGGAGTATCCGGCTACCTGTTCCCCGAGCAGACAGAGCAGAGCGTGATAGATGCCGTACATAAAATGGAATCGCAACCACTCACCGATCATCAGCAGATACGGGCGAACGCGCTGCAATTCTCAGAAGAAAGGTTTCAGCAGGAGTTTGCAGATTTTGTAGAACAGGCTAAAATAAATTTTAACCTCGGCGCATGAGCAATATCACTGTCATAGATAAATACATGGCCCGGCTGCTGATGGTGTGCATGGTGCTGCCGGGCAAGTTGCAGGGGCTTGTGCCTATATTGGTGAGCGTGTATTTTGTGGTGCGCACTATTATGGTTAAAGGCTCTTTGTTCTCGAAGAACTACAAAACTGCATTGCTTATCTCCACAGGCTTCATGTTATATTTATTGTCGTTTCCCTTTATGCCGCACGAGTATGTACATGCCTGGCACAGGGTATGCGAAGGCAGGGCATCTATGTTGCTGCTGCCATTGGTGTTTGCCGGTATATCTCCCTCATTCACATCGCTTATATGGAAGGAACGATACAATCTTGTTTATGCCTGCATCATTTCCTGCTTCATTGGGAACGGGACCTTTGCATATCACTACTTATTCGCGCACGATGGCACTGCGCTGTCGCATGTAGCCTACCGTACTATTTTTGATCTCAGCACCTCTGTACACCCTACCTATATGTGTATGTTTTTGGCGTTTTCCATTTGTATAGTGCTGCTATCGGGCGATGCTGAGGGTATGTCCGGCAAATGGGTGCGGTATGCGCTCATGTACCTCATGCTTATACTGTTGCTGTGCCTGCTGGCCAAGACACCGATAATTGCGCTGTTGGTGGTATTTGTGCATTATGGCTGGGTACGCAGGCGGCAACTATATCGTTACAAAGGCTTGCTGGCAGGCGTGGTAGTGGCAGTGATGGCTGTATACCTGTTCGTCCCTTTCTTCAGGCAGCGGGTAGGGGAGCTGTCCGGCTTCTTTGGCAAAAGCAAAAAAGAAAATGTCATCGACAACTCGGTGGCTATGCGCAAGCTCATCTGGCATACCGATGTGGATATGCTGCACCACTACTGGCTCACAGGTACAGGCCCCGGCAGGCTTTTCCCGTTACTGAAGCAGCGCTACTTTTTTTATTCCCTCTATAGCCAAGAGGTAATAGGCCCCTACGATCCGCACAATGAGTATATGTACGACTGGTTGTCACTGGGCATACTGGGTATTATATCGCTGTTGTTTGTGTTGGGTGCTCATTTTGCGAGGGCCATTCGCAGGGGGCATACGATCTACCTTTACCTGTTGGTTATATTAAGCATCTCTTTTTTTACGGAGTCTGTGCTGTCATTGCAACAGGGTGTGCTGTTTTATAGCATATTCACTTCATTACTATTCTTTTTGCCGAAGGAAGATGTTGCGAAACAAGCGCAACTATAATTTCTCCAACTTCACAACTTTCTGTTGCGTGGTGGAATTTGCCTTGAGTATATATATGCCCGCAGGCATGTCTGCGGAAGGTATAATAACAGGCGTATTGTATCCCTGGTATAAATACTGTGTGTTGGTGGTTACTTGCCTGCCTGCCACATCTATAAGCGTGAAGGTCACCTCGCCATCCACATCCGGGTCTACCGAAATACGTAGCTCTGTATTGAATGGATTGGGTGCCGCTACCAGCCAGTTGGTGCTGCTCACCGGTGGTGGCGTGTCGCGTACATTGAGCGCTTGCTCGGTACACTCAAAGTCGGGTATACCATAGCCAAGTTGTGTTTGCGGGCTATTGTACGTACTGGCGCATCTGATGATCACCTGCCGCAGTATGTATGGGGTAGCTGTGGGTGTAGACTGCCACAAACAGGCTGCCCATCCTGCTATCTGTGGTGTGGAAAATGATGTGCCGTCAGACGGGATGTAGCCACTACTGCTTATGTCGAAAACCTCGGCAGGCTGCCCCAGTGCGCACACATCAGGCTTTACCTGACCTGCCGCATTTGGCCCAAAGCCGCTGGAGGCTGCGGGTAAACCCGTACTATATACAGAGCCAATGGTAAGCGCGCTATCCGCATCGCCGGGCACAGATATATGGTCGCCCCAGGTCAGGTATCCGCCACCGTCATTGCCTGCGGTAGCTACAAACAACATTCCTTTTTTGGTGGCTATGTTTGCCGCCCTGGTCGCTACAGTTGTCTTACCATCGGCCTGTGTGGCGAAATCCATACCCGAGCCGGGAGGATAATCAAAAATATCGTAGCCAAGCGATTCGGTGATCACATCCGCGCCCAGGCTATCTGCCCGCTCGGCTGCACTGATCATATTGTCCATTTCTAATGGCTGGTCTGTCCCGTTTTTTTCGGTTACATACAGCGCGTAAGAGGCCAGTGGTGCAGTGCCTACATAGCTGTTAGGGATATAACCGGCCATGGTGGATAGCACCTGTGCGCCATGCGAATCTTGTGTAAACACGCCGGTACTATGAAAAGTAAAATTGAAAGTATCCAGCACACGCCCTGATGACCACAGGCTGTCGAACCCCGGGTGTGTATTGGCTGTGATAAAACCCGCGTCCAGTACCGCTATTAGCATACCCTGCCCCATGTAGCCTTTGTCGTGCAGGTAATTGCCATTCACCATCAGTGTCTGTATCCAGCTATTGTTGTAATAGTCTGATTCCACACTGCCTGTTCTGCCGGCGGGTGTAGGTGTAGCAGCAGGGCCGCCCGTAGGCGCTGCATCCCTGTGGTGCAGGTCGGTGGCATAGTAGCCTACCAGTTGCACATCGTGTATAAAAGATTTGCCGGCAAGGTGTGCGATCTGTGAAGAGTCGGCAAGCAGTATGGTACACATATTAAGCCAGCGGCTGGTGCAATGAAAAATACCGCCGGTGAGTGATAGCACGCTATCCACGTATACGGTGTTCACTGGTATATCTGTGCTGTCTACAGCTATGCCCTGCCGGGTGCGGCGTGCCATAGCACGTGCTGATAAGTAGGCCAGTGGCGCGCTAAGACTGTAAGGTGTGTTATTTTTGTCGGTAAAAGTGACCTGGAAGGCATATTGTTGTGCGTTTGCCGTATCACAAAGCAAAAAGGCAATGATCAGCCACGCACACACAACTTTCCGGCACATAAGATAAAGATCAATGGTTGGCGGTAGCGCTCATAATAACACGGTAGCCGTTCTTATTATTAGCAGTATCCGGTGAGCCCCAGGTATAGTGTGTAAACTCTTTATACACCATACCTACGTTGTAGGCATACACCTCTTTGGCGTAAGTACGGTATCCTGATACGAGTGAATCCACATTCTGGTAATTTACATTCTCATCATCTTCCAATACACTTACCGTGTTGTCATAATTTACATTACCATTGAAGTAGCTGTAATTCAAGCCGGAGTATTGATAATTCCATCCTTTAAGAAAAGAGAAAGAAGAATCCTGCACCTGTGCAAGCTGGTTGCCCTGCCAGGTAAGGCTATCGGTAACGGGGAACATCATTTTTATATACTGTGTACCATCCTGGCTGTAAAGCAGGCTGTTGGCTGTAGGCGTAATAAGTATAACGCTGCTGGCTACCCACTGCGCGCCATCGTATGGGCGCACATAGACGTTCATTATGTAAGATAGCCTTTTTTTGCTATCTGTAAACGTATCGGTCATCTGGTACATGATCTGCGAAGATACATGCGCCTGGGTACCGGCTACACCATAGTAATAAGTAGAGTCTACATTATAAACAACATAGTTGCCCAATGTGAGGGGGAAGTAGTTGCGGGTCGCGTCAACCTTAGTGTTGTTATACTTTTTACAAGAAAAAAGCATCGTAAAACATATGGCCACTAACAGAAAAACAGGTACGATCTTTTTGGTCATGATATTCAGACTGCTATTATTTCACGTAAATATAAATAAAGAAACCGAAATAGCTAAAAATCGGCACAAAGATAGAATAATTCTATGTCAGTGATGTGGCTGCCGTCATTTTAGTCAAGGGCGCATACATGAGGTCTTTATGGATAATACCACCTGCTACTATATCGTCGTCCTCATAGATAACTGCCGACTGCCCCGGTGCGATACTGCTCACTGCATGCTGAAAATGCACGTGCAGGCCGTCATTCATAGGGGTAAGTATGCTTTGCATGCCCGGGTCGCGGTACCGTATCTTGGTCACGGCCTCCATACCGGCAGGTATTTCGGCATATTTACCCATATTCAGGCCGCGCACTATCATTTCGCTTTGCTCCAGCTCATGTGCCTCGCCCAATACCACGGTATTGGTCTCCGGCAGTATGTTGGTAACGAACATGGGCTTGCCAAAAGCAATGTCCAGGCCCTTGCGCTGCCCTATAGTATAGAAGGGGTAGCCGTTGTGCTTGCCCACCACAGTGCCATTGGACAGTACAAAGTTGCCGCCCTTTACACGGTCTTCCAGCCCGTCAACATTCCGCTTCAGGAACCCGCGGTAGTCGTTATCCGGCACAAAGCAGATCTCGTAGCTTTCAGCCTTTGCTGCCAGCTCTTTATAGCCCATATCGGCTGCCAGTTGCCTCACCTCTGTCTTCAGCATATCGCCCAGCGGGTATATGCTCCGCGATAGGCATTCCTGTTCCAGGCCCCACAGCACATAGCTCTGGTCCTTGGTCAGGTCACGGGCCTTGGATAGTACAAAACGGTTGTTCTCTTCGCGCACCTTTACATAATGCCCTGTGGCAATAAAGTCGCAATTGAGGGAATTGGCACGCTTCAGCAGCGCAGCCCATTTAATATGTGTATTGCACAGCACGCACGGGTTTGGGGTGCGGCCTGCTATATATTCCTCTACAAAATTATTGATCACATGGTCGCCAAACTCTTCGCGTATATCCAGCACATAGTGCGGGAAGCCATGCTCCACCGCTGCCATGCGGGCATCATTAAAAGAGTCGAGGTTGCAACAGCCTGTTTCCTTTTTTCCACCACCTGCGCTGGCATAGTCCCATGTCTTCATAGTAATGCCCACCACCTCATATCCCTGCTCATGGAGCATAAGTGCGCTTACGGTACTGTCTATACCGCCGCTCATTGCCACTAACACCTTGCCTTTCTTACTCATAATATAGCCCGCAAAGGTACGGATAACTAAATAAATGCGGATTACCGTTATCTATGGGGTTATAGAGGGAGAATATTGTGGATCAAAAAGAAGTGAAAAACTACTTCATCATGAATTTAATGATCGCAATTACACTGCCTATTGTAGCCAGGAATTGAATGATATTAGCTGTATAGATGGCTTTGATAATGTCTACTTTATCATCTTTGGTAAGAAAAGTGCTTTGTAGCTTGTTATCATGCGCTATAGTTCTTATACAAAGATAATCGTCTTAATATTCCTTCCAAAATTAATCACAAGTGAGTATATTTAGTAGATAAAACACAGCCCATGAGATACCTGTTTCTTATAGCCACCATTATACTTGCTTGCAGCTTTACTATTTGCGATAAGATCGTGAAAAAAGATAGTGGTTGGGAAATGTATGTATATCCTGATTGTTCCGATTCAACTACTTATTTGAAACAGGTTTATCATGAAAGAGATCCATATAAGGAAAAGAATAAAATAGGTGAATGGATAAGGCGTGTAGGTGAATATTCTATTGACGAAAATTTTCATTTGCATGACACATTATTGTCCTACTCTAATCATGTTTTCGGTCACGATGATACATTTTTGAATCAAAATGTATTTTACGGACACGGCGTATGGGAGAGTTTTCAAGTGCGATTTGATAAATTCAGATGGATAACAACGGAGAAATATGATATAGATGTTGCGTATTATGATAATGGCACGTTTAAGAAAATAAACATTGTTACTTACCCTAAGAATGAGCATAGACAAATAGCTAGTATGGAATGGGATGAATCACATGATACAAAATGGCAAGGTTCACGTAAAGCAGTATTCAACGATAGACAAGATTCGGTTATTAGTGAAGATGAATCGACAGGTCAAGTTAACACCTTGATAATTAGTCATGATTCAGATGTAAAAAACGGCTGGTGGAAAAAGTATAACACCAAGAACGAAGTCCTTGACAGCATTTATTATCCCGATCCGAAGCATTAAACAACTAATTTTGCCCCACCATGCAGCAAACAGTAACATTCCCCTCCGGTACAGTAGAGCACTTTTTTCAGGCTTCTTTTGCCGAGCAGGTAAAAGCATATGATAAGCAGCACACCATCATCGTTACCAATGAGCATATCTCCAAGTTATACGGGCAACTGTTCAAAGGCTTTACTACGCTTGTAATTCCTCCCGGCGAAAGCAGCAAGGATATGAATACCATAAAGTCGCTGGCCAATGACCTGCTACATGCCGAGGCTACCCGCAAGACAACAATAATAGGTGTGGGCGGTGGCGTGGTTACTGATATTACGGGTTTTCTTTCATCGGTATATATGAGGGGTGTGCGGTTTGGTTTTGCGCCCACCACATTGCTGGGTATGGTAGATGCCGCCATTGGGGGAAAGAATGGCGTGAACCTGGGCTTTAATAAAAATGTACTCGGCACTTTCTGCCAGCCTCAATTCATAGTTTTCGATAGCAAATTTCTGGATACACTGCCCAATGCAGAATGGAGCAATGGCTTCGCCGAGATCATTAAGTACGCCTGCATTTTTGATGCAGATCTTTTTGAGGAATTGAGCAGGAATGATATAGAGTACTATAAACAAGACCACGCCGCACTGAACGCACTGATAGAGCGTTGCGTGGCGCTGAAGAACAACACTGTTACTAACGATGAAAAAGAAACAGGGCCGCGCAAGCTGCTCAACTTTGGCCATACCGCTGCTCATGCGATAGAGAACCTGTACGAGCTGCCACACGGCAAGGCCGTGGCCATAGGCATGGTAATAGCCTGCATGGTGTCCGAAAAAATTACCGGGTTGAACCCTGATGTGCGCACGAAGCTGATGGACTTGTTGCAACGCTACAACCTGCCGGTGAAAATGAACATAGACCACAAAAAAGCAATGGAGATACTGCGCATGGACAAGAAGCGGCACGATGATCTGATAGACTACATAGTGCTTGATAGTATAGGACATGCTGCCATACACGCCCTGCCATTAGGAGAGATAGAAAACGCCCTGATAGATTATGAACGCAAGGATTGAGCCGGGCAAAATAAGTGGCTCGTTAGCGGCGCCGCCATCCAAAAGCATGACGCAGCGTGTGTTTGCCGGTGCGCTCCTGCATTCAGGCAAGACTGTTATTAAAAATGCTGGCACATCTAATGATGAAACTGCGGCATTGCATATTATACAATCACTCGGCGCAGCCGTGCAGCGGCGCGATGATGTAATTGAAGTAGCAGGTGGAAATGTGCATGCGGTCAATGGCACTATTCATTGCGGCGAAAGCGGGCTGTCCGCACGGCTTTTTACACCTATTGCTGGTCTTAGCGGCAGTCCGGTTACCATCACCGGGGAAGGTAGCCTGCTGCAACGCCCTATGAAAGTATTGGAAGAAGTGCTGCCACAACTGGGCATCACTGTATCTGCTACAAATGGCTGTCTGCCCATAACACTCAGTGGTGAATTTACCCCGACTGATATTATTATTGATGGTTCTGAAAGCTCGCAATTTTTGAGTGGGCTGTTATTTGCATATTGTTATGCAAATAGTGGGCAAGCGAATACTATAAAAGTACACGACCTGAAAAGCAGGCCCTACATAGATATGACACTGCATGTGCTACGGCAGTTTGGCTGTGAGGTGAAGCATGATGGGTATAAGAAATTCTATCCCGCTCCTGCAAGCGCAGGCACAGCAGGCAGGGATCTAACGATAACTATAGATGGCGACTGGAGCAGCGCGGCATACTTCCTGGTAGCAGGGGCAATAGCAGGTAATGTATCTGTATCAGGCCTGGCCGATAACCATATACAGGCCGATAACGCCATATTTCCTTTACTGAAAAGTATAGGCGCTGATGTGCAAATAACAGGGGACACAATTACTGTAAAGAAAGCGCCACTCAGCAAATTTGAATTTGATGCCACCGACAGCCCCGATCTGTTCCCGGTATTGGCCATACTTGCGGCCTGCTGCAATGGTGAGAGCTATATAAAAGGCGTGCACAGGCTGTTTCATAAAGAAAGCAACCGCGCTCAAAGCGTCAGCGAAATGCTGATGGACTTTGACGTGCCATTCTCTATAGAAGACGATACCCTTTGCATAACAGGCGTGGATCGGCTGCAAGGCACAGTCATAGACGCACACCATGACCATCGCATAGCCATGGCTGCCGGAATAGGGGCCCTTCGTGCCAACGGCCCCGTTGATATACCCGGTGCTGAAGCTGTAAATAAATCATATCCAGATTTCTTTAAGCATTTATCTTTGTGCGGAGGGAAATGTATTTTAACGTAAAGGAGTTATATTACAATTGACATTACACTAGTTGCCCCGGCCTTTAGGCCGGGGATAAAGAGAAATAAGAGCGGCTTTAGCCGAAATGATCATGAAGGACATCCAATACTGCTTAGGAAATGAAGTCTCCATAGCGAGCCTTTCGGCTAAAGCCATCCATATTGTTTTTGCTCCACGGCCTAAAGGCCGTGGCAACTGGTGTGGTCTTACGCGTTGGATAACATCTAACTGTCTAATTTAACGCAACAAATGAACACATTCGGCCGCATATTCAGGATCAGCATTTTCGGGGAATCTCATGGCAAATGGGTGGGGGTTACCATCGACGGCTGCCCTGCGGGCATAGACCTGCGCGAAGACGACCTCACTACCGATCTCGCGCGACGCAAAGCAGGCGCGGCAGGCACTACGCCTCGCAAAGAGGATGATATGCCCATATTTGTGAGCGGTGTGTTCCATAACAAAACCACAGGTGCCCCACTTACTATTGTATTTGAGAACAACAATATCCGTTCTGCCGACTATGATGCGCTGAAAGCTACCCCCCGCCCCGGCCATGCAGATTTTGTACTGGACAAAAAATTCAATGGCTTCAACGATCATCGCGGCGGCGGCCATTCTTCCGGCAGGCTCACTGTGGCGCTGGTTGCAGCAGGTTGTGTAGCCAAAAAAATACTGAAGGATATTACGGTAACCGCAACACTCGCCGAGGCCGGTGGCAGTTCAGATATAGAAGCAGCCATAAATAAAGCCATAGACGACCAGGACAGCATAGGCGGCATTGTAGCTTGCACAGTAATTGGCTTGCCGGTAGGCATAGGCGAGCCATTCTTCGACTCTGTGGAGTCGGTGATCAGCCATGCTGTTTTTGCGGTTCCCGCTATTAAGGGTATAGAGTTTGGCAGTGGTTTTGCTGCCGCAAGGATGACAGGCAGCACACACAACGATGCCATTATTAATGAGCACGGCGCTACCGGCACCAATAATGCAGGAGGCATCAATGGCGGCATTACCAATGGCAACGATCTGTACTTCAGGGTAGCAGTAAAGCCAACAAGCAGCACCCCCAAAGAGCAGCAAACATGGAATAAGACTACCGGTTCGGTACAGCCATTCACAGTAAAGGGTCGTCATGATCTGTGCATAGCCCTGCGTGTGCCCGTGGTTATAGAGGCTGTTACAGCCATAGCCCTGGCTGATCTGCTACTACTTAAAAAGTAATTCCATCAGATGCAAAATCACTTTTCTGCGGATTTTATTAACCGGGAGGTAATGCAGTGTGCCGCATCAATTCTGGCACGAAAGTTGATATGGTAGAAAAAAATAAATAAATTCAAAAAATCTTTTTAACTTTAGTTTAGTTGTATAGCCTCACCACCCAACTAAAGATCGTTTTTATGAAAAAAGCTTACCAGTTATTAATTACTGCGCTGTTTATTTCAGGCTGTTATGTTGCAAATGCTCAAAGTAAATTCGTAACGGTAACTGTTGCGGGTACGGGAGTCACGGGATACAATGGTGACGGTATGTGGGGGAAAACGGCTACTATTGGCGCACCCTACGATGTATGTGTGGATGTGTCGCAAAATATATATTTCACAGATCCGGGAAATGGCAGAGTAAGAAAAATATCTGCGAAGAACGGAGTTATCTCTACGGTTGCAGGTGGCGGTACATCGGTTGTAGATGGCGGCCTTGCTGTAGATGCGTACCTCACCCCAAAAAATTTATGCGTTGATGCTTCCGGTAATATTTATGTTGTTTCTTCGGCAGCCAACCAGGTAAAAAGAATAGATGCCGTAACAAATATCATTACCACAGTTGCAGGATCAGGTGGCGCAGGTTTTTCAGGGGATGGCGGTGCTGCCACTGCTGCAACATTTAACGGTATCCTGGGCATTTGTACGGATGCAGCCGGCAATATTTTTCTTGTGGACAGTGGAAATAGCTGTATAAGAAAGATCGCTGCCGGTACAGGTATCGTGACAACAATTGCAGGAACTACTGCCCCCGGATATTCAGGCGATGGTGGCCCTGCAACGGCTGCCGAGCTTCATTCTCCCGGGAATATACTTGTGAACCCCGCCGGCGATATTTTATTTATGGACCAGACAGGCTATACTGTGTTTAATGCACGATTAAGAAAAATAAGCGCTTCAACAGGTATCATCACCACTTTGGCAGGTGGCGGAAGTACAGTTTTTGGGGCGCCGTTAATGAGTACTTATCTTGCTGATGTGACCGGTATGTGTATGGACGCGTCCGGCGACATTTACTGCACTGAAGTAAGTTGCTCGTGCAGAAAGCTGGGCTTAACGGCCGATCTTACCACTGCAGTAGGGGGTAATTTCTCCATTGAATCATACAGCGACAATGTAAATTCATTGGTGTCTTACATGAACAACCCTTATGGTATGGCGATCGATGCTGCACAAAATTTATATGTTGCAGATGATTTCAATAACCGCATACGCAAACTGGTACCGGTAACGAATACACCTACCTTTGCTTACGGGAATGGTGTATATCTGAACTCTTGTGCAGGGTCACCTGTATCTATTGATTCGCAATTAGCCATAACTGACCTTGATTCCGCGCAATTGGAAACCTTCACAGTGATCATGCTCCCGGCCCACGGCACTGTTTCCGGGTTCCCGGCTACTACATCGGCTATGGGTACCTTTAGCATTGCATCTCCTTCAGGTATGTCTTATACCGGCTCAGGTACTTATACCGGTGTCGATTCTTTTATGGTACAGGTTTCCGATGGCGTGTTAAAAGATACCATTACTGTTTACCTCAACAATAATTATGCAGGTGCAATAGCTGGGCCTGATAACATATGTTTTGCACCGGAAAGTCCCGTTTTGTATCGTAGTGATATTTCAGGTGGTAGCTGGAGTGTAAGTAACAGTAATGCTACCGTTTCTTCATCAGGCCTTGTATCCACTGTGGTTGCGGATACATTTACTTTGATATACACAGTATCTACCACTTGTGGCGTTGTGAGCACTACAAAAGCGATTGACATCGTTTCAGGCCTCCCTCCAACAGCAGGTGTAATTTCCGGTACGGGTAATGTGTGTCCCGGATCTCCCATCACACTTACCGATGGCATAGGCGGCGGTACATGGACCGTGGGCAATGCGAACGCGACTATATCTTCGGCAGGCGTACTCTCAGGGGTTAGCGCCGGAACAGACAGCGTATTTTATACAGTGACCAATGCTTGTGGCGCTACGACCACCGGCTCGTTAATGACCATCGTACCCATACCCAACGGTGGTGCAATAACAGGCACTACCAACATCTGCAAGGGTGAAACCATAACGTTGACTGATCCTACTGCGGTTGGCCCGGGTGTTTGGAGCGCAAGTAATCCATATGCAACTATTTCCGCGACCGGTGATGTTACGGCGCTGACTGTGGGCCGGGATATTATTTATTATACAGTTACCAATTCGTGTGGCACAGCGTATACCTCTACAGTAGTCATAATCACTGATTGCAATAATGTAGGTGTTGCTACGACCTCGTCAGATCCGGTGATCACAGCATTCCCTAACCCGGCCTCTGAGACATTGAACATTGCATGGCAGGATATGGATGCAGCCAATGCACAGGTGAGTCTTACCGATGTTACCGGCAGGGTAGTGTTCTCGGGCGTGTTGCCGGGTAATAGTGCTAATTCCGGTACTCTGGGGATTAGTGTTTCCTCGTTGCCTGATGGCGTTTATTTATTGCACATTTCCTCTGATTCTATACACTTTACTGATAAAGTGGTAGTAACTAAGTAGTTATTGATGTTTTTCATGTTAAAGAAGCCGGTTTATCCGGCTTTTTTAATGTAGCCTACCAAGGCGGGATGTATTAACGCAGTTTTATGAAGAAAAATCGGCTATAATGGTACAGTAAATGTAATTTTAAGCCCAAATAAGAAAAAACAAGGATGAAAAAAATCATTACGCTGATCATTGCTGTAGTTGTATGTACGGGCAGTTTTGCCCAAAGGATCGCCCATGTGAGTGAGCAGCGCGTGAACACAGTTAGTGCTACCCAAAATACACCTTCTGCAAGAACCACAAACCATGGCGATACGCTGAGGAATATTTCCGATGTGAGTACCCGTACGTTGTACAAAGTAGGTACAAGAGATAGCGGATATGTTAATGGCACCAATTTCTGGGGCGACCAGGCTTTTGCCGAATTGTACACTTTTAATCAGTCGGACAGTACTATTCAGGTTATTGGACTCCAGGCATACTTCGGTGGTGTTGTTAGTCCTGCGTCTGCACAAATGATAACGTTCAATGTATGGGACCAGGGTAACCCGCAGTTTATTGCCACCTCTCTTTATTACAATGGTTTCCCCAACAATGTACAGGATACGCTTACTGTGCCTGTTACCCAATTAGGCATAGGCGCTACGGCAGACACTGCAAAGAGTTTTTTGTTTGCCGCTCCTACCAGCTTGCTGGGTGGCGCTTTCTTTGTAGGCTATTCGATTAGTTATAATTTCGCTGATTCTACAGGTGACACTCTTGGCCTCCTCTCATCTGTTAGCGGCTCCCGTGCATTAAGCACCATATACAGTATAGACTCGGTGGGCGATACCGCCCTCAATGTGCAGAACGCGACCATGGGATCTGATAACGTATGGTACGATGATTATACACAAAACGACTCCCTTCTTAATAACCTCGCTATCTATCCTATAGTTACTGTGGGTGCGCAGTTGAGCGTTAAAGGCATTACCCGGAATGCACTCACTTATTACGGCAATTACCCTAACCCCGCAGATGGCAGTACGAATGTCAAATTTTCTTTGACGGCTAATACGGAAGTAACCATACGGATAACAGATATGGCTGGCCGCATAGAGCAGACCATAAAAGAAGGCTCGCTGGCCGCAGGTACTTATACGGTTCCTGTAAATACTGCTTTTTTACCCGCAGGCGATCATCTGTATCTCATCCGCACTGCGGGCGGCGATGGTATAGTGGGCAAGGTATCAGTGATACACTAATTCTATTCTTTGTACACGCTGTTGATCAGGTTAAGTATAGGGTTGGTCATCAGTGTGGTTATCAACGCCATCAATACCATCATGGTAAAGTACTGCGTGCTGAGTATGTGCAGGTCGTAGCCTATATTAAGCACCACCAGTTCTACAAGCCCCCTTGTATTCATCAGCGCGCCTATGGAAAGACTCTCTTTCATTGGCTCTCCGCCGACACGTGCAGCAAATGCACTGCCGCCAAACTTACCAGCCACCGCTACTGCTATAATACCCATACAGGGCAACCACAGCGAGGCATCGCTCAACAGCCCTATTTGTGTACGCAGGCCGGTGTACACAAAGAAGAGCGGCAACAGCAGCACCAGGGCCACATCTTCTATCTTGCCTATGAGCATGGTGCGGAAGTTCCATTGTGTAGGCATAATAACCCCTGCCAGGAATGCCCCAAACAATGCGTGTATCCCTATTACTTCGCAACTATAAGAACTGAGCAGCAGCACTAAAAATATCAATGCCAGTACCGATCTTTTCATGGTCTTACCCTCTGTGCCACGTGCGGCCAGTTTGTTCAGCAATGGCTTTATCACAAACAGCATGAGGCATACATAAGCAATGGCAGACAGGATGGTGTACATGGATGCGCTTACCGAGCCTGCTTTTACAATGGCAACAATAAAGGCAAGCATACACCATGCGGTTATATCGCCCACGGCTGCCGCTGTGAGGGCTATAGCGCCATGCCTGGTATTGGCAATACCCCGCTCGCGGATGATACGTGCCAGCACCGGGAATGCCGTGATGCTCATAGCTATGCCGGTGAACAACGAAAAAGCGTAGAACGGAATACCCGCAGGTGCGAACCGCTGATATAAAAAGTAAGACAACCCCATACCCATGGCAAAAGGTATGATTATACTGAAGTAGCTGATGAGCATAGCCGTTCTGGCTTTCTTTTTTAGTACGGTCATATCCAACTCCATGCCTATCACGGACATAAAGAGGATAAGCCCTACCTGGCTCAACATCTGTAGATTGCCCAAGGATGATGCCGGGAAAATAAATGTACTGAACCCAGGCGCCACAGTCCCCATAAGTGATGGGCCAAGTAGTATGCCAGCTATGATCTCGCCCATAACAGATGGTTGTCCCACTTTGCGTATCAGCCAACTGCACAGTTGCGATGCAGCAATGATGAGTATGATCTGTAAAATAAATACAGCAAGGGGATGATGAAAAGACTCCGTAACGGTAGCCAGTAGCTGTGTGCTATGCCCTGCCGGGCCGGGTCCTGTTGCGGGAGCGGCAGGAATTAATTCTAACCCTTTACCCGACCTAAGCACCAGCCATATAATAGCCAGGAACCCTGCAAGCGAGAAGGTGTAGAGTAATATGCTTTTTGTGTGTTGTTTCATTCGGGCTATCAGGCCTGAAAAATAGGAAACTATTTAAATACTTTAATTATTTGTGTATATTTAATTTCCTAAATCACGCACTATGAGGGCTTTTATCTTATTACTCGCAATTTTTGCAGGGCATATTGCCTGCGCGCAAGATATTTGCAGCAAGATCAAAAAAGATGTTTCTGCCGATAAGACAAATGTGGAAATGAACTCGCCGTATGACGAGGCCAACCAGCCACTGATAAGGATTTCGCGCAGTTACAGCACTAATGAAGAAAATCCGTTCGATAATTTTTATGTCATTATAAGGGTCAATTGCGATCTCGATAGCATTTATACCAAGGATGCCAACGGAAGCCAGGGAGAAAAAGAGGAGAAAAAAGTGGTCATTGAATTTGAGGATCACTCAAAGCTCACGGACGAAGAACTGAAAGTGAACCACGACCTTTCAGACGATCACCTCTCTGCGGCAAGGTATGCCTACTACGTGGTCACAGACCGGAACGTAAATGACCTAACCACAAAGAAAATAATAAAAGTGACACTCGCAGGCAGTTCAGTAGCAGTAACACCAGAAAATGGCAATGAGGTAATGCAGTATGTGAAGTGCATGAAGGTGGCAAAGTAACCCACGAGTACTATAAAATGGCTATCGCCGTTCTTTGTGTACTTTGTAAAGAATAGCGATACTTTTAATTAACTAATTGGTGAACTAGTCTTGTTTAAAATTGGAAATTTTCCGTGAATAGTTTGAAATTGATTTAACCAAGTTCTTTCTAATTTTGGTAAATTAGAAGAATCAAAGAGAACGTAATAAAACCACAATGCTTTACCATCACCAGTGGGGTTTGTTTTCTCAGGGTTGTCTAAGTGCTGTTTGAATCTACTATTTAAATTTGTCGCCAAGCCAATATAGAGTATGCTATCATCATATGCCGAGAGTACATAACAGCCAGATGTTTTAGGAACTATTTTGTGAGACGAGAGACTAAAAGTAACTTTTTCAGTCGGGATCGGATTAAGATGTTTTATTTTCAAAGTTCGATCTCTTTTAGTGTATTTGAGGAATGTAATGCTTTAACCATTTCCACATTAACACCTGTTAACGCGCTTACATTTAAACCACTTGCTTTTTTGCCACTTATCCAAAATTCAGTATGTCCAACCCCCGCATAGTCACCGGACATATTATCAAAAGTATGTTGAAGTAGCGATTGCATTGTTGATACTTTGAAGTTCGGCATATTTATCATTTTGTGATAAAAAGGGATAGAAAACTTACAAAATAATTCCACACCGTTATATTTAAAAAGAACCGTAGGGTCATCTGTGCCAATAATATTAGTTATTGCTTTCCAGTAATTCAAGAAGATACCGTGTTGTACATCTTCAGGTTTAGAGGCAACGGGATTGTCAGCAACAAGAAGATATTTTTTAATCGCTTTCACGAAACTTTTTTGAGCAATGCTTCCAATTTTATCTTCTTTATTTGCCATGTCGATTCTGTTTTTCCAAGGACTATCAACATTGGTATTCAAAAAGTCAACATACTTCAGTGCCTTTTCATCTTCTCCTTTTCCAACAGTATTTCTAATCCATTTTGGCAAATGTGGAATGTCATCTTCAAGTTCAAAAGCGTGAGTTAATCTCGCATATATTCTTTGCTCTACGCCTTGTTCTACGCTTCTCTGTGTAGTGTTTACTATTAGAAAGTGGCACATCTGCGCAATTTTCGAAAGATTAATAGCAATATTAACAGGCACTTCAAATTCTAAAACTCGATCATCCTTTTCCGCTGCCATTCTAAGCCCTTCAACTCTATGTTGACCGTCAACTACGCTGAATGACCCAGTTATTTCAATATCAATATCAATTGTATTATCTTCTTCATTAAAAGGGATGTTTTTGTCAGTTGCCATAAATATGCTGGTTGGCAGAAATGCGTCATGGGTTTCTTGCCCTGCAATAATATAATCAGCAAGTTTTTTTGCACGAGCTTTATTTAGTAATCGCTGATAGCCTTTATCATTAGGATTGTCCGGATCTAATGCTTCAACGCTATAAAAATTCCGGGATAATAAATCTGAAACTTTTAAAGAGGTAGTGTATAGTGTTAATGCACCTTGTTTGACACGCGCAGCGGGTCTCGTGATTACTTTGCTCATTTCTTGTTTTACTTTTGATTCGTTGAAGATAAGGCATTTGTTTATTATAAAGTAATTAAGTCTTATTTCCATCAGTCTTCGTATATAACAGTAGCCTAAAATAGTTCTATGCTCCGTATTGTGCTTATTGTTGTTGTTTTTCTGCTGTCTATAGTGGTGCTTATACCTACGCCATCGCATTATCTGTGGTATATCACGGTCATGGTCACAGAGTTTCCATGGATATTCCTGGGCATCATCAGTGTACTGTTGTTATGGTCATTTAATGCGCAGCAATATAGGGCAGCAGGTATAACGCTTTCTATTATCTCCTTTATTTTCTTCCTGTACCCGGTTGTGGGTGCGTATAGAGTAGGGAGTGATCTGAAGCAACGCTTTGAAAGTGCATTTGGCCCCGGCAGTGCCGATCTTCAGGGCCTCCACCAGGAAATTCCTTATTCCTTTTGGCACATGATCACCGGCATAGGCGCAGATAAAGTCCCTTTTGATACCTATCATTATGCCACTCATACAGGCGTGGATCTCACTTTAGACTTCTTCAAAGCGCAGCAGCCGGGCAACAGGCCATGCCTCGTGGTAGCACATGGCGGCTCGTGGAAAAGCGGCAACAGTCACGAACTGCCCGATATAGACTGGTACCTGGCACGCCAGGGCTACAATGTGGCCAGTATCAATTACAGGTTGGCCCCCGAGTTCAAAAGCCCTGCCCCTATAGAGGATATGCAGGCAGCCATTGCCTATCTCAAAGGCCACGCGGGAGAGTTGCATATTGATACCAATAACTTTGTGCTGCTGGGTCGCTCTGCCGGCGGGCATATAGTGCTGGAGGCTGCCTATACCCTGCACGATCCCTGCATCAAAGGTGTGGTAGGCTTGTACGGCCCTACAGATATGCTTTGGGCATACAACCATCCTGACAACCCATGGGTGATGCATTCGCAGCAGGTAATGGAAGATTTCTTCGGCGGCTCGCCTGCGCAGGTGCCGCAGCAATATACTGATGGCTCGCCCATTAATTTTGTTACATCACAATCTACGCCTACACTGCTCATACATGGCGGTCACGATGCGCATGTGCATTTTGAGCTGAGCGAGATGCTGGATAAAAAGCTACAGGACAACAACGTAAAGCACCTGCTCCTTGGCCTGCCATGGGCCACCCACGGCTGCGAGTACTCCCTTAATGGCCCTTCCGGCCAACTCGCTAAATACAGTATTGAGCGGTTTATGTATGTTGTTACGCATTAGGCAGGTAATGTGATCTGGTTGATTTTTTACTAAGTCCCTGCAATTTTCGCCCACGTTTCTTTTATCATATCTTGCCGAAGAGTTATATTGTCAACGCTAACCTCTGCTATTGGTGCCCCAATAGCCCCGCCGTTCCCTACACCTTTCCCGCACTTCCCGCCTTTATACCGCCGTTGGCTACTTATAACTTTTGTGCGCGGGTATTATTATAGAAGTTTGGGTTAAGATCTAAAAGCACAGGACCAATGAGACTCTTAAACAAGGTTACATTACCCCATACCAGCGGGCATGCGCCATCTATGGCTGCATTCAATGGCAATATATACATGGCGTGGACAGGCGCAGACGGCAAGCTCAATATTGGGCAAATAATAATTGAAAATAATAATATAATATTAGGTGGGCTGTTCACACTCAGCGAGGTGAGCGCGTATTCGCCAACATTGGCGGTATTTCATGGCCAACTATATATGGCATGGGCCGGCAAAACAGGCGGAAGGATACACATAGCACCTATAGACATAGATGCAACAGATGGCTCCGTTTCGCTTGGCGAGACAGTGGATATTTACAACTCCAGCCCTGTATACATCAAAAACACAGACCTCGGTAATACCGCCGGCCCCGTACTATTTGCTATGACGCAATACAATGCGCCTGTGCTATGTGTGGTATGGAAAAACACCGCCGACCAGATAAACATACTGCGTTCGGCCGATGGTAGCAAGTTCATGGGCCCCGGCGACCTGGGTAGCTCGCTTATCGTATTCGTGAATGCCAATAGCACGCTTGGGCCTGTTACCAGCAACCACATGGCTGCCTGCTGTGCAGCGGGCAATATTGCATGGTCGCATTCCAAAACGAACAAGCTGTATTCAGGCCACATAGCATTAGGTACCGCCAATTCTCTCGCCAGCATCTATAACTACAACAATACCATCTACAATTACCAGGAGGAGTTTTTTAATGGCAGCACATCTTCCTGCCCTGCCATTGCCTGCAAGGGTACAAGTGCCGATGCGGGCCTGCTCATCAGTTGGAAAGGAGAGGGTAGCGATGATCACTTGTACCTCGTATCGGTTTATCCTAAAAAATCAAAGCCCATACCTCCTACAGAGGCCACCCGCCTGGACGAAACTACACGCCACTCACCCGCAATGTGCTTGTACAACGAGTCTGTATTTATAGTCTGGATAGATGCCGATGACCATCAAATAAACATGGCACTGGTAGCTGTGTGATGCACCAATAAGTCTGATATTAAAAATCCACCTTTGCGAGGCGGATTTTAATATATAACTTCAAATGAAGAATTAATTAACGTGCTTCGTGTAAGTTCTATACTTTGCCTAACGCTTCTTTAGCTCTTGCTATTTTTTTACGAATAACAGGATCCTCGTTAAACTTCTACATATTTTTATCTATTGGTGTAGATAAAAGAATGTTTGTTTCCAATAGCATGATTCTACTATTATTTTCACTAACCATACCCAAAGTTATTTATTTATTTTCTTGTGCTAGGCTGCTTCGTATTCCACTTGTAATGGATTGCTCATTTTTTTTGAGGCATCTAATATTTCAATACCTACAATGGAGCCTGCATTATCATAATCAAGGATAACACCGGGCTTGTCTTCATCGCTTTCTGCAATTTTATTATCGCTAAAAACAATGTGCAGCACATCCACTTCCTTATCATATTTCACCTTCATAGTATTTGCTGATTTTTGATGTTTTATATGCCGTTATAACCAACTGCGGAATCTTGTCTTTATTTACAAATATACGAATTAAATATTGCTTGCCATTTTCTGAAATGACAGACTGATAAATTCTTTTATCACCTTGTTCGATTACATGGTCAGGGCTTTGCAATACTTCATAAGCGGTCTGAAGCGTAATACCTCTATGCTCTATTTGCTCCAATGCGTGTTTTGAAAAACTAAACTCCATTTTTGATATTTTTATCAAGTACCTATCAGGCAAATCCCGTCAGCACCCAGTTCCTTCCTTTATCTATCACCGGAGCATCGCAGTAGGTGCATTTATCGTCTGTCGTGTCGGTATATGGTGCGCCGCACGAACTGCACTCATAGCTATATACCGTCTCTGCTTTATTGGCTTTGCCGATCACATCTATGCTCCGAGATAATTCTATGCTAAAGCTGCGCGTTACAAAATCATCGTCCAGCATTTCCAGTCCGGGGTGCAGGGCTACGCGACGGCAGGTCGCTTTCAAATCTACGTACAGCTTCATTATATCGCCATCCACTACATACCGGCGCAGCGTTACATCATTGAGGTACAGGCGGTCGAATACATATGGTGGTGTGCTTCGCTTCTGCTGCACAATACTGCTTATCGTAGCATCATCTGCAAATCGGGTCAATCTTTTTTCGTCGCTGCCGGTCATAACATCCATTACCTGCATAAAGATGTTGGAAGCTATATCTTCTATCCTTTGCACCGCGAAGAAGGGATCATTCTTCATCAGTTCGCTCAGGTTGTGGTCGTTGCTCAGTCCTGCGCCGCCATTGTAGTCATCGGCCTGTGTTACCTCGCTCAGCACCCAGTCGTAGGCTGCGCTGTTGGTCAGTGTATTGCAATTGCTGCAACGGCTTATCTCGCCCATCTTCACTTCAAATGGTGCGCCGCAGTTGGGGCAGTTGTTGTTGCTGTACAGGTTCTTCTCGCTATCGCTGTCTGTGCGCTTGATGAAAGTCCAGTATTCCACATCAGTATCATTACCGTACGATTCATTGAATTGCGGGTACTTATCGCTCACGAAGCTGTCATCCATAGAGAACGATATGGCAACTTCCACGGTCTGGTAATGCCCGTCGGTATTCGTTGCGCTGGCCTTTATGCCATGTATCTGTATGTTGCCCAGTATATTCTTCTGCCCCAGTATGTTCATCATTTTGAACTGGGTGGCAAGCCGCTGGTACATACCGTCCGATAGCCACTTGCGCACATTCGTCACATCTTTGCGCATCCACGCATCCTGCATGGCCATAAAGGAGGTGGCCACCTTATTGCTGTCCAGCCCTTCGGGGAAGGGCACCGTAGGTGTAGCTGCCATATTGCTTTCAGCCTGTTCGCCACCGCCGCCCTTCTTCTTGCTGGTGTACACATAATATGCAATAGCAATGATCAGCACTACGATCCCCAATGGCGAGCTGAATAGCCAGATGATCAATCCTCCGCCTCCGCCACCGAAGCCACTACCTCCACCACCGCTGTATCCGCCGCCGCCATGGCCGCCAGCTCCGCCAAACCGGGCAAAAGTATCGTGTGCTATAGCCAGGCACAGCAGCGCGATAGCGCCCATGCGGTACAACGACTTCACTCTGTTATTGCTCATCAAAAAGTGTTTATGTTATGGAAGGTTTTTCTTGATAACCTGATCCCGTTTACAATTATTCATACTAAAGTAATAAAGCCCTGAAGGGGCGACATTATTATAGAAACAATTGAAAGAAAAAGGGCAAAACCCCGAAGGGGTGATATTATTTCGTGTTAGTACTTAACAATAGAACCTAACCAAGAGGTGGCGGTACACTACCAAACAAACCACTCAGCTCGCTAAGCGTATCTGCTGCGGCCCATCCGGCCATGCCTTGCTTCCACATAATGGTATCGCGGTGTATCGTGCCTGCCTGTATCATTTGCTGCACCGTTGCCGCATCATATGGCCCTGCCTGCTTGCCATCTATGCCGGTGAAATATTGCGTGGCTGCTGCCAGTGGCGGCGGCGCTGCACTTGCTACAGCCTGCTGCGGCGCGGTAGCCTGGTTCATGGCATTGGCCATCATATTGCCTACGCCCAGTCCTGCGCCCAGTCCTGCACCAAGGCCTGCTGTACCCTCGTTCGCGGCTGCTATCTCTATGCTCTGCGCGGCTTTCAGTTGTGCCAGCTTCTGCATGTCTATTTTGTTCAGGCGGCTATACTCAAATATCTCCTTCTTCAGGTCTTCCGGCATCGACACATTCTCCACCAGGAATTTTGTGATCTGCAACCCATACGCATCAAAGTCAGCATTCAGCTTTTCCTGTATAGTGGCCGACAGGTCCTCAAGGTTAGAGGCAAACTTTTCTATCGGTATATTACCACTGCCGGCCACGCTGGTAAAGCGTGTAGCAATGATGCTCTTCAACTGACCGCTTATCTCATCAGTAGTGTATAGCCGGTCTATGCCCGTTATCTCTTTAATGAATTTGCCGGCATCCGTTACCTTAAAAGCATACGTGCCAAACGCCCGCAGCTCTATCATCCCAAAGCGGTCATCCGATAGCGTGATGGCATTCTTGGTGCCCCACTTCTGGTCTATGGCTTGCTTGGTGCTTACAAAAAACACATCAGCCTTAAAGGGGCTTTCAAAGCCATACTTCCAGCCTTTGAGCGTGGAGAGTATCGGCATGTTCTGCGTTTGCAGGGTGTACATGCCCGGCTGAAACACATCTGCTATCACGCCCTCATTAATGAACACCGCCTGCTGGCTCTCGCGCACAGTAAGCTTGGCGTTCATCTTTATCTCGTTATCATGCCGCTCAAATTTATACACCAGCGTATCGCCATCCTGCTGTGGCCAGTCTATAATATCAATGAACTCATTCCTGAGTCTGTCAAATATGCCCATGAGGTTTTTGTTTTTTATGAAAATTTGTATTGTAAATATAGGTAAAACCTATTTTGATAGATGATAGTACTAATGCAATTATAACTTAACTTTAATGATAAGCTGCAAGTGAAGTCGTAAGGTAACGATCGCTATAAAAAGGTATTGTTTTAAGTGCCTGCGAAGCCAATTATCCCGTATGTCCCGATTTCTCTAAAACAGCCTTAAAAGACCTTTGAAATTCCGAAAAAAGCATTACTTTTGCCACCCCTGAATACAAATCCATAACTGCCCGGGTGGCGAAATTGGTAGACGCACTGTGTTCAGGTCGCAGCGTTCGCAAGGATGTGCTGGTTCGAATCCAGTCCCGGGCACA
>Ga0316218_1001006_pt1 | contig 33345 bp, 22 predicted proteins | sample TBH18003metaG_FD_203634 | JGI IMG/M metagenome (GOLD analysis project Ga0316218, IMG submission 203634) | Freshwater microbial communities from Trout Bog Lake, Wisconsin, USA - TBH18003 | ecosystem: Environmental > Aquatic > Freshwater > Lake > Hypolimnion/Profundal zone | place: USA: Wisconsin...
CGCCCCGCGCCGCGGCGCCGCCTATTAAGCGCCCCGCGCCGCGGCGCCGCCTATTAAGCGGGCGGCCGCTCGCCGGCGGGCGCATGGAGACCTACTACTGGGCGGCCGCGGTGTCGGTCGGGGCGGCGCAACTCATATTGGGCACCGTCGTGTTCCTCCTCCCGAACACGCTCAGCCAGCAGCGGATGGTGAGCACCAACCTGTTTGACGAGCTCTACTACCGGATCTGCATGTCGGTCCTCATCTTCCTGCAGCTGCTCGTGGTGGCGCTCTACATCTCCGTCTTCCGGCGGGCGGAGCCGCTCAAGGCCTTCGTGGCGAGCCTCTTCGTGGCCACCGCGCTCGTCGGGTGGACCATCACGGTGTCGTGCAGCCCGTCGACGGACCTGACCAACCACTCGATCGGCGCGGGCCTCTTCGTGGCGGGCACGGCCTGCTACTACATCGAGGTGCTGTGGCTGGCGTACAAGTACGACGCGCGCCCCGCCGTGCCCTACGACGCGCTCGCGGCGCTCGTCTTCTTCGCGGCGGCCGGCTTCGCCCTCGCCTACGTCGTGCTCTACTGGACGGGCCCCGGCGGCGCGTGGCTCTTCGAGAACCTCGCGCTGCTCGTCATGGCGCTCGGGTACACGGTGTTTTTTTACTGGCACCACTTCGACCCCGCGAAGCCGCTGCGGAGCACGACAAGGGTCGTCGTGGACAGCGGCTCGCAGCGGGCGCCGCTCATCGCCGTGGCCTAGGCCATGAGGTAGCGGGTGATCGCCTTGGTGCCCTCGCTGACGGCGTGCTTGCTGAGCTCGCCGGGGAAGACAAGCCGCAGCGACGTCTGCATGGTGCGCGAGGTCATCGTCTTCTTGCCGCTGTTGTTGAGGAGCGTCTTGGCCTCTTCCCCGAGCTTGTCCGCCACGCTAAGGATCAGGTCGTTCATCACGCGCATCGCCTTGTGCGAGATCTGAACCCCCGGATGGATGTTACGGAGAACGCGGTACATCCCGTTGCGGTAATCGAGGTGGGATTTCTTACCCTTCCTCGAACGCCTCTTGCGCTTCGGGGCTTCTTCGATTTCGCCGGCCTCGAATGCGGCCATCGCCTTGCAAAATGCAAAAAAAAATTTAATCGATCGATCGATCGACAAAAAATAAATGAAAGGGCATTCGCGAACCCGATCGGAGAAGTCAAGCTTTCTCTTTGGCAGAGGCGAGTATACCTTGGCCTGTTTTGGTGGAGCTCGCGGCATATCTGGGGTCTCGCGCACAATTGCGTCGTCGGGGGTCATTTCGGGCATCTGCTCGGTCAAGGTGAGTCGGGAGAAGAAACCCATTTGGGTGCAAAATTTTGTCGATTCCTCACCGCGAGCATCGCTGCAACAAATATAGACAAATCAGCTGAAAAGGAAAAAAAACGTTTTATTCCTCGCACGAAAAAAAATTGATGACCAACGGTCGGTCCGACAAATTTGGCTGTAGCCGATTTTTGCCGGATGGACTCGGAAGCCCCGCGGACTTCTTTTAGCGCCGCCGAAGCACCCGACTTTTACAACATGTGGGCCTATACTTCGCTCGACGCCGCCTGGGCCTATGTGGGCCCGCACCACCGCGGCTTCGCGCCGCCCTTACTCCTCGCGCCCGGCGGCCAGCCGCTGGCGCACGATCTCGCGCGCCATTGGTGCCCAGGCCTGTACGACGGCTCGTTTTCGGCCGACGGCCGTATTTAGTAAATGCGACCCTTTTCGGCCTGTCCGATGCTGGCGCTCCTTTTTGGGCTCTTGCTTTGCGCGCAAGCGGCCGCAGCTCTAGACATTCCCACGCAACCCACCAAAGGGCTGGACAACAATGCGATCCAAACGACCAGCGGGTCACATCCCAATGTGTCTATACCCACCATGAATCCTGCGACATATTACATGGCAATGGTTGATGCGGTCCCCGCCTACTACTATTATTTGTTCGTGACCCCTTATCTAGGCAGCATTCCGTCGGGGGAGACGGACTTGACTTTGCCGCTATGCGGGCAGATAGTCAGCACAAATCAGGTAATCTATGTGTTGCAAGACGTAGTAACGAATTACTATATTCCCCTCCAACCGGATTCGTCGGTGCTGTCCCAGCCGAGCGATTGCGACCCCGTCGTATCCACCGACTGCAACACAGACCAGATGACTTCGGCGTACGAGGTAGAGATGCAGATCTGGATACCCACAACGTGGTCGCCGTCAGATCCTGCCCATAGTTTGCCCGTCGTTTCGGCCACGTCGGTCTGGTCGGTGACGTGCCAGCTCATGTACCTGAAGGACGCCGGCCCGCGGTCGTGTTCCAATGGGTTTTACGCCTCCGACTATCTTTCCTTCGACAGCCACGGCTATGTAAGCCAGAAGATCGACTGCGTGCCGTGCGCGCCCGGCACGTGGCTCACCTGCAACTCCGGCCTCAGCTGTTTTTACAACATTCCGACGGTCGGGGGCGGCTTCACCCCGCCCTCCACCATCTTCGCCCCTGGCGACGAAATTCCCGTAAAACAGTGCTACTCCTGCGATTCGGCGGGCGATGGCAAGGTGCATTACGGCGGCACGCACCTGAACGTGTACATCCCTTTCGGATCGTCGGACCCGCTCCTCTGGAAATGCCCAGGCGGCGCCGACGCGCCCGCTCTGTGCAACACGACCATATTCGCTGGCTCCAACGCGGACCACACGCAGTGCGTGTGCAAGGCCGGCTACTACGCGGTGGGCGGCAACCTCTGCGTTCCGTGCCTGGCAGGGTACATGTGCCCCGACGGCTTGCTCCAGGAGTGCCCCAACGACTCCTATCAGGACCGGACGGGCCAATCGTCGTGCCTCGTCTGCTCGACCGACGGGACGGCCGCGACGGCCACGACGCTGTGCGGGCCCAACCAGCTGCCGAACAAGTGCGTGGGGAAGTACAAGGCGGTGGCGCCCAAGTGCTACGGCTGCAACCAATGCATCCGCGACTACACCGGCTCGAATGCGGGGCAGGTGCCCTGTTATACCTGAGTTGGGCGTATTAAAAAGTGTGGCGCACGCGCCCGTCCGAAATGGGCGCCGAGCAGCTGGCCGTGCCCTTCGCGCTCGCGCTCGTGCTGCTGTGCATCGCCGAGCGGTGCATGCACGCGATCCTGTGCCTCATGTTCAAAATCTCGCCGCTCAAGCACATGGCCGCGCAAAGCGTGATCATGTGGTGGGTGCAGCTGACCGCCAGCGCGCTCATGGGCGCGCTGCGCGCGGCGGTGTTGGTCGCGTGCCGCGTGGCCTCCTGGTGGCTGTGGCTTTTAAGCGCGCTGGTCCTTTTTTCGACCCTCTGGGTCACGTACGACGAGTACCCGCAGACGTGGATCGGGTTCGTCGACTTTTACAACGGTTACCTGGGCCCTTACATAGCGTCGTTTGTGGTGATCCCGCTGCAGCTGGCGGACCTGCTGACCAAGGGGGTCGTGCCGCTCTACGACGCGGCCGTGTGGTGGATCAAGAAGCTGGTGACGCAGGGGCTGCGCCCGACCCTGATGACGGACATCGGCATCGTAATGAAGCTGGCGACCGCGCTCTTCAACGCGCTGTCCGCCTTCGCCAACGCGTGGCAGGTGTTTGTGTCGTCCTTCGACTGCGTGGGGACGGCATGCCTGGTCCAGGAGTCTTTCGCATTCGACTTTCTAAGCACCATGGGCGGCTTCCGGGAGTCGGTCGCGCTGTTTCGGCAGCTGTTCGCGGCCTTCTGCTCGGTGCTCGCGGCGCCGCTGGACTTGGTGCTCTTCCCGCTGCTGGACCTCAACTTCGCCGAGGGCCTGCACAACCTGCTCAACGCGGGCCTCCAGGCGGTCTTCGTGGTGCCTTCGATGGCCTTCTCGCGGTGCGCGCTCGCGGGCGACGACGCCTTCGGGGCCATCCTGTGCACGCCCGACTTCGAGCCGATCTTCCACTACCTCGCGGCGGGCGTCGCGAGCCTCGGCCTCTCCGTCGACGACTGGACCAACGCGGCGGTCCTCATCGTCCAGAGCGCGGTGACCAAGACGACAGTGCCGTGCGCGTCCGACCCCACGGAGGTGCCGCTGGAGTCGTGGCTGGGCAACACCGCACTCTTCGGCCAGAACTTCACGGCGCTCGTGGGCCTCTCCGAGTGGCTCTACGCCGTGACGGACGGCTACACGGCCGTCTACGTCGGTGGCGCCACGAATCAAACGCAGCGCTGGCCGTTCGCGATGGACCCATCGTTGGGCGTGGCGGCGGTGGCCTACGGCGGCTTCTCCGACGTGGGCCCCTCGGCGACGACCGGCGGGTCGACGGCTGGCGCGGTGCAGACGACGGCGATGCTCGCGTGCAACTGCACCGACGTCTCCGGCGGGATCGAGATCCTGTGCGCGATCCTCCCATTCAGCGGCGCGACCGGCGCGGCGGCGAACTACCTGCTGCAGGTGCTGTTCCCCGACACGCTGGCGGCGGGCCTTATCGGCGCGTGCGCCAACGTTGACATCTCCGTGCACTCCAACCGGTTCCCCGCGACGCGCACCGAGGCCGCGACGGTCGGGGTCGGCGGGGCGTCCGCCGGCCTGCCCATGCCGGACTGCACGACGCGCAACTCCTGCCGCGAGGTGGACGCGGTGGTGTACGTGACGCCGCGGTGCGCGCAGAACGGCGGGCAGGGGTGCCTCAGCGCGTGCTTCCCCTTCTGCATGGCGGCGCGCGACGCGGGGTCGCAGAACAACAATCTGGTGCTGGCGCCCGCGGCGCGGTGGCGCCAGGGCTACACGGTGCTCTCGCAGGACTGCGCCATCACCGGCTCGTCGGTCGCGACCGTGTCCGGCCGTCTGGGGACGTCGGGTGCGTCGAGCACCGTGGCCTCGCCCCCGAGCGCGCTGACCAGCGGGGTCAGCGCGGGCCTCTTCGCGTCGGGCCCGACGCAGGCGTGCCTCCCCGCGAAGCGCGTGCGGAGCTTCGTGGACCACACGGCCCCCGCCCCGTTCAGGGCGGCGATCCGCCTGCCTGGCCAGCCGGTGTTCGCGACGGGGGACACGGTGTTCACGCAGCGGACGCTCGGTGGCAATGCGCTCGCGCTGGTGGTGGAGCGGCTGGGCAGCGACGACCACAACACGCTGACGCTCGAGACGCTGAGCCAGGACTTCCCCGCGCAACCGCCGCTCGAGGTGCAGTCGCAGGAGTTCACGGACACGGACGCGTCGCGGGTGCTGGTGCCGCCGGAGGCGGGCGTCTCGCCGGTGGTCGCGGTCAGCAGCAGGTGTGTGAATGGTTTATTCGCGGGCCGCGCGCTCTACTCGCGCACGATGCGGCCGCGCCCATTGGGGCACGGCGTCGGGTGGTCGCACTCGCAGCGGATCTTGCGGAATCCCTGCGGCGGTTCGCCCAGCCTGGCGTACGCTTTCCAGTAGGTGCAGCCGTAGTCTATGGTAAGGTGCGTCCCCGGCGGAATGCGCCGCCTCCCCGCCCTTCCGTAGAGGAAGTAGAGCCTGGCTCGTGGGACCAAAAATTTGAAGAACTCGACGTTGGGACCATTCCCGCCGTTGCCGTTGGGGCAGCAGTGGTTGACCAAGGCCAAGTTGTGGCCCACGCGCCTCCGCGGGTGGCCGCGCACGCTCAAGCCCGCCGTCACCTGCGAGGTGTAGTCGCCGTTGTCGCGCGGGTTCTCGCCCACCTGCAGCGTGCCGAAATACATGAAGAGCAGGGTCCAGGACGGGATCGAGTGCGTGTTGAACACGCCCTCACCCCTCCCCGAAACCTGCCCCAAATGCAAGCCGTAACGGCGGCTGTTGTGCTTGATGGCAGCGATCTTCCTGCGCACAAAGCGATCGGCCTCCAGGATGGCCACGCGGCGGGCGACCCGAAGCTTCTGCTTCGCGGTGCCCCCGACGATATACCGGTCGTACACTCTTACCATGAGCGCACTTACGCACCGCCCGCGCCACGCGCTTAAATACCGCAGGAATTACGTGTTTTACGCGAGCCCCCCAGCCCTGGAGTGCATGTCGGCGTACCTCGAGTACTGCTATCGCTCGCGGAACAAGCTAGACCAGCTGCCGAACGCGGGCTTCCTCCTCACGTCCGGCTACGCCCCGATAAGGGTCTACCGCGTCAGCGCGTGAGTTATTCCTGCTGTTGTCTTGCGCTAGGCATGTTGTAAACGTGTTTGGCGCAGGTACCGCCAGTGCGCCACGTATTCCTGCGGCTCAGATCTGGTGGCGTACGTACAGTTCGCGGGCATCGACGTGCAGTACCTGTCGGCGCAGTGCGACGGCGCGTTCAACGTGAGCGTCGTGCGGCTCGAGTACATCAACGAGGACAACATCGCTGTGGTGATCCGGCACAGCACGTACAAGGAGTACAACGTGGACACCGGCACGACCAACGGGAGCCACTCGGGATACACGACGTACTGGCTGAACCCGCCGACAATGCAGGTCTCCCGCAGCATCTTCACGACGAGCGTGCCCACGAGCAGCTACGCGGAGCTGTGCCCGTCGCAGCAGCGGACGCCGCGCGTCGGGACCTTTGTGGCCGAGAGCGCGACGGCCCTGCTCTTCGCCGCGCGCTGGATCTTCAACGCGTTCGTGTACACGCCAGGCATGGTGCGGGTGTGGCGTGCGGGCGGGGCGTGCCCCGCGCCTGGCGCCTCGCTGGGCCACACTGTGCTGGTCAACTGCGGCCAGGACCTGTACTCGCTCGACGACTTCTTCGACAGCGTCGCGGACGCCAGCGCCGTCTTCTGGAACAGCCTGAGCGTCGTGGCGCGGCTGGTGGACAGCGCGACCAACGCCGGCCCCGTCGGGGAGATCCTCGACGGCGCGGCGCAGTACGGCGAGGCCACCAACATGGTCTTCGCTGGGGCGCAGTCGCTGGCGGAAGCGGTTGGCGCGGCGTCGGCGGGCGCGGCCCTGGCAGGCGAGGCGGCGCAGGCGGGCGCGAGCCAGGCTTTGGCGACGGGCCAGCCGAAAGCGGCCGCGGCCGCGGGCTACCTCCAGGCGCAGGCCACGGCCGGCCTCGGCAAGCTGAGCAGCGCGGCGGCGCCCATCGTGGGCTCGCTCAAGGGCCTGTTCGGCTCGACGTCGGAGGAGGGCGAGTCCGAGGCCGAGGACGTCGCGGAGCCGCAGGCGGGGGCGTGGCAGAAGGTGTCGGACGCGGTCTCGTCCATGTCGGCGACAGTGGGCGAGACGATGATGGACATCGGCGGGTTCACGGCCAACGCGGTGGGGCCGGTGTCGGCGGACCCGACGTCGGCGCTGAGTGGGGCGTTTCGGATCCAGATCTCGAGCTTCTCGTGGGCGCGCTTCGCGTACACTGCCCTGTCGCAGGTGGCGCTGGGCATCGCCAAGGCGGCGCTCGCCAGCGCCGAGCAGACGGACGCGTCGATCTGGCAGACGGTGTGGAGCGTGCTCTACGACCTGGAGACGGACTACAACGCGGACGTGACGCAGCAGACGCTCATGGGGTGCGCGGGCGTGCAGCAGATTCTCGGCTACACCAACCCCTGGGCGCGGCTGGCCTTCAACGCGTGCCAGATGGGCGCCGAGTACTACGCCAGCCTGTTCCGGATGCTCCTGGACCTGTTCGTGGACATCCCGCTGGTCAAGTGCGTGTGCGTGGACGCGGCGGGCGCCAACGTGCGGACCTACGTGGAGGAGACGTGCGCCGCCGCGCTGCCGCTGACGGCGCGGCCGGCGCTCTTCATGATCGTGAACCAGCTGCAGGGGCTGGCGCCGAGCCGGTTCAAGGCGTACGCGTGCAAGAACGTGATCGCGGAGCTGACGAGCACGCTCAACGCGGAGCTGGACCCGGTGTTCGAGGCGTTCGAGGCCGGCGCCGAGGCGCTCGCCGGCGTCATCGACTACACGCTGATCCCCTTCGACGGGGACGCGGGCAACTGCCTGGACTTCGACACCGACCCGCACGTCGTGGTCATCATGCCCTCGCCGCCGGACTACTTCCTGCAGTGCGCGGCCACCTCGCTGTGCCAGTCGTTGTGCGCGGCCGAGTGGGAGGCGTTCCAGGCCGCGGACACGACGGCCGTGGCGATGCCGACGATCGAGATCACCACGGAGAGCCCGTTCTTCCCCGGCAGCTACGACTCGACGATGGCGCTGTCCAACGCCACTGCGGTCACGCAGGCCAACGGGATCGGCGTGTGCACGGCGCGCGCGGCGGGCGTGCAGCCGGACTTCGCGGTGGCGGTGGCGGAGCTGACGATGCCGACCCTGACGGTGGAGGTGTACTGCGTGCCACAGGCGCCCGGCGTGGCGGTGTATCGCGTGCAGACCGCAGGGTACGGCCCGTACACTCTGCCTGGCGACCTCATGGTGGCGGCATTTATTGACGCGAAACAGCTTGCGCTGCTGCTGCGGATCGAGGATGAGGACGCGGTATACCTCGCGACGCCGTCGGGTTTCAACCCGCTCCCGCCGCTGGACGCCTCGCTGGTGCCGAGCAACCTGGTCCTGATCCGGATCGTCTCCATGTGGCCGATCGAGGGCGGCCTCGTGGTGGACATGGTGTTCCGCGGCTTTCAGAGCACCACGATCGTGGCGTCGGTGCTCAACTTCCGCTACGAGCCCAACGCCACGGTGTCGGGTTGGTACCGCTCGAACATCGACCTGTCGCAGTACGGCGGCCGGTACTGGTTCAACGGCCTGCCTGGCGGCCTGTACTACCTTTTGCCGATGTCCGCGGGCCTGCCGGTGTTCGAGCTCGGCTTCAACATCGGCGGGAGCTTCCTGCAGCTGGAGTACATCACCGCGGCGACGGACCTGGACTCCGTGCCGTTTCAGGGCGGCCTCGGCTCGAGCGTGGTCGCGGCGCAGCGCCTGCAGGACGCCTGGGCCCTCGCGGCGAAGACGTCGGGCTGGGACTGGCTGCTGCAGATCCGCTTCGACGGCTCGGGCATCTTCTCGTCGACGACAGTGACGGCGGCGTTCCAGCAACAGGTCTGTCTTGTCGATTCGTGCTCGCGAGCGCGTCTGACTTTGCATGGCAGGGGCACTGCGACGCCACGAGCTGCGAGGGGTGCAAGGACCTGGCGACGAACCGGCTGTGCCAGGCGTACAACCGCTGCGCGCTGGTGACGTGCGTGGGCACGCCCGTCAACCTGCGGCGCCCCCTCTGCGACCTCGGCGGCGTGCTGCGGGGCCAGGCGACGGTCGGGATCCAGTCGTTCCGCGCGGCGTGGACGATCCTGATCGAGCTGCTCGGGACGGTGCTGAAGCTGAGCGTGGCGCCGAGCTCCGGCGCCAACATCGCGTTCCCCGAGGACAACTTCATGGGTTACATCTGCGCGAGCAAGGACGCCTCGGCCAACATGATGGCGGTGCTGACGTCGGCGCTCAACGAGGCGCTCTACTTCGGCAACGCCAACGTGGGCTACATGTACGACGGCGCGACCAACGTCGACACCAACGCAGACGCCATACTCACCATCACCATGACGACCATCACCTCGTTCCTCTACCAGCTGTACATTTACAACACGTACTGGATGATCGCCTCGCACCAGATCTACATGTGCCAGACCAACGGGGTGCTCGCGCTGATGGACGTGACGGGGTTCAAGCTGCGCATCGAGTCGGCCGCGACCTCGAGCGCCGACGTGGCGGGCCAATGCCTCACCATCGGCGACACGACGCTGGCCAACTACCCGAATGAGAACGGGCCGATGCTGGGCTACAAGGTCGGGAGCATGCTGCAGGACCTGGCAAACCTGCTGCTGCTGCGCCAGATCGACCCGTACCTGCACCTTCTCGATGCGTTCCTGGCCTACGTCTCGGGCATCCTCTTTTCGTTTTCGCAGATCCTGATGGCGCAGTTCGCCGCGCAGTGCAACCCGCCGGAGCACTACCTGCAGGACGTGGCGCAGTGCGCGTGCGGCGACACGCCGCTGGCCATCGCGCCGCCGGCCGCCCAGGCGACCGAGTACGCCTTCTGGTGCACCGGCACGCTGAGCATGGTGGACGGCGCCAACGACCAGATTGTCGTGTACAACCCCTACAGCTACGCGCAGCTGCAGAGCAAGGCGGACGGCATGCAGGCCTACCTGCAGTGCGCGAGCTCCAGCTATCAGTGCGAGCCGCCGACGGACCCCGTCTTCGCCGCGCAGGGCGTCACACTGCTCAACGTGCTGGTCAAGTGCCGCGAGAACTTCGTGGAGAAGAACTGGGATCAGGCGGCGTACGTCCTGTTCGACCCGACGCAGCGCTACCGGCTCAACGTCAACACGGAGCTGCCCACGTCCTACGCTGACCCCTACGGCGTGCTCGCCTGCCTCGTCGCCCAGGCGAACGGCGCCGGCACCAACGCCGCGTGCCTCGACCAGTACCTGTCCTTTGTTGGCACGCTCTACGACCGCTACTGGGCGTACGAGCCGCTCTCGGTCTCCTCGCCGGCTCCGGAGCTCATCGACGCGTGCCTCACGTTCTCCGGGCCCGCCGCCAGCTCGGGGCTCGCTGTGTTCACCAACTGCGTCGACGACGAGTCGAACGACCTCTGCACGCTCGCGGGCCACATCTGGACGCCGACCTCGGCCAACGCGGTGCCGGTCGGGCAGACGCACGTGATCATGTACAGCGGCACGCAGGCGGGCGGGGTCGTGGCCAACCTGTACGCGCAGGCGCAGGAGACCATCAACACCGCCGTGGACGCCGCGTTGGCGCAATGGGGGTCGGCGCCCTTCAGCGCGCAGTTTTTCTCGGCGGAGGGCGACGTGATCCACCAGACGCTCGACTGCATCTTCCTGGGCCCGTACGCGCGCGTGGACTATTGGCCGATCCCGCCGTGCGCCGCGGGCGAGGAGTGCCTCGACGGCCCGTTCTGGGCGCGCGACGGCGCGGGCGCGTCGCGCTCGGTCGATCCCTACACCTGCGTCACGCTCAACAGCCTGCCGTACACATGCGGGAGCCCTGCGCGCCAGTCGCTGACGCGCTACTTTGTCAACAACTTTTTGTCGGGCAGCAACGGCAACTCCAGCGTGTTCCAGCGGGCGGTGCGCGCGCAGCTGCAGAACATCAAAAACACGTTCGCGAATCTGAGCCAGTACTCGTGCACCGCGGGGCCCTGCACCGACTATTTCCCCGACGCTCTTAACGTGCCCGCCACCAACGTCAACATCGACTACGTCCTGAGCGCGCTCGACGTCCACTTCGACGACGTGTACACGCACGCGCTGGAGAAGTCGTTCGCGTGGACGCAGTACCTCTCGCAGGTGGCGCCCGGCACGGACTACGACTGGACGGCCTCGAAGCGGGCCGAGGAGGAGGCGCGCTTCGACCCGAAGAATCCCGTCTACGAGTACGCGGCGAGCGAGGCGATGAGCGCGCTGAGCAGCGTGGACGCCTCGCTGTGGGACGTGTGCCACGCGGCCCTGAAGCAGGTGTTCTGGACGCTGCCGATCTACGCGGGCAACAACACGATCGTCTTCGGGGCCGACCGCAACGCCGACGGAACCTACGCACCCGACCCGCTCAGCTTCGACGCGCTGCCCTACGACGGCGACGCCGCTACGCTCGAGTCGTACGTCGCCGCGCTGGTGTACCAGGCGTCGCTCGTCAGCCCGCTATTCCGCCACTACCAGCCGCGCCACGCCCCAAGCGAGAGCCTGATGTGCGACTCGGTCGAGCCGCCGGCGTACGCGCCCGACGGCGAAGCGAGCTTCGCCGACTACGCGCACCTCAACTCGGCGGGCGAGGCCATCACGGTGTTCACCGGAAGCCAGCTGGGCGTCCTGCCGGCGTACGACTACCGCCGGTTCGCGATCGGCGCGACGCGTTGCCCCTGCGGATGGCCGCTGGCCGGCGACGGCGCATGCGCGGCGCCGTCCGCGGCCTGCGCCGCGGTCAACGCGGCGGTCGGGCGCTCCGACTGCCGGTTCTGGCCGGCCAACTACTCGCTCGTGGCGGCGGCGCTGGGCGCGGCGCTCGCGCCGCTGGTGGACTGCCCCGAGTTCGAGGTGTCGCCGCACTTTGGGTACCTGGACCCCGCGGCCAACGAGCGGTGGCTGCGGGGCGCCACGACGCTCAACACGTCGACGCGCGACCTGCTGGCGTACGGGCGCGCGGGCTTCCGCGCGGGGAGCGTGGGTACCCTGCGCGAGCAGAGCAAGGCGCGGATCAACCCAGCGGCGCGCAACGTCAGTGTGGACAAAGCCAGGATCACCACATGCGACTACCACAACTACCTCACGGCCCAGCAGATCGCCGACGGCTTCGTCGACGAGCTGTTTCCCATGGCGCAGGGCGCGGAGGAGGCCGGCGCGGTCGCGTACTGCCTGCGGTACGTGATGGAGCTGGCGCGGCTCGAGGCGCTCTACCTGGTCAACTACGAGTCGTACGACGCGGCGCGCCAGCTGCAGACGGTCGCCGACTGGCGCCGGCGGTGCGGCGCGCAGCTGCAGCTCCTGCACGTCTGCCGCAGCCTCGCGGTGTTCCGGCCGCCGGATCTGTCGGTCAAGAAGTTCAAGAAGACGTGCGGGCACTTCGGCCCCATCTCGACGCCGACGCTCTACACCACGCCGGAGTGCCTCGTGAGCTACAACGGGCAGTTCTACGATCCGTGCCGCTGCGTGTTCTGCAACGGGTCGTACACGCCCGCGTCGGCGGTGGACCCCGCCTTTCTGACGTCGACGCCGGCGTGCCAGATCCGCTTCGACCCGCGGACGGTGCTCAACGAGGCCCCGATCGGCTGGTGGCCGGCGGTGGATCCGGACGCGGCGGCGCTCAACGCCTTCTGGTCGGACCCCGCGGGGCTTCTCGCGCCGGAGTTCGAGTGGCTTATGCTCGACGACCCCGACGCAGCGGGCAACGCGCTGCACGACGGTGAGGCGTGGTTCGACGCGGAGGGGTTCATGAACACGACGGCGCAGGTCAGATGTCGCCGCCCCCGCACCACTCGGCCTTGGTCCGCGCGTAGCAGTTGGTCACGAAGTGCGAGGCGCGCCCGCACCGGAGGCAGAGCGACTTGCGGCAGCAGATGTCCTCGAACGCCTGCCGCCAGTGCTCGTCGAACATGATGCGGGTGGAGAACTTCCACCCGCGCACCTTGTCGATGCCCAGCCGGTGCATCTGGTCGAGCGTCTCCCTACGCTCCATGTCGTCGAGCTCGTCCAAGTTGTAGCATGGGATCGTGGTGAGCAGCTCTATGCTCGTGGCATCCTTGGTGCACGCGGCCCCCTCGCCCTCCTTGTGCTGCTCGACCCGCTGCGTGATGCTGCGGCTGCTGCCCACGTAGACGCTGTAGGACAGGCCCTCGAGGCGCAGCACGTAGACGCCTGCGTTCTCCAACGGGGGCACGATCTGCGCCGGTATGGGCTCGGTGTAGGCCGAGAGGCGGCCGATGTAGTCGGCGCGGTCGTCGGCGGACGGGAAGGCCTCCTTTAGGATCGAGTGCAGGCCAGGCTCCAAAATCAGGCGTTGCAGGCCGGTCGAGCCAGCGAACTCGGCGGCCGCGCGCGTGAGGCGCGCGGCCTCGAGGTCGAGCGGCTCGGCCGGCGGCGAGGCCCTGGCGCGCTTGGGCGCGGGCTCGTGCGGGTGCGGGCGGCCCGCGAGCGAGTCGAGGTGCTCCAGGATCTTGGTCTTGTCCAGCTTGTAGCGCACGCGGCCGCTCCCGGCCGTGGGTATCTTGATCAGGCCGCCGACGCGCTTGTTCTCGAGCCCGAAGGCGGTCTCGGTCATCAGCTTCTTGAAGCTGCCGGCGCCGTGGAAGCGTTTGTAGCGCTCGTACAAATCCCGCCCCTTGAGGGTGTCGGGGGTGGCGTCCTGGCAGAGCGAGCGGTAGAACTCGTTGAATCCGGTGGACATGCACAGGACATGCAAGGAAGGTAAGGTCACGACCGCCGGAAAACGCATCTTTTTAGGCCGCGCCCAGCGCGCGGCGTCGGGCGGGCATAGACTTTTTTTTAAGTCATTCACACGCTCGGTACTCGTCCGCGCTCCCGTTGCGCTTCCACGCGGCGAGCTGCGTCCTGCGCCGCTCGCTGGTGACGATCTCGACGTTGTCTGGCGCGATGGGTTTGTTCGGGTTTGCGGGCATGAGCGCCCAGTCGTTGGGCGCGCGGATCATGTCCTCGGTCAACAGCTGGCGCAGCGCCTTGCACGAGAGGGCGACGCGCGGGTGGTTGAACCAGCGCAGGTCGACCCAGGCCTTCTGCTTGAGAATCAGGACGGCCTTCTTGATGGCGCGCTCCGCGTTCTCCTTCTGGTGGCAGCAGCAGCAGCAGCCTCCGTTCTCCATCCCCCCGGCAGCGTTGGGCCGGATTTATATAGCTACGGCATGAATTCGGCCTCCTCGTCGTACTCGTTGATGTCTATCAGGTAGTTCTTGATCCGCCTCGGATCCAGCCTGTAGACCATGCCGGCGGTGGTGCGCCGCTTGTCCAGCCCGTCAATTTTCTTGAGCTCCCGGCCAAAGCTGCTCTGGCTCAGCAGGAACTTGTAGCTGCCCTCGGTGTGGTACGTCTGGTAGCGAAGGTAGAACTGGCGGGACATGATCGTCTCGGGGCAGCTCCCGTTGATCAAGGAGGAGAGGAAGCGGGAGAGGACGGGGATCGAGTTCTTCTGCGCGTCGCGGTAATAGTCCGTGATCGGCCTGCCGAATTGGAACGACTTGGGGTAGGACGCCAGGTTGCGCTTGAGGCAGTGCTGGTAGAAGGCGCGGGCGACCTCCGGCCGGTCGAGGTGCGAGCCGAGCTCCTCGAAGTAGGTCGGGTCGCCTTTGTAGATGGGGCTGCAGTGGAAGAGCACGTAGCGCCGGTCGTCGGCGGTGACAGTCAGCGCGTTGGCGTTGTTGGACGTGAGGACCAGGTTGGTCAGGTTGGCCACCACGATGGTGTCCTTGCCCTTCTTCTCGTAGTTGAGCGTGGGGTTGGTGATCAAATCCTTGAGCCGGTCGGAGTAGTCGTGCAGGCTCTTGACCTCGTCGACCTGCACGAGCACGCGGTTGAGCGCGCCGTTGGCGAAGCGGCCGAGCAGGTCGTTCTCGGGCTTGGAGGTCTGGTAGGAGCAGTGCTCTCCCAGCACCTTGAGGCGGAAGAACTCGAAGATGATGCCCTTGCCGCAGCCCTGCAGGCCGTAGAGCGACACGGCGACCTGCGACCGCAGCTCCGGCCGCTGCACCATGTTGGCGAGGTAATCCAGCACCCACCTCGTGTGCGACGGGCTGCCGTTGGCGATGACGTCGGCGATGTGCCGCACGATGGGCGTGATGAGCTCGTCCTCGAGCGCCTCGTCGACGGGCGGCAGGGTCTCGGCCTCGAAGCCGCGCCAGAGGTTGTACTGGTCGGGCTTGGCCCCCTTGGGGCTGATCACGACCTTATGCACGGTGCGCTTGTCGGGGTCCCGCAGCCACTCGTCGACGAAGAGGCACTTGGCGGGGGGCTTGTCGGGATCCTTTTTCTGCCAGAAGGTCCAGTCGCAGAAGTACTGCCGCAGCTCGACGTGCGAGTGGAAACACAGGCTGCCGTCGCTCTCGACGCGGCCGTACATGAAGGGCTCGCGGATCTTGAAGCAGATGGTCTCGAAGCGCGCCTTGACGGCCGCGTAGGTGTTGGCGGCGGGGTTGTCGGGGTCGTCGGGCGGCACGAGCGGGTCGAAGTCGGCGGCCGGCGGGGGCTCGTCGTCGCTGGGTGGGGCCTCCTCGGGCTCGTTCGGCTCGGACAGCGAGTACTGCCACTCGCTGTCGCCGGTGAAGGCGACGTAGCCCAGCACCGCGAAGCCGCCGCAGTCGTCGGAGGTGCAGTGGTACTTGAGCTTGAACCGGCCCTTGAACTTGGTCACGAAGATCAGGCAGTTGTTGTGCGCATGCACCTTGCCTGGCTGGACCATGCAGGACCGGCTCTGGTGGCCCTGATCGCACTGGACCTGCCACGCCTGCTCGTCCTCGAGCCACATGGCCTTGGTGGGGGTCGACACGGTGTCCCCGCTCTGCACCAGCATCTCCTGGATGAGCACGAAGGGGAACGGCAGGGGCCGCACCTCGCTCTCGAGGCGGCGGCGCTTGCGCGGGCCTGCCACGGTGACCGCGGGCCGCGGCCCGCGCGGCGCGACGATCTCAGGCGGCGGCGCCACCATGCGCACCAAAACGACGCCCGGCGCCGTCTGAGGCTTCGCCAGGAAGAAGGGCAGGACCGCGTCGATGTTGTCGCCAAAGTCCGCGTCGAAGCGGTCCTCGAGGGGGTCGCCGCTGATGCGCGCGAGGGCCACGTCTGACGTCCGCTTGCAGTTGTGCGGCAGCCGGAACAGCCGGTTGGCCGTGTAGACCTTGAGGTCGATCTTGTCCGCGAAGGGCGCGCCCTCGAAGTCGAAGAAGCGGCGCATCTGGCCGTCGTGGTTGCTCTCGAAGTGCAGGTTGTCGATGGCCACATGGTACGAGTTGGTCTCCTCGCGGCTGCCGCAGCACACGTAGATCAGCGGGTTGAGCTGGTACGTCTCGCGGCAGCGCGAGCGCACCGCCGCGACGATCTCGTGGATGCCCGCGTGTTCAGCGTCCAGCTCGCCCTTCCACTCGATGTCCATGTAGGCCTTGCAGACGGCGGTGGACGGGATCAGCTCGAAGGCCCACCGCTTGTCGGGCGCGTTCTGGTGGAGGATCTGCATGATCTGGCGGTGGTCCGCGTCGGCGTAGATGCCGTAGGTGTGCGCGCCGTTCTTCTTGGACCAGGCCAGGCATATCCCGCCCTGACTCTCGTACACTGAGAGCATGTCATGCTGGTACCAGAACCACCTGCCGTCCACAGGAATATTATGTCTGGCGCGGTCTCCCAGCGTGAGCTCCGCCATTTGTGGGAAGACGGTGTCAGTTTTAAATAGACGGCGCCTTTTTTTAAACATTGTCGAAAATCGGGCTTCTCCCGCTGAAAAACACTTTTTTTTTGAAAAAGTGAAAACACTTTTTTTTGGAAAAAGTGAAAACACTTTTTTTTTGAAAAAGTAAAACACTTTTTTTTTGAAAAAGTGAAAACACTTTTTTTTTGGCAGGACTGCGACATGATCGCCGACTGGTGGCCCGACAGCTGGGACTTTCCGGTCGGCTACCACGTCACGGTGCCGTGCGACGCGGCGGACGCGGCGTACCGCTCGTTCCACCAGGCGTTCGGGTTCGCGGGGGTCGACGCGAACGACGCGCCGGTGTTGGCGTTCCAGCAGGACCTGCTCCGCGACGGATCGCTCGTCGACACCAACTTCGGCGCGGGCGGCCTGTGCCGGACGACAAACTTCGGCATGGAGACGCTGGGGGTCAACACGATGCGGTACTGCACGCAGGCCCCACTGAGTCCCGCGTCGGACTACACCGTGGCGCGGGAGACGCCGGTGGGCGCGTGGGGCGCGTGGTCGTGCGCGACCAGCGGGAGCGACGTGCCGTGGCCGGATCACACGGTCCTGAGCTCGCCCAACACGAACACGTACGAGCCGAGCCTGTACAGCGTCGGCACCATCCCGAACATGCCGCCGGACGGCGCGGACTACTACCCCAACAGCCTCGACGCCGACACGTACGACGTCGGGCCGTGGCAGGACATCCTCGCGGAGCAAGGATGGGGCCGCGCGTGCAGCGACCTGCCACTGGCGTTCTGCCGGAACGGCTCGGACTGCCCCGCGACGTACACCTGCGAGGGCCTCTTCTGCTCGGACGGCGACAGGGCGCCGTGCCGTACCGACAAGGACTGCCGCGACGGCGCGTGCCGCGGGGTCTGCATGGCCGGCGACGTCGAGTGCACGCAGCACGCCGACTGCGCAGGCGGCGAGATGTGCACAGGCCTGGGCGAGTGCGTGACGCCGCTCCTGACGGTGCTCAACTCCGTGTCCACCGACGACATGGCCTTCCAGGTCAACGCCGAGCGCTGCCCCGCGTCCTCCACCAACTACAGCATGCTGGGCGCGTCCTACTGGGCGTACGTGACCAACGACGTGCTCCGCCTGCACGGCCAGTGTTCGTACGGCGATTGGTACAAGTACCAGACCATGATCGCACAGTGCAACCCGCAGGACGAGGGCGCGTACTGGCTGATCGACCCGACCTCATGCCACCTGATCGATTTGACCGGCAAGGCCCCGAACTCCACGCACTGGTGGGAGCCGTCGTCGGTGCGGCCCAACGTGATGTTCATGCATCCCACCAACTGCGACAGGGACTACGAGCGCCTCCAGCTGACGGGCGGCGGGGCGCCGCTGCAGTCGTGCGCGCCGACGGCCGCGACCGTGCGCTCGCCCGTCGCGGGCAACCTCCCGCTCACCTTCGACTCCTACGCCAAGACCCACAGGGACACGCCCGCGGGGCCGCGCATTCCCATCGCCAAGATGCCGTTCGCGGCCGACCCGAGCTTCGGGTTCCTCGGCATCGGGCCCGTCGCGTCGTCGGACAGCATCGAGGACGTCTTCGTCTTCTGCTCCACGCTGGATCAGTGCACCGCCTCGCCCTTCACCGTCAACGGCCAGCCGGCGACCCGCCAGTACCTGCCGTGGAACCAGCCGAGCCCGCCGTCGACCGCGCTCGCCAACTTCTCGCAAGGCGACGTGTTCGTGTGCGGCGTGATGGGCTACCAGTCGGCGGCCGGCTGCACGCTAGACCTCGCTGTGTCGCAGCTCTACAACTTCTACTGTTTGAGCTCCGCCTCCACAACGACATGCGCCCCGCTGGTGTCGAATCTGGCCCTCCTCTGCAACAACGTGCAGACGACCTACGCCGCGGGCTACGCCAACGTCGTGGCGAATGTGGCAGCGCTCAACGCGCTCTTCTACGCCATCACAACGCCGCCCGACGTGCCAACCTACCTGTCGACCGTCGACTGCATGGAGGACATGTACGCATTCATGTCGGCGCAGCCGTATCGCAACTTTTACTACGTGCTCGACTTTGTGCTCTACGAGTTTCCATTTGCATGGTTCTATCAGTGCATGGTCATGTCGCCTACCACGATCGACACGACCTCGCACGTCGCCCAGGACTGCTCGGCCTTCGCGGATCGGGGCGCGTTCGCGATCGAGGCGTACACGCCGCGATCCACGAGCGGGGACGACGCCATCACCATGCTCAGGTAGGCCGATCGCCGCGCGCGCGCCAAATCGGGGGAACTGACGCGCGCGCCCGCAGGAACGTGCAGGGCGGGTACAACTCCAGCTACGTGAATGAGTTCCAGACGACGCACTACGACATCGCCACAGCGGCCATCGCCGCGGCCATAAACAAAATCGTCGCGACCTCGTACGGCGGGACCGACACGAGCTACCCGCGGTGCTCGCGCAACCAGCGCTGGAAGATGGGGCCGGTGTACGGCCAGCCGTACCTGCCGCAGTTCCGCGCTCTCATCGCGACGTGGTACGTGACCGACACCTGCGAGGGCACGTGGCTGCAGGACCAGATCGACATTTTGAACGACGAGGGCTGGTCCATCGCCGATCCGTGGGTGGATTCCCTGACGACGGCAGACTTCGACGCCTTCTACATGGACTCGGCGTGGCAGGGCAACCCCTCGCTTCTCCAGATGATCAATGCCAGCCTGCTGCAGCAGGTGAGCTGGGTGCCGTCCAGCCTCGTCATGGGCTTCAACCCGATGCCGGACGGCGTCGACTTCGTGACGCAGCGGGCCGCGATCGTCCTGAGCGCGGCGGTGCCGGCGTCCTTTCCCGGTGCGCTCGAGGGCCTGGACCCATCGAACGACGGAACGCAGTACGTGAGCATCGTCAACGCGCTGGACCCCACCGTGCCGCAAATCTGTGTCTACGACAATCCGTTGGACGATCCGCAGCTGCAAAACGTCTACACCAGCGCATGCACGCAGGTCACGCAGTTGCGCGGCGATGTCCACGACACGCTCACCGTGTGCCCTGACGGCTCGGTCTGCACGCAAGCCCCGATCCTCTACTCCCGCGGGGTCGTGGGCAATCAGTTCTTCTGCCAGTACTACCCCACGGTGGCGGGCTACGCGTGCGACGGCTCGACCCCTGGATGCGGCGAGGCCCTTTTGCAGCACCTCTACAGCACGGTCACGGCCAACTACGCACCGGAGGAGGGCGTCGAGCTGCCGCCGCAGCCGCTGCCGTGGTTCGAGGCGGCGTGGCTGCCTTCGTTCAGCCTCGCTCCGGTTCTGGACTACCTCGCCAACATCATGCCCAACAAAGAGCAGAAGGTCATGTGCACGCTCTCCAACAACGGGGTGAACCTGACCAACTGCTCGAACCCGCACTATCAGCGGCTCAAGTCGCACGTCGCCAGCCAGTTCAAGCACAAGGCCTCGCCCATCGTGCCCGCCGGCGCGCAGCTGGACTGGCCGGTCGACGCCGCGTTCCTCGCGTCGGGCGCGGTGTTTGCGTACTCCAGCACGTCCCGCAACGTGAGCAACACCTACCTCGACGGCCTGTTCACCGACTCGTCGGTCTGCATCGACGCAACCCCGGACCAGCGCATCTGCTGGAAGGGCAGCGCCGACACGCAGTACAAAGCCATCACGCCGTGGACGCTGGGGTACTGGAACCCCTTCTCGGAATGCGACGTGACCTTCGCCGGCCAGACGCAGTCGCCGGTGGAGTACATCGACGCTGGCTGCTCGGCCGCCGTGTGCGGGAGCAGCGGCGGCGCCTACGCTGGCAACATGCCCTTCTACTCCACCTGCAGCAAGGCGTACGAACAGACGGTGCCAAAGCCAGGCGTGCCGCAGATCGACGTGCTGGGCGAGTTCCTGCCGTACAACCTGTGCCTCCGGCCGCCGGTCGAGGAAGCCGGCGGCTGCGCCAACGACCAGAGCCTCCTGGGCGGCTTCGACGGCCTGCCGGTGGCCTCGGGGCCCAGCTCGGTCAACATGGCGGCCAACACGCCGTACGCGGGCCTCACCTACACTGTGAGCACGGACATGTACACGCCATCGGAGTGGCAGATCCCCGAGGACTTTTACGGCGGCCTGTTCTCGCAGACCAACCCGCTCTTGTCCGGCGACCACGCGCCCTTCGGATTCCTGCGGATCCCGCCCAACGAGCTGGGGGTGCACCGCATCGGCCTGCAGATCTCCCGCGACAACGTCAACGCGAGCTTCTCCATGTTTGAGGTGTACAAGCTGCCGCTCGGCTCGGACTCGGACGGCGGCTACCTCGACGCGATCGCGTCCCTGCCTGTCTCGGAGTGGGTGCCGGGCCTGTTCGGCAACATCACGGCCGACTCGTCGGCCAACCTGCTGCGCGACAACTACTACCGCGGCTTCGTGTGGTCCGACTTCACCTGCCCGCTGCGGTGGTTCGCCTTCTACAGCTCGTCGCGTCAGGCCTTTGCCCCGACGATGCCGTCCCCGCAGCGCGCGTTCCACGTCTTCTCCAACATCACGCGCGGCGCGTACGCGCACCCGACGATGACGCAGGTGACGGACGGCCGCTTCCTGGGACAGTACGCCTCGGTCAACGGCTTCTGCTTCTGCCCGGTGGTGACCGGCATCCCGCAGTACCACTGCCAGGTCCTGATCGGCGCGGACTACAACCAGCCGTGCTCGCTGGCCTCGACCGCCGAGTCGGTGGCGGGAGGGCCCGCGCAGACCGTGGTCGTGCACCAGCCCTTCACGCTGGCGCAGCAGGCGCGGACGTGCACGATGAGTCTGGACTGGCCCAACCTCAACAACCCGCTGCGCGACGGTTCGGCGGGCGGGACGGTCGACCTCACGCAGGCGTCGGACGCGGCGAGCGGCACGTGCCACGTCCTCGACCGCCTGCAGCCGTTCCGCTTCAAGTACGTGAGCGCCGGCGGCTTCGAGGCGTCGGGCCAGTCCCTCAACGGCGCGTGCCAGACGCGCAGGGTGGCGCAGCTGCCGGCGACGCTCCCGACCGGCCGGTGCGTGCGCGACTCGATAGCGCAGACGACCGCGCAGGTCCGATGCGCGGGTACCGCGGGCACCACGCCGATCCAGCGGCCGGCTCCGCTCACGCCTCCACAGACGTACACGAAGGCCACGCAGACGGCGCGCGCGCGGTGCGGGCGGTGCAGCCCCCCGCCGCGCTTCACCACCACGGCGGGCGCCCCGATGTCGCCGCCGGAGAGCAGCTTCGGCCGCCCGTTCCGCCTGTCGGCGGAGCGCGCCATGGCCAGGGACCTACTCGCGGCGGTGTGCTCGGGGCCGTCGGGGTGCCCGCCGCTCAACCGCTCGGCGTGGGCGCGCGGCCAGTTCATGCGCAACTTCCTCACCAGCCCCGCCCGTCTGTTTGCCGCGCCCAACGGCACGGCCCTGCCTCCGCGCAACGTCACCAATATGGACGACTCGGCCAAGTGGGAGAAGGACGGCTGGGTGTACTGTCCGGACCGCGCTTCGCTGGTGTCGGGCGTGGGCTGCCGCGGCACGATCCCGCGCGCCGAGTGGGTGGCGCACAAGACCACCATCTGCCCGCTCATGATCAAGGGCCTGAGCTCCAACGGGAGCTCCGATGGCTTCGCGCAGACCCCACTCTACTCCATCGACAGCTACACCGCCGCCGTGAGTACGGCGTTTGTGGAGGCGCAGCGGCTCATCGCGCAGGCCAACTGCATAGCGGCCGGCAATTTCACGTGCCTGCCCGCGCCATGGGTGTACCATCCGGCGAGCTACGACCCCTCGAATCAGGAGTGGGTGTACGAGTCAGTGCTCGCCTACTACCGCACGGTCAGCGCCACGGCATGCCCCCCGACCAAGGACGAACTGAATTTGCAGGCGTTTAACGCGAATTTTGAGCAAAACTGCCCCGCCAACAACATCGGATTCCTCGTGGACCTTGTGGCCATCCTGCGCCTCGTGGGCACAGATATTATCTTCATCGTCTCGACCCTGATCAGCATGTTCTTCGAGCTCTTCACGCTGCTGTTCGCTGGCGTGACCAACACAGTGGCGGACGCTGTGAACGGCGGTTCGGCCAAGACGGCGGCCAGCGACCTTGACAATACCGTCAAAATAGCGCAGCAAAAGCTGGCGGGCGACTGGGCGTACATCAAGAGCGAGGCCAAGGGGCTGCTCGCTGGCCTCAACTCGATCCTCATGGACATGATCTTCACGACCGGTGAGATAGGCAATGGTCTCCTTTGGTATCTCGCGTCCACCTGCACCGCCATCAACGACTACTACTCGTGGTTCCTCAACGTCTGGTGCAATTACGCCCAGAAATATCTGGCCCAGTATCTCGTTACAATGCGCGGGGCGCTGAGCATGATCGCGTCGGGGTTCGAGATCCTGCAGGACTTTATGGACGAGGTGTTTCAGGGGGTCCTGCCGGCGGCGTTCATGGCCAAGTACGGAAACAAGCTCTTCCAGAATGCCTTGATTGAGAAGTACTCACAGCCGTCGGTGGACAAGAAAACGTACTACACCAAGGTGGAGAAGGAAGGCAGGGTGTTTTTCAAGGCGGAGGATAAGGCCGTCGCGGAGACCGAAAAGGTAGGTTCGTCGTTGGCCACGCTTGGCAAGGCGTCCGCGGTTCTCTCGTTCGGCCTCTCTGTCTACGACGCCTACAACGACATCCAGGGGGCGCTCCACTACCCCGACAACTTCACGCTGTTCGACTTCAGCTCGGGCTTCTCCGGCATCGACGACATGCTGTCGTTTTTGACGAAGGAGAAGACATGCGGAGTGTATGAGGTCGCGCACCGCTTCGGCTACCAGACCCAGCTTTACTCCTGCTTCAGCAACACCCTGGCCAAAAATCCCGCGCTGGCCAACCTCGCCGAGACCTCGATCGAGCCGTCGCTGTGCTGGGCCAGCGCGCAGGACTCGCTGGGCGAGAGCAGCCTCTTCTCTTGCCACAGCGGCAGCACGTGTTGCCCCGACAACGCCTGCGCCACGCCCATCGTCTGCGCCCAGGTGCGTGTTTTTTTTGTGACGCTCGTGTGAGCCGCTGGGACTGACCCGCCGCGCGCCGCAGTGCCCCGCGCCGGCCTTCGCCGGCGAGGTCCAGTTCGCCTGCAACACCCTCACGCAGCAATGCCAGTGCTCCGTGGCCATCCAGACGCGCACGCCGTGCACGAGCAACGGGCAGTGCGGCACGTCCAGCCAGTGCACGCTCGCGTCTCTGGCCTCAGGCACGTCGTACGGCACGCTCCCATGCGGCCAATGCCAGACGCACAATGTTTACTGCATGGTGGATTCAGGAGGGTTTCCTGGCCAATGCACATGCTACCTGGACAATCTCATGCCGCAGGCATTGTGCTCGGACGCGTCGGGCGCGGTCACGCCCACCGACGCCAGCGACCTGTGCGGCTACACGCAGGACACGCCCGACATAGGCAGCAACTGGCAGTTCTCTCTCGACGACCTCGCGATGGTGTCGTGCGCCCTCGCGACGCAGGCCGTATGCAGCACCGTGTGGGCGACGTCCACCACCAGCATGCGCCTGGCTGTCGCCACCGGCCTGCAGGTTTCGCGCCGCCGCCTGTTGTGGGACGCGGCCAACGCCTCTGCCAACGCCTCGGTGCCGCCGCCCAACGCCACCGAGTACGGCTACGAAAAGCACTTCGAACCTATCAACGACACCGAGATCGACGAGGCCCTCATGCAGGAAGGATGGGAGGACGCGGCGGAGCCGTGCCGCGGCCTCGCGCTGAGCTACCAGCGCGGCGAGGCGCTCTCCATCCTCGAGCGGCACGCGGCGTCGACGTGCGCCTACTGGCGGCGCGTGGGCGCGCGCGCGGCCTCGCTGTTCAACCTGACGGCGCGCGAGACCTTCCTCGTGTCCGTCGACGACTTCGCGGAGGCCCTCGCGCGGCCGGACATCCTTGCGTCGGTCGTTTCGCGGCCGTGGTCGCTCCTGTACGCCGCGCTGTTCCACCCATGGATGCGCCCTTTAAGGGCTGTCTCGACCGTCCTGGCCAACTGGGCCGAGCGGTACGACTGGGTGTCGCGGTGGGTGGCGGATCGCGCGGACCGCGCCGCCGCGGAGGAGCTCCTAGACGTCGCTGCAGGGGACCACGCGCGCGACCGCTGGGTGTTCGGCCCGCCCAACGCGTCGGAGCTGCGGGCGCGCCGGCACCGGCCGCGCCGCCGGCCCGCCCCGCCCCAAAAGCCAGCCGCCAACACCAGCCGCCGCACGCTCCTCTCGATCCTCACGGACATCGCGTCAGTCCAGCAGATGTCGGCCACCGTCGCGGGCTCAGGCGACGCGACGGTCAGCGTTCCCGACCAGGTGGCGCAGGCCTGGGGCCAGGGCCCCTTCGTGTGGCCGCCCAACTACCAATACCTTTCGGGCGCGTGCCCGCTCGCCTCGCAGATGGCGCACACAGGCAAGGAGGCCCTGAGCGTCGTGGTCCTCTACTACGCCAATTGGAACCGCCCGACGCCGCCGATCGACCGCTCGCTGCGCGCGGCGCTGCCCTCGGCCAACTGGAACGTCTCGGCGTCGGCCCGCCTCCCCCAGCGCGACTCGTCCAGCTGGCCCACGGCCGTCTTCAACTGGCTCTTTGGCACGATGCTGGGCATGGACCAGCAGGACGTGGCCACCTTCTTCTCGGGCAACCAGGTGTGGACCTTCCGCTGGCTGGTGTCGCAGGCCACGACCTGTGACCTGGCCGCGGTCGTGACATGTAGCGATCACAAGCGGGACCTGGTCGCCTCGCTCGTGGTCTTGCTCTCCTTCTACTACGCGCTGACGGCCGTCGCGGCGCCGCTCGGGCTCTCCCTCGTCGCCTACCTCTACATCCGCCTGCTGCCGCTCATCGTCCTGTGGTACGTCTACGGCGTGGGGCCGAGCTGCTTCCCGATGCTGCCGACCTGCCTCCTGTCGGACCTCGTCAGCATCGCGGAGTGGACGATCCCTGCGTCCCTGTCGCTCCCGCCGGAGATCGTCGTGTACAACGCCACGCTCAACACGACCACGCTCCGGCCGTGCGCCGAGCTCAACTTCACGACGTGGGCCGACCCTCTCGCCTTCGCCCTCTGCGACGCCGATCAGGGCCTGTGCGAGTGGGTCGCGTCCCTCCCCAGCGGCGGCGTGGCCAGCGTCGAGGAGCTGCAGGTGATGCGCGAACCGGCTCGCCGTCCGCCCGCCGGCACTCACAGACCGCGCGCGCGCAGGCGGCCATCGGGAGCAAGCTCGCGGTGCTCAATACCTCGACCGCCTCGGGTGTCTACGCCTGCCGCATCTGCGCGTGGACCACGTTTGTGCTCACAATTCCGGCCGTGCTCGTGCTCCTGGCCCTCCCATTTGTGGCGCAGTACGCCCTCACGCTGCTGCTGGAGCTGATCCCGCCGTTTACGGGGCTGTTCTCGGCGGTCGTGGCGTTCGGGCGGACACCCGAATGAACGGCGACCGTCGCGCCAGTATTTAAAACGTATTTAAAACGTATTCTTAAACCGACTGGACGGCGACCGTCGCGCCCGTATTTAAAACTCCGTGGATCGCCTCCGCCGCAATGGCGGGTAGACTTTCGGGGATCGTGACGACCTACGACACACGCAAACTGAAGCAGGAACTCGAGGAGCAGAAAACCGTGATAGCGAAACTCAAGGAGGACTTGGAGTATGTTTGGAGCAAGCAGATCCGCGACAACAGCACCAGAGTCACTGCCATTGACGAGCTCCATAAGAGCTCCTTCAAGCAGAAAGGACAGATAGCTAGTTTAACGGACAGGGTGCAGGCGATGGAACTTAAAATCGACGAGGAGATAACAAGAGTGAAGAAGGAACTGCTGCACGAAATTTACAAGGTGGATGATCAAGTGGACGAGATATATCAAAAGACGATGATTCTCTGGGGCGAGCAGTCAAGTTCGGACGAGGAGAGCGCGGAAAATCCGCCGGAAAATCCGCCGGAATGAAGCCGTTTACTGCGCCTAGGGCGACAGCGCGCTTCCGAGCCCACGCGAAATGGCGGGCATCTCGCCGCGGCAAATACGAAAGTCCATCGCCTCACTGCGCGGCAGCCGCTCGCTCGCCGCCCCGGCGCCCTCGAGGGCCGCGTTCTCCCGCTCCAGCTCCGTGACCCGCGCGCGCATGGCGTCGGCATCGCCGCGCCCCGCCACCTCCAGCTGCATCACGCGCATCCCGAGCGCGCGCATGGCGTCGGCATCGCCGCGCCCCGCCACCTCCAGCTGCATCACGCGCATCCCGAGCGCGCTCAGGTCGGCCTTGCCCTGCATGTAAGTGTCATGGAAAGCCCGCAGGGCGTCGCTCACCACAAAACGCATGTCCCGCTGCCCCGCCGCCGCCTCCTCGAGGCGCGCGACCCTTTCGCCGATCTGGCCCGCCACCTCTAGCCGCAGCGATAGCGCGCTGTTGTGCATGGAGTTGAGCACAGCGTCGTGCCGAGAGTGCGCGTCGCGCTCGACGCGCTCGAGGCCCTCACTCAGGCGCCGCTCAAACTCCGCGATGCGCGCCGCGTTCGCCTCCTCCCGCGTCTTGCACGCCTCCTCGCGCGCCGCGCTCGCCGCAGCGACCGCCAGGGCGCCCTCGAGCCGCCCCTCGGCCGCGGCGCGCGCCCGCTCAAGCCGCCCGAGCCGCTCCACGCCGTCGGCCGCCGTCGTCTCCAGCGAGCCGACGCGCGCGCTCAGGTCGTCGTAGGCGCTGCTCCCCTCCAGCGAGTCGAGCCGCCGGTTGGTCTCCTCGGAAAAGTTGTCGAGGGAGTCGAGCCGCTCGCCGCTGTCGACCTGCTCCGACATGACCGACTTGAGCTCCTTCTCGAGCCGCCAAAGGCGCTCCTCGGCCCCGGCGCGCGCCACCGCGCCGGCGCGCACCGCCTCCTCCAGCTTCTGCCGCCCCGCCTCGCCGGCGCGCACCGCCTCCTCCAGCTTCTGCCGCCCCGCCTCGCCGGCGCGCACCGCCTCCTCCAGCTTCTGCCGCCCCGCCTCCTCCAGCTTCTGCCGCCCCGCTTCCTCAATAATGGCGTCGGCGTCCGCTCGGTCCAGCCGCGCCTCGATCGCGCCGAAGCGCTCGTCCACCAGCTCGGCGACCAGGCGCTTGAAATCCGCGACGGCGGCCAGCCGCCGGTCCACAATCTCGAACAGGCGCGACTCCATCCCGCGAAGCTGGGTCTCCAGGCCTGAGCAGCGGTCCGCCAGCTCGTCGAAGCGGTCGTCGCGCATCTCGAAGGGCTCGATGGATAGAACCGTGGGCATCGCGTCGGCGGCGGCGCGGGGTGGCGGCGCCGCGGCGGCGACGCGGGGTGGCGGCGTGTCGGCGCGCCGGCGCGGGCCTTCCGAGTTATTCGCGCAGAGCAGCCGCCGCTCCTTGGCTGGGCTCGCGATGAACCGGACGGTGGGCATGCGCTTCTTGCGATCCTTGGGCGACGCGGCGGCCTCGGGCGGCGGCGGCGCGGCGGCCTTCAATTTCTTCGCGGCCTCCTTGTTGGCGTGGCACTCCGCGTGGTCCTCGTCGGTCCTCGGCCAGTAGTGGTAGTCGCTGCCGCGCTCTTTCGCCTGATGGATCCGGCGAAAGTAGGCGCAGTCGTTCAGACACTCGCCGTAGTTGCGGCTGAACACCATGATCGAATCCTCGACCGCCGACGGCTTTCGCAATATTATTTTGAGCCGCTCGGAAACCATCTGCAGGTTGTGCCGATAAATGAAGTTCTGAATCGTGCTCACTCGCATTTGGGTGTGGGTGTGAAGCGCCAGATGCGTATAGCTGGTTTGAGCGTCGACATAGCTTTCGATGTGCTCGGCCTTGAGCAGTTTACGAAGATTCGGATCCAACAAAGGAGGGCCAGAAAACGTGAGGAGGAAGATGCTTCGCTTCACAGCCTGCAAAGAGAAAACAGATTAGAGGCGCGGTAAAACGGTTTTCGGGTGTTATGGTGTTCGGGTGTTATGGTGTTCGGGTGTTGAGGTGTTCGGGTGTTCAAAATTAAGTTGAGCATTGAAAAATCGAAAATACGAGCATGCAATGCGACAAAATGATATTGACTCACTGCCATTATCGTCTGCAACAATTTGTGACGACGTTTCGAATTTATTTTGACTCACGAACGGGCGCGCCGGTCACGCGTGCGAAAAATAAAAATATTTTTTTGACGAAGTGGTGCGGTCAGAAAAAGAGCTGAAATGGACATGTCTACAGCTATCCCAATGAAAATTGCCGAGCTTCCCAAGACCGTCTACTTCATCAAACATACGCCAGATATCGATGAGGATTTTAAACTTTTCATGGCGATGAAGCGCTGCCAAACTTATTTCGATCACGAGAAGAACCTTTTTCGAAGTGTATTCTTTCTCACAAAACCGACTCGCCCGTCGACCATTCTAAATCTGTTCGACTCCTACAATCAAGGCCGACAGCCCAGCAGAGTGGTTGTGTTTCACCCGTTTCGGATTAACAATGATCGTATCGTCACTCTTTCTCAGAGTAACCACGATTGCCTCCGGACTTTTCCTCGCTTTCTCAAGTTCAAGGAAGTACGCGAGGCGAGCCTTCGATCGGTTGGACATCCGAGGATTATCTTCAAGAATTGGAACAACCCGAACTACGAGAAAGACCGCGCCAGTGATGCGGACGGCGGCCCCGCGAAGAAAATGAAGATCGAAGATTCGGACGACGATGTCACCGTGCTGGACCTCGACGACGAAACCGGCGCCGTCGCATCGGCCTACCGCTCCACGCCGGCTTTGTGGGCGGGGGGCGACGCCGCGGTTTCATTCGACCCTTCCACGCCGGCTTCGTGGGCGGGAAGCGGCGCCGCGGTTTCTTCCGGCCGCTCGACGCCTTCCTCCTCAAAGGAGTCGCGGCCCCCGCCCGCTTTCTCGCGCCCGCCCTCGCCGGTTTCCGCTCCTCCGCCCATGCCGCGCACCGCCTCGGGCCCGCAGATGGCCACCTCGTTTCAGCCGATTCCGCCTCCGCGCCGCTCCTTCGTCCCGCCCCTGCCCTCCGCGCATCCCGCCGGCGGCTCAGGCTTGCCCCCGGCCTCCGCCGCCGGCCCGCCGCCGCCCTCGCTCCGCCCCGCCGCCGCCCCGCCCCAGCGTCCCGCCCCAGCCACCCTCCAGCCGCCACCGCCCCCGCGCCCCGCCTCGGCTGCGGCTGACGCGGCTGCGGCCGGCCCCACGGATGCGGCGATGTCACCTTTTTTTAACTCCCAGTACTGCCATTTCAATTACTACGCGACGATGCGCGACGCCAAGGACGCCGTCATCCGCGCCAAGGACCAGGCCATCGCCGCCAAGGACCAGGCCATCGCCGCCAAGGACGCCGTTGCCAACGCGAAGACGGAGGCCCTCGCTGCTAAAGACGCTCTCATCGCCGCCAAGGACGAGATCATCGCCGCGTTGCGCGCGGCAGCGGCGCCGCGCTAAAAGCGCCGGCGTGCAGCCGGCCGCGCCAAACGCGGCGCGGCGCGTGAAAGGCCGCGCTAAAGGCGGCGGTCGTGCCGCCGCCGAGCCGCCCCCGATCGCACGCATGTCGCGCGCTTGGGGTCTGACCCCCGAAGAGATTGAGCTGTGTGTGCGGCGCTGCGTCGTGCGCACCCTTTGCGAGTCCATCGCGCTGTCGCAATTAAAGATTCAATCCGAGAGGGCCAAGAACAGCCCCGATTCTGCCAAGATAGTGCGCCACACGTTCCTCATCGAGGTCTGCCGCGACCATCTGGTCCACGCGCGCGCGCGTCTCGCGCGCTTCGAGGCCCAGTTCCCGCCGGTGCGCGGCTGCTGACTCAGCCCAGCCAGCGCCACCAGCCGCTGGCGCGCGCGCGCGTCTCGCGCGCTTCGAGGCCCAGTTCCCGCCGGTGCGCGGCTGCTGACTCAGCCCAGCCAGCGCCACCAGCCGCTGGCGCGCGGCGCGGGCACGGCGTCGGAGTCCGGCACCGCCTCCAGCCAGCCCCCGCGCACCTCTCTCAGCTCCTCCAGTATCCTGTCCTTGGCCGCCGTGAGTCGCTTGGCGTCGGCGTGGGGATAGCGCATCTTCTTGTGGAACGCCCGCATCACCGCGCGCTGGCCCTGGCCCTTCTTCAGGCCGAGAACGCGATACGGGCAGCCGTCGATTTCCTCCCATCCGTCGTCCATGTGTCGATCACGTATTTTGTATGGGGCTCTTATACCGTCAAACCGTGCTTCGGGGCAGGCGACACACAGCAAAAATACTCAAATTCACAAAGACGAATTCAACAAGCCGCCTGCTTTTTGGCGCGGGTTCGATTCCCCGGCTGTCTGCTGTAGTCCGCAATAAAAAAAAATTTGAATCGATTTGAATGCGAATCGCCACCGACGTCTTTTTGCAATGCCATGTGGTAACCGCCGAGCTTTACGACCTAGCCGAGCCGCCCCCGCCAAGCGTGTTCTTGGCGCGCGAGCCGCGGGTGATCTCGCTGCTGCGGCGAAGGCTGGAAGTGCCGCTTTGGCTGCGCGCGGCGGTGAGCGCGTGGATGCTGGTGATGGCGGTCTGCAGGTTCGCGATGCGGTCGACGGACTGGCCAAGGTCGGCGGGCTGGACTTACTGGCCAATGTAGCGGCCGAGCGACAGGCGATCGGGCGTCCAAAGCCCGCTGCCAAGGCGGTGACGGGGAGCAAGATCAAGCACCCCTTCCGCATCCTCGCGCGGAGGGTAGCCGCTCCTGTGTCCATGCGCGTGGCAGAGGCAAGCAATTTTTTGACATGTTCAATACATGTTGTAGTGACAAAAAATTTATGGCAGAAACATGGCGTAGTAATGCTTCCGGACCGCTATGCCCCGTACGCCGCCAGGGCGCTCCAGATCGACAATCTCTGCGGCATGTTCCTCACATACGCGGACATACGGTCGATGCAGGGCCTGTTTGTCGACACCATCACGCCGTTCGGAGTGCAGCATATCGTGTACCACGTCGAAGGGAACCTGCACCTCGATCAGGGCCGCGCCTTCTTCAAAGCGTGCCGCAGCTTCGCGGGGGTGGAGGCGCTCAGCCGCGCGCTGTACCTGGAGACCCCGCGCAACAAGATCCACATGGTCGTCCTGTCGGCGCGCCTGGGCCGCCGCGTGCAGGCACGTCCAAATTACCCAGCCATAGAGGAAAAAAAATAACGCGCGAAAACGCGCGGCAGGTCTCGGTCGACGGCTTCCTGGACCGCTCGCTCCAGCGCCACTCCGCGCTCTTCACCTCGGCGCCCCGCATAGAGGAGACCAACAACGCACGCATCGACATCCAGCGCTTCGAGGGCCCCTTCGCCATCGACCCCGAAGTGACCCCGCTGACCAACGACTGGACCGTCACCGGCAAGGGCGTCGTGATCGGCCGCTTCACCTTCCGCGATCTCGAGTGGACACAAGATGTCGAAGCCAGAATCTTCTCATTCGGTGAGCGTGTGGTCGCCTTTCTAGGCACATGCTGTTAATAAAAATGGTCTCCAGCGCATTAAAGACCCTGTCGAAGCCAGAATCTTCTCATTCGGTGAGCGTGTGGTCGCCTTTCTAGGCACATGCTGTTAATAAAAATGGTCTCCAGCGCATTAAAGACCCTGTCGGGCGGCACGCGAATGCAGATCGACCTCACACTGGCCGTCAATTATGTCCCGGCCGCGCTCTGCCTCGTGCGCCTCATGTTCTACCTCTCCTTGATCGGCATGATCCGCCCCGGCGAGGAGATCGGCGCCTACAGCCTCCTCGCGCTGTCGCTATGGTCCGACCGCGTCATCTTCCGCGTGTTCCTCCGCAACCCCATCTTCGACTCGTCCGCCATCATCCTCGCCGTCTACTTCTCCAACATCATGCTCACGCTCCGCCACCTCGTGCCGGTCTCCCACCTTTCCTTCCTCGGCGCCGTCGTCAACTTCGGCTGGATCGGCTGCTGCCTCGCCATGATCGTCGAGCCGCCGCACATGCGCCGCGTGTTCGAGAAGCGCGCCCGCTTCTACCACGTCATGCCGGCCGTGGTGACGGCCGTGGCGCTCGCCGCGCAGATCCAGGTGCATGCCCCGCTCGAGGACAACGGCACGCGCTTTGCACGAGGCATATGCTTCGCCCTCATGTGCCTCAAGTGGATCTACGTCGTCGGCATACACCAGTCGCAGGCCCTCGAGAATCTGCGCGATAACAGCAGCCACTTCCTCTCGCGCTTCGCTCCGGTGCTTTATCTGCCGAGCTCGCTGGCAGTGCTCTTCGCCCTGCTGGCGTGGGCCGCGTTGGGGTATCAGTACTACAAGGTCTTCCTCGAGGCGCCGGAAAGTTCGATGCCTGATGTGGAGACAGGGATAAAACATGATTCTTCCATGCCACAGATATTGGAATCGATACCTGAGGAGCATGAGCTGGAAGAGATGTTCCGCCTGGCCAAGCAGAATCGCACTCTGTAGCTGGCAAAGTGTCACGCGGCGCCGCGTGGCGCCACGTGGCGCCGCGTGGCGGTGCGAGTAAATTTAAAAAAAATGTTTGGGTGGGCTCGATTTATAATGTAATAATATTATATAGTTATATCCTAACCTTCGTACCCCCTGAGGAGGGAATTCACTTTTGGGCTAAACCGCCACGTGGC
>Ga0316218_1001010_pt1 | contig 33282 bp, 28 predicted proteins | sample TBH18003metaG_FD_203634 | JGI IMG/M metagenome (GOLD analysis project Ga0316218, IMG submission 203634) | Freshwater microbial communities from Trout Bog Lake, Wisconsin, USA - TBH18003 | ecosystem: Environmental > Aquatic > Freshwater > Lake > Hypolimnion/Profundal zone | place: USA: Wisconsin...
GCAGTTCCTGTGCCTTCAATGGCGCCAATTCCGCTTGGGAGGTGACCATGTCCTGGTCCATCGCGGTGGTGATCGGGGACGGCGTCATCGAGATACGCGTCGTCGTGGCATGCATATCCGCCAGTTGCTTCTGCACCGCCTCGGTCTGCTGGCGCAGACGCTTGACCAGCGGATTGCTCGGATCATACGCCGCCGTCAGTGCCGCCTCCTTCTGGCGCAGATCCACCAGCACCTCCGACGCATGCATCGCCGCCGGATTGGTCTCGGTCTGGCTCGACAGCATCTCCGACACCACGTTCGGCCGCGTCTGCGCCAGATACGCCAGCCGTGTGCTCAGCGCGTCCGCCCGATCCACCGTCTGGCGCAACTGCTTCTCCGCCTCCACCCGCTGCTGGATCAGCGCCGAGCGTTGCTGGCTCAGATCATACACCCCGAACGAGGCTTTCGTCTCCGCCCGGCTGTGCTCCAGCTTCTCCAGTTCGTTCATGTCGCGCGCGATGCGTTCCTCATATCCCGCCGCCCGCCGCCCGGCGAACACCTTGGCGTGCAGCGCCTGGTAGTTGAGGATGAACTGATCCAGCGTGCGCGCCGCCGTCTGACCGTTTCCGTGGTCGAACGTCACCCGGATGGCGTTCGACAGCTTCACCGGCTCCACCCGCAAGGCCGACTGAAAGAGGCGCGCCGCGGTGTCGCGAGCCAGTTGCGGACCCTGCTGCGCGCTCAGCAGCTCGGGATACAGATTGGCCAGCCCGACATGCGCGATCGTGGTTTCCACCACCGACGGGTTGGTCAGCAACTCGATCTCGGTGTTGATGAACTCCTGCTTGGTGGTGGTCGGCGCGGTCATGATGGAGCTGCCGTCGCCCTGTGCCAGGTATTCCGGACCGGTGCCCACCACCAGGCTGGTCTGGGCGCGATACACCGGCGGCAGCAGGACGATCAGCGCCACCGCGATCGCCGGCGGTCCCAGCAGCGCCAGCAGCAGGCGCCAGCGGTGCTTGAACGCCAGCGCCAGCACGTCGTGCAGCGGCGTCGTGCCACCGGCCGGTTCGCCGCGCGATCCGCTGGCCGTCCCGCCATCCGGGTGGCCGAACGCCAGCAGCCGGTTGCCCGGGTCTCCGGTGGTCACACTCATGGCGCTACTCCCCAGATCAGGCGGCTCAGGCGGGCGGGCACCCAACTGCGGCGCTTGTTCAGCACCACGCCCAGCACCTGCGCGCCGAGTTGTTCCAGCGTGGCGCGGGCGCGCTCGACATCGGCCATGCGGGTGCGTTCGGCCTCCACCACCAGCACGACGCAATCGGCGGCGGCGGCGAAGGCGGCGGCATGGCGGGCGGTGGCGACCGGCGGGCTGTCCACCACCACCAGGGTGAAACGATGGCGCAACCGCGCGAACAGCGCGCGCACGGCCTCGACCGAGGGCATCGGGCTGGCCGGGCTGGTCAGCGCGCCTTCCATCAGTTCGGCCTCGCCGAACCAGCAGCGGGTGAACGCCAGTTCGGCGTCCTCGCCGGGGCTGTCGAGCAGGCCGACGCCGCGGGCGCCGGCGGCTCCGGCGCTGGCGCCCGGGTTGGCGTCCACAAGGGCGACCTTGCACCAGGCGGCGCGCGCGGCGGTGATCGCCAATTCGCGGGCGACGGTGCTGGTGCCCTCGCCGTGCGAGACGGCGGTGAAGTAGATGACGATCGAGCCGTGTCGGTCGATCAGCCGCAGCATCGCCGCCAGCAGAGCCGCGATGTCGCGGCGCATCGGCTCGACGCGCGCGGGGGCGACGCGCGCGGGGTCGGGGGGCATCGGGTCTTGGGGCATCGCGTCTTGTGGCATCGCGTCCGGGCGTTGGACGGCGCCGGGCCGTTGTGGCTCAACGCGGCCGCCGGGTGATCGGCGCAAGACAACACTCATTCGTTTTTCCCCCGGGAAGCGCCCACATGCCGCGCCATCACATTACATCCATGATGCGGAACGCGACATCACACTACATCCAAGATGCGGAAAAGCGGCCCTCCGCCACGTCACAAACGTGTGGCCTAACGCTGGAAGAACCGGACGATTCGGCCTTGGGAGGCCATGCCCAAGCGAACCATCAAGCCGCCCTCCGCGGCGGAGCGCGTTGCAATGCGGACAGTATCGCGTAAAAAGCAGGTTTTGGCCGAAAAAATGCATCGAATGGCAACGGCCGGTTCGGCAGACCGTCGCGACGTCGGTAATGGCTATCACGTTGGGGTGTTAACCAAGTATAGCGATCACTAAGGCCCCACGTAATAAGCGCTGTGACCGCCGGCTCCTCAAGGGCGGCCGTCAGGAATTCAGCGTACAGTGAGCCAACATTGGCATCCAGTTCAGCGATATCGGCTACCGGCCGTAGGTCGAGGACATCAAGTTCGCTGATAATAATCGCCAGACCGCGACCGCCAAGATCGTGAAGGAATGACCTGTACGTATTGGATTCGAACTGAGACCCGTCCAATTTTAGGTGAGACTGCAATCCGACACCGTCGATCGGCACCCGGGCGGCCTGCAAGCGGTCAAGCAGCCGCAGCAAAACGGTGCGGCGTCTATTATCCGCGGCGCGATTAAATTCAAACCCATAATCATTATAGACAAGCAACGGATGGGGCGCAGCCTCTCGCGCAATCCGAAAAGCCATCTCAATATAGTCGCCACCCAACAATTGGAGAAACCGCGTGTCCCGCAGGCCGTCTGCCCGCCCATCCCTTGGCTCGATCGCCTCGTTGACCACATTCCAGGCATAGGTTATTGGCCCATAGCGCCCTGTCATGGATACGATATGTCGCTTGACCGCGTGAATGGCTTCCTCATGCGACCGCAGTTCGCCGAACCAGGATGGCATGTTCTCGTGCCAGAGCAGATGACCGCCCGCCAGTCGCAGGCGATGCGCCCGAGCAAATGCGATGTTCGGGTCTTCCCGCGCGGGATCAGATCCGTAGCGACCGGGCGCCACCGTTTTCCAGGAGAGTTGAGGCGCCAGCAAATCGCAGTTGTGCACGAATAAATCACCGTAACCCTGGCGCGCCCTGAGGATATCCACGTCACTGTCTGAACCGAACAGTAGGTTTGCCCGTGCCGCAGCCTGGCGCAGACTCGGTAACGGCTCCGCCTCCGCAGGCCTGTCTGGCGCGCTGGTCACGAGCGCCCCGGCGACCGCAGCACTAACAAGCATGCGTCGACCGAAGTCTACTTCAGAACGTATTATCATTATTCAATATCATGCTGACTGGGGTCAACGCAAGTATCTTAAGATCGAATATTAATGACCAATTCTCGATATAAAAGATGTCATGGGCGACGCGGCGTTCAACCTGATCCGCGGTCTGAGTCGCGCCGCGATAGCCGTTGATCTGCGCCCAGCCGGTCATCCCCGGCTTAACGCGGTGCCTGTGTGGGTAATCGGCAACGATCTCGGCCCCAAGGCGATCTTCGGTGCGCATGGCAGTGGGGTGGGGACGCGGACCGACCAGCGACATTTCGCCGCGTAAGACGTTAAAAAGTTGCGGCAATTCGTCCAGGCTCGACCGACGCAGGAAATTTCCCACGCGGGTCACCCTGGTGTCGTTGCGTTGTGTCTGCCGCCGGCCGTCGCCAGGGTCATTGGTCGTCGATGCCATTGTGCGGAATTTGAGAATCTCGAATTCCGCGTTGTTCAGACCATGTCTGCGCTGGCGAAACAATGCTGGTCCGGGGCTGTCTAGCCGGATCGTGGTCGCGATGAGGACCATTAATGGGCTAATCAACAGCAGCAGCAAGCCTGCGAGGATTTTATCTTCCATCGACTTAAGAAGCACGCCCGCTCGGTCGAGCGGGCGGCTTGCCAAGATGACCAAGGGCACGCCGCCAAGTTGGCCGAGCCGCAGTTGGAAATCGGAGCTGCCGATCAGGCAAGGGCAGAGTGCGACATCGGTGTTCAGCGCCTTAAGCCGATTGACCGCTTCCACCAGCCAATGCGGATCTCGGGATTGGCCCATTGCAAGCAAAACCCGATCCACCGGGTGGCGCTTGCCGTATTCAACGAGGTCGTCGATAAATCCGCCACGTCGGGTCTCCCCTTCATTTTTATCGCAAAAAACACCGATGACCTCGACGCTGCTGTTACCCGCATTTTGGAAGTGCGAAATAAGTTCATCAGCGGCGGCTCTTTCTCCGGCGATGACAACCCTTTCGCGCATCAGGCTTTGCGGTAGGGCCCTATGCAGGATGTGCGGCAGTATTGCCCGACCTCCCACCGCCGATATGAATATCGCAACGGACCAAGGTACTCCCCACTCCCGCGGAACATAGATCATGGCTCGGGTCAGGAAGCCAATCGCCAGAAGCGCGCTGACCAGGATTCCAACCTGTAGCGCGATTTCGCCGAGAGCGACCGGCCAATTGGCGTTTCGGCCGAAAATCGACCTCGCCTGGAGAACGAGAGGTGCCAGAAGACCCGCGACGACTGAAATCCGCATGGCGATGGGGAAAAAAGTGTTATCGGACGCGAACACCGCTACCGTGCCGAATTTTATCGCGGTGTACGCCAGCGCGCACAATATTCCGGTCGCGAAAACAGTGAAGCCATCCCATATTTGCAAAAAATGTCGTTCAATAGATAAAATATCGTCGTTATTTCGTATCAGCCTCGGACCGGCGTAGACACCGAACATCGGCTTCCCGGATTGCGTATTACCACTCATGAACTGCCATCGGCATTCATGCCGCCTCCCCAACCGATTTGGTAATGAAACACAAAAAGACGAGTCATAACCGACATAAAGTTAGCGTAACGATACGCTATGTTGTCCCCACCGACGGCGGAGTAGTGTAACTAGCGAACCCACGGGTTTCGTCAATACGCCATTTCATTAAAGCAGAGGTGGTCGCGAACTAGTGATACTACAAGGCGGTTGGTTTAACTCACACAATATTGCCACCGGGCAGGGTTACATCTGCGCGTATTTGCGCGCGCCATTGGGAAGTACATGCCGGCACTATTATGATCTCTTCCACGATCCAAAAATTTCAATCAGAGGAGAGCGTCACCGACCGACGTCGATCGCCGTTTGCCACTCCAGGCTAAGGCCTGCTGTCAGCCCGTAATGTCCGACTAAAAAAAGGCGCCAGGGCGGTCAGGGTTGCGGGAAGCGGCCTCAAGCCGCCCTGCGTCGCTAAGCACCGGATCATCGCCTAATGTTCGAGGCGTTGCGCGATAACGCTTTCAAAATAAGAGATCGTACGCTGCAGGCCGACATCGAGCGGTATCCTCGGTTCCCACCCGAGCGTACGGTTTGCATAGCCAATGTCTGGGCACCGCTGGGTTGGATCGTCCTGTGGCAGCGGTCGAAACACGATTTTGGAGGTCGACTTCGTCATGCGGATCACCTGCTCCGCCAGATCAACCACTGAGATTTCATGGGGGTTGCCAATATTCATCGGACCGACGACATCGGCTGGGGTACCCATCAGCCTGATCAAGCCGTCGATCAGATCGTCCACATAGCAGAACGCCCGCGTCTGTCTGCCGTCGCCGTAAAGGGTAATGTCGTCACCCCTTAAGGCTTGTACGATAAAATTCGAGACCACACGGCCGTCGTTTGGATGCATTCGGGGACCGTAGGTATTAAAGACTCTGGCCACCTTGATGTGCGTCTTGTGTTGCCGATGGTAGTCGAAGAACAACGTTTCCGCGCATCGTTTGCCCTCATCGTAACATGCTCGCGGACCAAGCGGGTTGACGTTTCCGCGGTAATCTTCGGTCTGGGGGTGTACCGCAGGGTCGCCGTAGACTTCGCTGGTGGATGATTGCAGGATTCTGGCGCCCACGCGCTTCGCCAGGCCCAACATGTTAATCGCCCCGAGGACACTGGTCTTCGTGGTTTGTACAGGATCGAATTGGTAGTGTATCGGTGACGCGGGACAAGCAAGATTATAAATTTCGTCCACTTCCACATATAGCGGCAGGGTTACGTCGTGGCGATGCGCCTCGAAATATTTACTGTCAAGAAGATGTGCAATATTGTCCTTGCGACCGGTAAAATAATTATCCACACACAGTACGTCGTTGCCTTCGTCCAGTAGGCGTTCGCACAGGTGTGATCCCAAGAAACCCGCCCCGCCGGTTACGAGAACACGCTTGCGGGTCAGTGTCATCTCAACCTCTCATTTTGCCGCTCCTTTTCGTTCTTGCATGACCGTCGCACTGCCGCAACCCGCGCGGGGATAAGAAGGCCGAACCATTCGCACTCGTGAACAGGCCGGGACCGGTCGCCTCATTGGCAACGTGCGATGTGTGCAAGGCACTGAAATCGCCAAGCTTGTTGTTATACCGGCGCAACCTTGTCATCGACCGCCACGGCGATCTCCGTGCAGGCGCTCGCCGTGGATCTGGCGCAAAATCTACCGGCCGCCAGCATGACTTCGGTTTACCGGCCACGGTTTCATCGGGCAATCGGTCGACGATCGAGTTCAAGGGCAGTCGTTTTGAACGAGACGTTATTCTGTGGGCCATTCGGTGGTATGTGTCATATCGGGTCAGCTATCGTCAGCTTGAAGAGATGATGGATAAGCAGAGCGTCGATGTTGACTACGCCACGCTCAATCGCTTGGTACTCAAATATATCGCGCTGCGGATCGGGAGTTTCGTGCGAGCACGAACCCCAATGGGTTCTAGCTGGCTGGTGCATGAACGAGACCTATGTGAAGGTCAAGGATGCCTGGAAGTACTTGTATCCAGCCGTCCTTAGGGCCGACGACACGATAGGTTTCTTGTTGACCGCCAAACGGGATCGCAAAGCCGCGCTGCGATTTTTACGCAGGGCAATCAAGTGGAACGGCACGCCTGCGAAAATCACGATCAACAAGAGCGGCGCCAATATCGCAGCGATTGAAAACCAGAATGCCGAACACGAGACGGTTATTGATATCCGCCGGGTCAAATATATCAACAACATCGTCGAGCAGGACCATCGGACCATCAAGCGGCTGGTGCGGCCAGTGCTGTGGTTCAAATCCTTCAAGTCGGCCAATGTGACGCTTGCCAACATTGAACTCTTGCACATGATTCGGAAAGGTGAGTTGCCGACGACGGGTGTAATATGCTGGGCGTGACAAATTTACTCGTTGGCGGAATAAATCCGGGGATATATTGGGACCTCGCATGTAAGCTACGGAAATTTGCGACAGAACCGACGCGCCAGAATATCGTGCCAGCCGGAATCAAAAGGGGGTGCGATGTTGGGCATCTTTCCGAATCGTAACTTATCCGAGCCGGGAGAAGTACTATTTTTTCTCGCCTGGGGGTTAAGTGATGCACATGGGTCGCAACCCGGTTGCAGCGCGATTCGCGTTCCCGCCTGACCGTCGAAGGCATCAATCGCACGGAGAAGAGCACCCAAGGCCCCGGGGTCGGTACTCGCGGCTCGAGCGATGACTTTCACCCGGGTTAGCGCACCCCGCACAGCGTACGTTGGGTCGGTGTCCACCCTAGCTGTGGCAATTGCATACCGGAACACACTGCCGATCGTCGATCGAAGCCGCTGGGCGGATTCATATCGCCCGCGCCCGTCAACCGCTCGTAGCACCTTCAGGACAGCAGGTGCATCGATTGCGTTGATCGGCGTATCGCCAAGGTCAGCGTGTGCGAATGCCAGCAACCACTCCGTCTTGGCGATCGTTGCGACCGCGCGGCCCTCGCGCTTCAACTTCGAGATATATTCGTCTGCGAGTGCGCGGAATGTAACGGCGTCGATTTGCTCCTGCTTTCGGCGCTTTTTCTCGAGCTTGTCGGGCCCGAGCCAATGAGATTGTCGGGTAGACCCCGGGAGCCAGCAATTTTCGCTTTCCACCAAACCGATAATCCAGCCGCCCCAGGCGAGCGCCACCCGGCTGAACCCAGAGTTGCAGGCCGCCGCCATTGGTGAGTTTCTGAAGCCTGATTCCAGGCTGCGTCGCTTTTGCACTTCGCGTCCGACAATCCCATCGCTGCGGTCTCCCCTCATAGGGACGATACCAACAGGGGGACGGATACCAACACATCAGGGGCGATACCGGGCGTGCGACCGGATATCCGGCACCACGCCCGAGCAGCCCTTAAATCGCCGCCTTAACAATGGTTTAGTGGGATGTGGCGTAGAGAGGGCGGTGAAAAGATGCGCTGGCGCAGGGGGAGATGGTGCCCAGGGGCGGAATCGAACCACCGACACTGCGATTTTCAGTCGCATGCTCTACCAACTGAGCTACCTGGGCGTGCCGCGAGGCACCTCGCTGCCGAACCGGTGGAACGGCGGCGAGGCAGGGTGATTAGCCCATGCCCGCGCGGGGATCAAGCCACTATCAACCGATTCGTTTACGCGGCGTCAGGTGACGGCGGCGGGTCTTCGTCCAGTTCCGCCGGCGGCCCCGGAATGCGGTAAACTCCGGTCAGCCAACGGCCGAGATCGACCTCCTGGCAACGCGGCGTGCAGAACGGTTTTGTGGCCTCAGACGAGCGCCGGCCGCAGATGGGGCAAGTGGGTGGTTTCTTAACCATGGTTCACCTCCAGAACCCAGGCCGTTGCCGGCAGGGATGGGTCCGATCGTAAATGGGCCCCGCGTCCGGTGCGACGCAGCAGGTCGGGCAGGGCGGCTGGATCGGCCTGTAGCGCCGACACCACCGCCGGATGCGCCCGTAGCGCGGGCATGGCGCGCGGGTCGCGGGTGTAGTCCGCCATCATCGCCCGCAAAGCAGCCAGTCCCGCCGCCAGTGGTCCAGACAGAAGTTCGTGCAGTGGCGGGTGGATTCGGGACCTGACGATCTCGCCCAGCCCCAGAGCCGTGAAACCGAGAAATCGAGGCCGCAACGGATCGTTGGCCAGAGCGGCCGCGAAATCGGGGGCCAGGGCGGCGCGTTTGCGCGGTGATAATCCGGCCAGATCGACAACAATCGCCCCCGACAGGTTGCGCAGCCTGATCTGATCGCCAAGCGATGGCAGCACGGCGCGGTTCAGGGCTTCATGCCGGGCGCGCGCGCCACTGGCGCCAGCCAGAGCCCCTCCGGCGTCCACATCGATCGCCACCAGGGCAGGGGTGGGCCAGATCGACAGGCGGGCGCCACCCGGGACCTCGACGACCGAAGCGGACAAGGCATCGATCGCATCCTTGATATCGTCATCCAGGACGGACGCGGCGACAGAAACGCGGGAACCCAACCGCATCCCGGCAACGCCGGCCTGACGCAAGGCGGCGGCGACTCCGGCATCATCCACCAAAGCCGGTGCGTTGGGGTAGCGGGCTGCGAGCCGAACCACCGGATCAGGGCCGCGGCGTATCAACCCCACAGGCCCACTCGCGGCCGGCTCGTCCACTTTAGCGGTCAGCCGAGGCCCTTTGCTGCCCTGCGCCGCTCGCGTAATCCGAACGGTCAGGATGGTGCCGGCGGACAGGCCCTTGGCGCCCTCGCTGTCAGGCAGGAAACCCTCGGCATCGGTCAACGCGACGAAGGCACCAGCCATGCCGGGAACCTGGGCGATGACCCGGCCGCGATGGATGTCGCCGACTCCATCCGGTGCGCCGGGACGCCACAGGGCAAAATCCAGCAGGCGATTGTCATCGACGACGGCGATCTGCGCCTCGCCCGGGCTGGTGGCGACCCGGATCGAAACGCTCACGGCACCTGCCAGTTGTGACCACGCAGCAACTGGGCGGTTTCGAACAGCGGCAGGCCGACGACGCCGGAGTGGCTACCGGACAGAAACCGGATGAAGCTGGCGGCCTGGCCGTTGATGGCATAGCCGCCGGCTTTGCCCTCGCCTTCCCGGGTGGCGACGTAACGCCCGATCTGGTCGTCGGTCAGGCGGTTGAAAGTGACGGCGCTTTCGACCACGCGTTCGGTGGAGCGGCCGTCCGGCGCCGTTAAGACGATCGCCGTCAACACCCGGTGGCGGCGGCCGGACAGCAGCGTCAGGCAGGAACGAACCTCGGCTTCCGTCCCGGCTTTGGGCAGGATACGGCGGCCGGCGGCGACCACCGTATCGGCGGCCAGCACCAGATGGTCGGACGACCGCACCGCCGCCGCCTTGGCGCGGGCCATGCGGAGGGCATACAGGCGTGGCTCCTCGTCGCGCCGAGGAGTCTCATCAATGTCGGGGGAGACGACCTGATCCGGCACGATACCGATCTGTTGCAACAGCATCAGTCGTCGCGGACTGGATGACGCCAGGATCAGAGGGGTCATCGTCAACGGGGGCGGCATGGCGCCGCGAATGTCGCGCGCTACTTGAAGCGGAAGGTGATGCGGCCCTTGGACAGATCGTAGGGCGTCATCTCGACGTTCACCCGGTCACCGGCCAGCACGCGAATGCGGTTCTTGCGCATCTTGCCGCTGGTATGGGCAAGGATGGAATGTTCGTTATCCAATTTCACACGAAACATGGCGTTGGGCAGAAGCTCCATTACCGTACCGCTGAACTCGATCATGTCTTCTTTTGACATCAGGCCTCTTGGTGTTGTTGATTCGGCGGGAACATGATGTTAGGCGCCGGTTAGGTCAAGTCGTGTTACCGGCCGAAGACGCTCGGCATGGCTGTGCCGAACGTATTGGGCCGGTTTTCCGATGGATGTGGCTGCCGGAGCAGGCCAGTCGAAAGGTGGGCGGGTGGTCCCCGGTCAAAAAGTGATGGCTAACCTCCCACCCGTTCGTCCGAGTTGACGCCGAGCTGTTTCAGCTTTCTGTGCAACGCCGACCGCTCCATACCGACAAATTGCGCGGTCCGGGAAATATTTCCACCGAAACGCAGTAATTGCGCGTGTAAATATTGCGTCTCGAACAGATCGCGGGCCTCTCGCAGCGGCAGTGACATGATGTCGGCGGCCGGGTCGATGTTGAGCAGTGCCGGCGCCCGCGACCCGATCTCCGGCGGCAGCATATCCGCTCGGATGGGATCGCTGGCCTGACCGGATGCCATGATCAACAACCAGTCCATCAGGTTGCGCAACTGGCGCACGTTGCCCGGCCAGTCATAGGCCTGCAACGCCGCCAGCGTATCCGCCGACAGCGCCCGCACCGGAATGCCCGAACTTTCGGCCGACCGTTCGATGAAATGCAGCGCCAGATTCGGCACGTCCTCGCGCCGTTCGCGCAACGCCGGGATTTTCACCGGCACGACGGCAAGGCGGTAGTACAAATCCTCGCGGAACCGCCCGGCGGCGATCTCAGCCTGTAAGTCGCGGTTCGTTGTGGACAATACGCGCACATCGACCTTGACCCGAGCGGACCCGCCGAGGCGCTCGAACGTCTGATCCTGCAGCGCCCGGACGATCTTGCCCTGGGTTTCCATCGGCATGTCGGACACCTCGTCCAACAACAGCGTCCCGGTATGGGCGCGTTCCAGCACGCCGGCACGCCTGGGGTGAGAGACCGGATCGTTGCCGGCTTCCACCCCGAACAATTCTTCCTCGAAGCGCCCGGGGTTCAGGGTCGCGCAGTTCATCACGACGAAGGGGCCGGCCGATCGGCGCGAGCGCGCATGGATCATGCGGGCAACGACTTCCTTGCCCGATCCGGCCGGTCCGGAAATCATCACGCGCGACCCTGTGGGGGCGACGCGCTCCACCTGGGACCGAAGCTGTGTGATCACGGCCGAGTCGCCGGTCAGCGTCACTTCGGGGCCGGCCCGCAACCGCAGCTCGATGTTTTCCCGCGCCAGCGCGGCGGCTTCCAGGGCGCGCCGGATCACCAGCAGCAAGCGGTCGGACTGAAACGGCTTTTCGATGAAGTCGTAGGCGCCATGCTGGATCGCGCCGACGGCCATCTCGATCGTGCCATGGCCCGAGATCATGATCACGGGTACGCTCGGTTCCTCGCCTTGCAGCGTGTCCAGAATGCCGATCCCATCCATGCGGGAGCCTTGCAGCCACACATCGAGAATGACCAGCGACGGACGGCGCGCCCGAAACGAAGCGATGGCCGTCTCGGCATCGCCCGCACCACGGGTTTCGTAGCCTTCGTCACGCAGGATGCCCTCTATCAGCAGCCTGATATCCGGTTCGTCATCGACGATGAGGATTTCATGCGCCATGCGACACCTGTTTCATCTCATTGCTCACAGAGTTTGCATCGGTGGACAACGCGAGGGACGCGGTGCCTTTCGGCAGTTGAAGAGCAGCGACTGCCCCCGGTCCGTCCGGTTGGTCCCCAAGGGTCAGGGTCCCGCCATGGTCTTCCATGATCTTCTTCACGATGGCCAGTCCCAACCCGGTTCCTTTCGGCTTGTGTGTCACATAGGGTTCAGTCAGCCGCGAACGCTCTTCCGCGGGCAGTCCGACTCCATCGTCGGCAACCACGATCCGCACCCCGTCCGGCAGGTCTTGCACCATCAGCGCGATATGGCCAGCGCCGTCGCGCATCGCGATCGCGTCAGTGGCGTTCTGGAGCAGGTTGGTCAGCGCCTGACGCAACATCCGCTTGTCGCAGGGGACCACCGGTCCGCGCTCCGGAATGCTGGTGACCCAGTCGATACCGGGCCGCGCGGTTTTCTGCAGCACCAGCGCCTCGCGGGCGATGCGGCCGATGTCCTCGGGCTTGATGACAGGCTGCGGCATGCGGGCGAACGCCGAGAATTCATCGACCATGCGCCCGATGTCGCCAACATGACGAATGATCGTGTCGGCGCATTGCGCGAAGGTGTCTGGATCCGACTGGATTTCCTTGGTGAACCGCCGTTTCAGGCGTTCCGCTGAGAGCTGTATCGGTGTTAACGGATTTTTGATCTCGTGCGCGATCCGCCGGGCGACGTCGGCCCAGGCCGCCTTGCGCTGGGCGGACTGCAACTCGGTGATGTCGTCGAACGTGACAACGAATCCGTCCGTCCGTCCGCCCGAAAGTTCGGCGCCGATTCGCACCAGCAGATGACGCCGGTGATTGGCCGGACCGGTTTGGATCTCGGCTGTCCGGGCTTTGTCCGGGGACGCCGCGGCCTCGGCGAACAAGGCGGCGAATTCGGGCACGATTTCGGACAACGAATGACCGGTGGCGGCCAGCAGATCCCGCCCCAGCAACTCGTCGGCGGTGCGGTTCGGCAGCTCGATGCGGCCCTGCGCGTCCAGGCCGATCACCCCGGCGGATACGCCGGCCAGCACGGTTTCGGTGAATCGCCGCCGTTCGTCGATCTGGCTGTAGGCGTCCATCAATTCGGTGCGTTGGGCCGCCAGTTGCCCGGTCATGCGGTTGAAGGCGCGCGACAGACCGGCCAGTTCGTCGCCGGTCGCGGCTTCCTGCACGCGCACGCTCAGATCGCCGCTGCGCACCCGTTCGGCGGCATTGATCAGCATGCCGACGGGGCGTGCGATCTGGTTGGCCATGATCAACCCGATCAACCCGGCTGCCAGCAGCACCAACAGGGCGACGATGGCGAAAATCCAGGCGAATGCGATCTGTAGCCAGGACTGATTTTCGTCCATGCGATGGTAGTCCGCGACCGCTTGTTCGGTGCGCTGCATGTATCCCAGAATGGTCGGATCGATCGGGCGCCCGATCATCAGCATCAGCGGAGGCGTGGACTCCAGCCGCACAACCGCCCGCACGCGCGTCCCGTCGCCCGCATTTAACACCGCGACGTCGCCGGTCATCGCCTGTTGCGTGGCCTCCTGCGACGGTGCCTCCACCCCCATGCCGACGAAGATGCCCGCCGCGGCCAGGACCTGGCCGGTGACAGGTTCATAGATCACGGCTTCGGTCAGGCCGCGCAGGGTCGTTTGCGTATCCAGCACTTCGGCGAAGACGGTCGGATCGGCGGACAGGAAGCGCCCGGCGCGCGCCAGATCATTGGCCATCTCCAGCGCCACGGTGCGGATATTGTTGCGGTGTTCTTCCAGATAGCCGCGGGAAACCTGGAGCGATTCCTCCAGCGCGGTGCGCACCGGTTCGTTGAACCAGGAGGCGATGCCGAAATGGAAGAACGAAACCGCGAAACAGGCGACCACGATCGTCGGCGCGACGGCGACGCCGCTGAACAGGAACACCAGCCGCACATGCAGCCTGGACCCGGCCGATCCGCGCCGCCGCTCCACCCAAACCCGGGTCAACCGGCCGGCCAGCACGGTGCCCAGCAGCAGCAAGGCCGAAAGGTTGCCCAGCATCAAGGTCATACCGACCTTGGGGCGCCATCCCAGCGGCGAGCCGCGGGCGAGAATAATGAAGGTGGCGATTCCCACCAGCAACGCCAACGTGGCTAACAGCAGGGTGACGCCCTTGCCCAGCAAGATATCGGCCAACTGGCCGAACCACGACAGTCTCGGCTCAGAAATGATATCGCGGGGCTGATCCCGGGGTGGCTTGGTGGCCGGCAACGAGGTGGTCATGGCGTTGGCCATTGGGGGCTGAGGTCGCCGGGCCAATCCCCATAGGCATCAGGATAAGCGACTGGGGAAGAAGGTTTGTGCCGCAGACCGGGCTTTCCCTCCTCCGTCATGGGCGAAAACTCCCCGCCAACGCCCTCATCACACCCCGCCGTCATTGACCCGGCGCATGCCGTCATCACGGGCACAATGGCGGGGCGCCGTTGCATTTACATCAGCCCGCGCACGACCGGGATTTCCAGGTCGCGAATCTTCTTCCGCAGCGTATTGCGGTTCAGACCGAGCATGGAGGCTGCCTTGATCTGGTTGCCGCGGGTTGCGGCGAGAGTCAGGCGAATCAATGGCCGTTCAACCTCGGCGATGATCTTGTCGTACACGTCGGTCACTCCCATGCCGTCATTATGCGCGGCAAGAAAGTCCTTAATATGGCGCTCTACCGCGCTGGACAGGGTTTCGGGGCCGTCCGCCGGCTGCGTTGACGCCGTTGGGCCGGGGGCAGCCAGCGGTTCGGCCAGTTCGGCTTCCACCACCGCGGTACCGATGACCTCGTCCGGGCACAAAGCGGCCAGGCGCCGCATCAGGTTTTCCAGTTCGCGGACATTGCCCGGCCAGCCATGTTGCTTCAGGCGGTCCACAGCGCCTTGATCCAGGCTCTTCGCCGGTAGTCCGTCGTCTTTCGCCCGGTCCAGGAAGTGCCTGGCGAGCAAGGCGATGTCCTCGACGCGCTCCCGCAGGGGCGGCAGGCGAATCGGCACGACATTCAGGCGATAGAACAGATCCTCGCGGAACTGGCCCTGGCGAATGGCGGTGCGCAGGTCGCGGTGCGTCGCGGCGATGATGCGAACGTTCGCTTTGATCGGCTGGCGGCCGCCGACGCTGGTGAACTCGCCTTCCTGGAGCACACGCAGCAGGCGGGTCTGCGCCTCGGGCGGCATGTCCCCGATTTCGTCCAGGAACAGCGTGCCGCCGTTGGCCTGTTCGAACCGGCCCTGCGACCGGTTGGTGGCGCCGGTGAAGGCGCCGCGTTCATGCCCGAAGAGTTCGCTTTCGATCAGTTCACGCGGGATGGCGGCCATGTTGATCGCAACGAACGACCCGGCCTTGCGTTTCCCGTAGTCATGCAGCGCCCGGGCCACGAGTTCCTTACCGGTGCCGGATTCGCCGTTGATCATGACGGTCAGGTCGGCGGTCGTCAGCCGGGCGATGGTGCGGTAGATCTCCTGCATCGACGGGGAGCGGCCGATCAACGGCAGACGTTCCTCGGTATCCTTGGCTTCCGGCGGGCTGAAGGTCGCCTCGGTCGGCACCGCCAGCGCGCGCCCGACCACGGACAGCAGTTCGCGGAGGTCGAACGGCTTGGGCAGATATTCGAAGGCACCGCGCTGGGTGGCTTTCACCGCGGTCATCAGCGTGGACTGTGCGCTCATGACGATGATCCGCAGCTCCGGGCGGATGCGTTTGATGCGCGGGATCAGGTCCAGGCCGTTTTCATCCGGCATCACCACGTCGGTAATCACGAGGTCGCCCTCGCCATCCTCCACCCAGCGCCACAACGTCGCGGCGGTGCCGGTGCTGCGCACCTGGTAGCCGGCGCGGCCCAACGCCTGGGTGAGAACGGTGCGGATCGAGCGATCGTCGTCGGCAATCAAGACAGTGGGCAAGGTCATTGGTCGGCGTCTTTCTCGGTGACTACAGGCAAGTGCAACCGGAATTCGGTGCGGCCGGGACGGCTATCGACCTCGATCAGGCCACCGTGGTCGCCGATGATCTTGGCGACCAGAGACAGGCCGAGGCCGGTGCCGGCGGCCTTGGACGTGACAAACGGCTCAAACAAATGCGGCCTGATGTCGTCGGGAATACCATGCCCATTGTCGCGGACGCTGACGAACAGCGGCAGATCCAGCCGTTCGTTGGTGCCGGGAATAGCCACCCGCATACCGTGCTGGAAGCCGGTGGTGAGGATGATTTCGGGATGGATGACGCCTGCCTGGGTGACCGCTTCGGCCGCGTTCTTGACCAGATTCAGCACCACCTGGATCAGTTGATCGCGATTGGCCCAGACCGGCGGCAGCGACGGATCGTAATTTTCCTTGAACGGAATATGGGCCGCGAAACCGGACTGCGCCAGTTTGCGGACGTGTTCCAGAACTCGATGAATGTTCACCGCCGTGCGGGCGATCGGCTTGTCGCCGAAGGCTTCCATCCGGTCCACCAGATCGCGGATCCGGTCAGCCTCGTCGCGGATCAATTCGGCCAACTCGCGATCGGCCGGTCCTACGCTGGCTTCCAGTAACTGAGCGGCGCCGCGAATGCCGGATAACGGGTTTTTCACCTCATGCGCCAGGATCGCGGCCATGCCGGTCACGCTGCGCGCGGCGCCGCGGAACGCCAACTGCCGATCCAGTGAACGCGCCGCCGAGGCGTCCTGCATCACCAGCAGCACCGCGCCGGGTTCCTCGGGCAACGGCGATCCCTGAACCGTAATGCCGTGTTTGTGCAGGCGCGGGCTCTCCAGGGTCAACTCATGGTCGGAGATGGTCGAGTCGGTCAGCCGGACATGCTCGATCAGCAGAAACAGCGGGTTGTCCTTTGGCAACAGATCGTTCAGCCGAAGCTGGGACAGACCGGCGGCCGAGATCCCGAGGAACTGTTCCGCGGCATGGTTGGCGTGGCGAAACCGATTATCCGGGTCCAGCAGGACCACGGGCACCGGCAAACCGCTGAGGATGGCGGCCGCATCCACGGGCCTGGTATGCGACTCAACGGAACGGGTCCGTCCGGCCAGCAGACGCGAGGCGCGGGCGACAACGTTGCTCATGCGGCCTCGGCCGTGAGCATGTCGTCGCGATTGATCACGGTTCGCGTATAGCCACGCGCGATCATCGGGTCGTAGAAGCGGTCGATCAACGCCAGCACCTGCTCCGGTTCCGGCATCCGGTTCATCGTGTCGCGGAATTCCGCTGAACCGGTCAGGCCGCGCGAATACCAGGACACATGCTTGCGGGCGAGGCGGACCCCGGCGCTGGTGCCAAACTGGCTTAACATGGCGTGATAATGCCCGATCAGGATGGATTTCTGATCGGCGAGCGTGGGTTCGGGCAGACGCTGGCCGGTGCGCAGGTAATGCGCGGCCTGCGCCAGGAACCACGGGCGGCCGTAGCATCCGCGCCCGATCATGACACCGTCGGCGCCGGATTGGGCCAGGGCGGTGGCGGCATCGTCCTCGGTCAGGATGTCGCCGTTGACGATGACCGGGATGCCGACCGCGTCCTTGACCGTGCGCACGAACGCCCAATCGGCGGTGCCGGTGTAGAACATCTGCCGGGTGCGGCCATGGATGGTGACCATGCGGATGCCGGCGTCCTGCGCGATCTGGGCGAGTTTGGGGGCGTTCAGGGTCGAATGGTCCCAGCCCATGCGCATTTTCAGCGTGACGGGAACCGACACCGCCTTGACCGTCGCGTGCAATATCGCGGCGGCGGCGATTTCGTCGCGCATCAGCGCGGAGCCGGCGGCCTGACCGACCGCTACTTTCTTCACCGGACACCCGAAGTTGATGTCGATCATGTGGGCACCGCGATCGACCGCCAGTTTCGCGGCCCCCGCCATGGCGTCCGGATCGCAGCCGGCGAGCTGGACCGCCGAAACGCCGCCGCAACCGTCGATCTCCGCCATGCAGAGGGTTTTCTGGTTCTCCCGGATCATGGCCCAGGAGGCGATCATTTCCGAAACCACCATGCCCGCGCCGAGCTGTTTGGCGGTGCGGCGGAAGGGCAGGTCGGTGACGCCGGACATCGGCGCCAGGATCACCGGGGTTTCGATGCGGACACCGCCGCCGAGGTCGATAGGTTTCAGTTCCAACGCTCCGGGGGCAGAAGGTGTGATGTGTGAACGACAGTTGCCCATGATTTGGGCAATCTAGCGCCACATTCACGGGCGTGCAATCTTTCATCGGCGCGGAACCGGCCACGGTGGTGCACCGTTTCGGTTCATCATAACCTTATGAGGGCGGTGTTATGCCTCGTTCGGCCGCTACGTCTCGCGATACCTCGATCCAGGCTTACCGGGCAAAGCGGGATTTTGCCGCGACGCGTGAACCTGCGCCCAAGCCCCGAACGAAGACTGCTCGGCAGAAGCCGATGTTTGTGGTGCAGAAGCATGCTGCCCATCGCGCCGGCCTGCACTGGGATTTTCGGCTGGAGCACGACGGGGTGCTATGGAGTTGGGCGGTGCGCAAGGGGCCGTCGCTGGACCCGTCCGACAAGCGAATCGCGGTGCATGTCGAGGATCATCCGCTGGATTATGCCGATTTCCAGGGTACCATTCCCGAGGGACAGTATGGCGCCGGCAAAGTGGAAACCTGGGACCGGGGCACCTGGGAACCGCTGATCGACCCCGACGAGGGTTTGCGCGACGGAGAGATCAAGTTTGTGCTGTCCGGCCAGCGGTTGCACGGCAAATTCACCCTGGTGCGGTTGAAGCCGAAACCGAACCAGCGCGGGCGGCAAGACAACTGGTTGTTGATCAAGGGGCATGACGCGGAGGAACGGGAGGGCGCCGATGCCGAATCGCTGGAGGCGGCGGTCGCTTTGAATGCTCCCCCGGCATCATCACCGCGTCAGACGGTGTCCGATCCGCCTGTGGCCGGTGCCGTCCGCGGACAGCTACCTGCCAGGCAGGCCCCGCAATTGGCCTCAGTCGCTGATGAACCTCCTGAACAAGCTGGTTGGCTAACGGAGATCAAGTTCGACGGCTACCGGCTGTTGGCGTTTGTGGAACACGGGACGGTGCGGTTGCTGACCCGGAACGGCAACGACTGGACCGATCGCCTGCCGGCGGTTGCCAAAGCGATCGGCCGCTTGAAGGTCGATGCGGCTCTTGTGGATGGCGAACTGGCCGCGCTCGACACGGATGGCGTGTCCAGCTTCCCGGCATTGCAGGCGGCGCTGTCGGCCGGCCGGGATGAGACCCTTGTCTTCTATTTATTCGATCTGCTGCACCTGAATGGCTGGGATTTGCGGCCATGCGCTTTGCGAGACCGCAAACAACGCCTGTCCGAATTGGATACCTGGCATGGGATGCTGCGCTACAGCGACCATCACGAGGGCGATGCCAGCCGCATGCGAAAAGCGGCCTGCCAAATGAAATTGGAAGGCATCATATGCAAAAAGGCCGATGCTCGGTATCGCCCCGGCCGAGGTCATGACTGGCTGAAGGTCAAATGCCAGGGACGCGAGGAATTCGTTGTCATCGGGTGGACCGAACCAGCGGGAAGCCGCACCGGACTGGGGGCGTTGCATCTGGGCTATTATGATCGGGACGGGCGGTTGCACTACGCCGGGGGTGTTGGCACCGGATTCTCCGATGACATGCTGGCGATGCTTCGGGACCGGTTGGATGGGCTCGGTTCCGAACCTCCGAGGGGGCTTATGGTGGCTGGCGAGGATCTGGACCGGGGCATCCACTGGGTTCGGCCGGAGTTGGTTGCTGAGACGTCGTTTACCGGCTGGTCCGGCTCCGGCCGGGTGCGGCACGCGGTGTTTCTTGGATTGCGCGAGGACAAGGCGCCTGCCGAAGTCGTGCGCGATCCCGCGGACCCGGGGGCTGAACGGCGGGCGGTCGATCCCAGGGCCTTCGCGGGTTCCGCGAAACGCAAAGGACCGGTTATTGCTGTGCCACCGAAACGTCCGATTGCCATTCCCGCCCGCACTGGCACCGCGATCGTGACCGCGAAGGCGCCGCGGGCGCGAACCGAGACGGTCGAGGGCGTTACGTTGACGCATCCCGATCGCGCGTTGTGGCCCGGGATCACCAAGCGAGATCTCGTGGAGTATTGGCAGGCGGTGGCGGATGATGCCTTGCCGGGGCTGGTGAAACGGCCATTGGCGATCGTGCGCTGCCCGGAAGGCGTGGACCGCGAGCATTTCTTCCAAAAGCATGGGCACGGGACGATGCCGGCCGGGATTCGCGATGGGGTTGCCGACAAGGCTCCATACCTGGCGATCGACGGGCTGCAGGGGCTGGTGGCGATGGCGCAGATGTCGGCGATCGAACTGCATGTCTGGGGCGCGACGGAGGCCGATCCGTTGCATCCGGACCAGCTTGTGTTCGACCTCGATCCGGGGGAAGGCGTGCAGGTGCCGGCCATCGTTGCGGCGGCATTGGATATGCGGGGGAGACTGGACGCGATCGGGTTGGCGTCCTTTTGCCGCACGAGTGGCGGCAAGGGACTGCATGTCGTCGTGCCGCTTACGCCGGCGGCAGGTTGGGATGAAGTACGAAGTTTCTGCCGAGGGGTCGCTGAAGTCGCCAGTGGGGCCCATCCCGATCTGTATTTGGCACATGTTAAAATCGCGGACCGGCGAGGACGTATCCTGATCGATTGGCTACGCAACGGATTGGGCTCCACTGCCGTCGCGTCCTATTGTCCCAGGGCGCGGCCGGGCGCCGGTGTAGCCACGCCGTTGGCCTGGACGGAGGTAACTCCGAAGCTGGATTTGGCCGCGTTTACAGTGCGAACGGTGCCGGAGCGGTTGAAGGCGCTGCGGGCTGATCCCTGGGCGGGGTTCGAGGCTGCGCGGCGGACTTTACCGGCGGTGCCGAAGGTGGAGCCCCGGTCCGCGCCCGCCGGCAAAGCGACGATCGTTACGGCGAAAGCGCCGAAGCCGCGGGCGCGGAAGGTCGGACGGTGATTGGAAAACGCTCCGAGGGCGTCGCTGCCGGTGCGTTGGGGATCGAACCCGCGATCGTGCTCCCAACGGCCAGGCAGCGGCAGATGGCGGCGATCAAGACCCGGCACACCGCGCCGGAACTGATAGTTCGTAAGGCTTTGCATGCCAGTGGATTACGCTTTCGGTTGCACCGCCGAGACCTGCCGGGGCGGCCGGATATCGTTCTGCCCGGACACCGGATTGCCGTATTTGTGCATGGCTGCTTCTGGCATGGCTGCGTGATGTGCGATCGGGGCACGCGCCAGCCGAAGAGTAACGCCGCCTTTTGGTCCGCGAAGCTGGACGGCAACCGTCGCCGCGATGCCAGGAATGTCCTGGAGCTAACGCAGTTGGGGTGGCATGTCGCCATTGTTTGGGACTGTGAGACGCGCAACCGGGAGAAGCTGGCGGAGGCCGTCGCCCGCATTCTTGCCGTTGTGCGGCCCGGGCGCCGGGATGACGCCGCGCCCGTGTAGATTTGCTCTACCGGGACTAGTTTCGAGCAAATTCGATCTTTGGCGCTAGGCCGCCGCCACCCGAGCGCTTTCTCGCCGCATGTCAGCCGTCGCCGCTCGGGCCTCGATCGATACCAGATCCATCCCCAACGATTGCAGTTGACGCACGACCGCCATGGACGGCACGTCCCGTATCAGCACGCGGGCTCGTTTTGCGTGAAGCTGTAGGACGAACCGTTCAAGTTTGCCGTTTTTGGCGCAATCCACACCGACCTGAGCGGCGTCGATCGCCACGTAGGGATTGCCGAACAAGCCGAGATCGACCTGAGGCATCGCGAAGTCGCCCGCGCGGATGCCCAGGGTGCGGCACACCGGCTTGAGGGCGGTGGTCAGATCCCGCACGCGGCTGGATGGAATGCCGGTCGGCCATCCATGCAGCAACAGCACGAGCCGCGACCGAACGACCGCACCGGCGTTTTTATAGAGCGCCAGATGCAAATCCAGAGACGATCTTTTCAGCAGCGTTTCGACGTTGAGATCGACAAACATCAGATTGAGGGATTTATCCGAGATGTCGCTGCCAAGCTGTTCGGCCGCGGCAATGATACGGCTCTGCACGTCAATCGATTGCAAGCCGAGGCCGCGGCCGCCTTCGCCGCCGTTCACCGGCAACAAACCGATGTAGTGGCCAATGAATTCGGCGCGCTGGCAGGTCAGCACGGGTTCGAAGATGCAACCGCCAAGTTGGAACGGCGCTCGCCTGGCACGCGCCGACGCCTGCGTGGTCGCCTGGATGCTGACGTCGAGGGCTGAGTCGATCATTTCCCGGGCGAGATTGCCTCCCGGCATGGCATCATCCGGGATGACGACGGTGGTCGTGGCCATGATGATCTCGAGTCCCGCCAGGTCCTCGCCCAGGTTCATCAGCGCGTCGCGCAGTTTCTGTTCGATACCGGTTGCACGCGAAGCAGCCAACTCTTCGGAGTCTGTCCCGAAACCTAACAGAAAGCTGCAACCGCCGGATCGGGAGCAGGTTTCGCCTTCGACCAGGCAGGACTGGATAATGCGTTCCGCGGCGGTCATGATTCGGCCAGACATGGCGGCCCAAGCGGCCCCCATCGTGGCCTCCAGTTCTTCCAGGCCGATAAATTTGATTTTGCCGCCGACCACGGTTTTCGGCGGCTCGCCGGGCCGGGGGACGGCCATCGGGTGGCTTAATGAAACGATTTGAAAACGGTGAAGCGATTCCTGGTCAGCGATGGCCGAGGTGAGGTTCATGCAGAACACCGACCCGTCAGCGCGAAAAAATTGCGCGTCGGTGCTATAGGGTTTGCGGTCCGTCAGTTGCTGATCCCGCAATTTCGAGAGTCTGTCACGACAGACCGGCGTCGCATAGCTGATTGCCAGCTTTCCGGCCAACGTGCCCGGAGGGCAGCCCAACAGTATGTCGAAGGCCGGGTTGGTCATCAGGAACTCGCCTTTTTCGGCGATGATCGCCATCGGCGCGTCAACCAGCCTGAACACGTTGGACAGGAGTAATTCTATCGATTTTTTTTGTTCCAGGTCCTCATTGAGCGAGGAAACCCGCTGTTCGATCGCGGCCAGGGTCGCCGCGGATTTCGTGCGAAAATGGGAATCGCGCGCGCGAGACGCCGAAATTTTTCGGTCGGCCGAGACCAAAACCAGCGCCAGGACGACCAGCGACACGGTGATGCCGCCGATCGCCAACGCGAGGCCATCGGGCGCAAGGCCGCTGGTCAATCGCGGTAGCGAACTCACCTGGAACACCGACGCGGCCATGCCGGTAAAATGCATGCCACAGACCGCGACCGCCATGATGACGGCGGCCGCGCCGCGTTCCAACGCATCGTCCATCGTCAAGGCCAGCCAGATCGCGACCGCGGACGCACTGACGGCGACCAGTATTGAGAGCCCCCACAGGTTGGGCGTATAGGCCAGGGTCCCGGGGAAATTGATGGCGGCCATGCCAATATAGTGCATCGCCCCGATACCAAGGCCGATGACCGCGCCGGCCGCGCCGATACGGATAAAATTCAGGCTGCTGTTGCCGGCTATGGCCAATCCCAGGCCAACCATTGCGATGCCAACGGCAAGTGACAGGGCCGTGAGGGCGGTATCATAGGTAAACGCAAATGGCAGATTCATGGCCAGCATCGCCAGGAAGTGCATCGACCATATGCCGCCACCAAGGGCGACAGCAGCGCCCGCCTGCCACGACCGGGATCGCAGGCCGGCGGTTGCCCGCATGCGGCCGATCATTTCCAAAGCCGCGTAGGATCCCAGCACGGCAATAACAAACGAGATTGCGACCAGGGCGCCATTATAAGCCGGAGAAATACCCGCTTCATCGGTGAAGCAAAGCCCCGCGATCGTCAGGTGCATGCCAGGGACCGGCCAGCAATTTTGGATAAGCGCACGCTTGTATCACTTTCAGTCTTAAGGCGCGGGCAGCAGCCGGTGATCAGGGAGGTCAAACGGAAAAACAAAGGCGCCACCACAGCGTGCCACCAATGTTCGCTTTTACGATAAATGTGACGGACATTCTGTTCCGGATCGAGATTAAACGCCGTCGTTAGCGAAGCCAATCGATATGTAAAGTTCCTTTATTCCCGCGTCCTAATGAGGGTCAACATAAAACCATTTGTTTCCGATAACATTTCATACTGATGCGGCGGAATACATTTTGGTTCAGGCAATGCAGAGCGGGCGCCGGTCAGATCGAGAACCGTCTGTTTTGAGGGTTCATGCTTATCGTTAGCGGCATGGCGGGCGGAACCCGCCCACGGCGACACGCAGCCGATCCGGTCTGTCAATTCGCAGGTGAACGAACCGCGACAATGGGACGGCAACCCTTTGGCTTGTCCCGCACGCTTCAGTTCCCGGCCGCGATCGGTCTGTCTCCCGTTGAGGCCATTGCCGGTCAGACGCGGCAACGCCGCATCGGACAGGCCGAACGCCGCAATTGAGCAAGATGGTTGCCGAAACGCCCCGGCGCCATGTAGGGTGCGTTTCAGTCTTGGGAACACAGCATGAACGATTTGTTTGACCCCGGGTCCGCGAAGCCTCCCGCGTTGTCCCCCCAAAAGCCGCCTGCGAAGCCGCTTAAGGCGGAGCCAGACAAGCGTCTGCCGCTGCCGGCACGCGACGACTCGGATTACTCGGCCAAGGACATCGAGGTCCTGGAAGGCCTCGAACCGGTGCGCAAACGCCCGGGTATGTATATCGGCGGCACGGATGAAGCGGCGCTGCACCATTTGGCGGCGGAAATCCTCGATAACTCGATGGATGAGGCGGTGGCCGGCCACGCCAGCTTCATCGAGGTGTCGGTGGAAGAAGGCAACTGGCTGACGATGCGCGACAACGGCCGCGGCATCCCGGTCGATCCGCATCCGAAATTCAAAAATCTGAGCGCGTTGGAGGTGATTCTGACGACGCTGCACTCCGGCGGCAAGTTCGGCGGCAAGGCGTATGCGACGTCGGGTGGTCTGCATGGCGTCGGCAGTTCGGTGGTGAACGCGCTGTCCGAACACATGGATGTGGAGGTCGCGCGCGACCGCATTCTGTGGAAGCAGTCGTACGAGAAGGGCAAGCCGACCACGAAGCTGATCAACGCCGGTCCGGTGCATAACCGCCGCGGCACCACGATTCGCTTCAAGCCGGATACCGAGATTTTCGGGGCGCTCCAGTTCGTCCCCAGCCGGTTGTACCGGCTGTGCCGGTCGAAGGCGTACCTGTTTCGCGGTGTCGAAATCCGCTGGAACTGCGCCCCGGCGCTGCTGAAGGGCGGCAAGGATGACGTGCCGGCCGAGGCCGTGTTGCACTTCCCCGGCGGTTTGAAGGACAGCCTCGCGGCCGATATCGGCGAGATGGCCAAGGTCCTGCCGCAGATTTGGGCGGGCGAGGCGGCTTTGCCCGGCGAATCCACCGGCAAGGTCGAATGGGCCGTGGTGTGGCTGGAGCAGGGGGACGGGTTTCTGCACTCCTACTGCAACACCGTGCCGACGGCTCAGGGCGGTACGCACGAAACCGGGTTTCGCGCCGCCTTGGTCAAGGGGCTGCGGGATTGGGGCAACCAACGCGGCAACAAACGCGCGGCGCAGATCACCGCCGATGACGTGTTGGATCCGGTTGCGGCGAAATTGTCGCTGTTCCTGCGCGATCCGCAGTTCCAGGGCCAGACCAAGGAAAAACTGACCAGCGGCGAGGCGTCGCGGCTGGTCGAAGGCGCCTTGCGCGACCGGTTCGACCATTTCCTGGCCGGTGATCCGGCGTCCGCCGACAATTTGCTGTCGTTCGTGATCGAGCGGGCCGAGGACCGGATCAGACGGAAAGAGAACAAGGACACCGCGCGGAAGTCGCCGACAAGGCGGTTGCGGTTGCCGGGCAAGCTGACCGACTGCACGCGGGAAAATGCGGCCGAAACCGAAATCTTCCTGGTCGAGGGCGACTCCGCCGGCGGGTCGGCCAAGCAGGCGCGGAACCGGGAAACCCAGGCGGTGCTGCCGTTGCGCGGCAAAATTCTGAACGTCGCGAGTGCCTCCGCCGACAAGCTGCGCGGCAACCAGGAACTGAAAGACCTGATCGAGGCGCTGGGGTGTGGCGTCGGTGACCGGTTTGATCGCACGAAACTGCGGTATGGGCGGGTGATCATCATGACGGACGCCGACGTGGATGGGGCCCATATCGCGTCGCTGCTGATGACGTTCTTCTACAAGGAGTTGCCGGAACTGGTCCGGCACGGGCACATCTATCTGGCGCAGCCGCCGCTGTACCGGCTGACCCAGGGGGCGCGGTCGATCTACGCGATGAACGACGCGGATCGCGAGCAGAAGATGCGGCGTGCGTTCAAGGCCGGCTCCAAAGTGGAGGTTTCGCGATTCAAAGGGTTGGGCGAAATGCCGCCGGCTCAGTTGAAGGAAACCACGATGGACCCGACCAAGCGGACCTTGCTGAAAGTGATGGCGGTGTCGGAGATGCGGGCGGAAACCAACGATCTGGTGGAAAGCCTGATGGGACGCCGGCCGGAACTGCGGTTCGCGTTCATTCAGGAGCGGGCGAAGACAGTGGAGGAGGTGGACGTTTGACCACGCACCCCGGGACTGGAGCGAGCGATCCTTTGCCTCATCGTCTGAGACTTGTTCATGGGGGTTAGTCCGTCCGCGGCCGGCCGTTCGGCAAGCGCCAGGCAGGCGAAATGGTCGGAATTCATGGCCTGGATCGACGGTCATGGCGATTCGCGTTGGATCTTTCGCGGTCTCGGTGATCCGGGCTTTTCGTTGATGACGGGGGCCGGCCGTAGCCGGGAGTATCGGTTGGCCGACGAACGCACCGTGCTTGAGATTTTTGAGCGGCGTGCCAGCGAATTTATTGGCGTGCACAATTCGGGACCCTGGGATTTGCTGGCGTTGGCGCAACATCACGGTTTGCCGACACGCCTGTTGGATTGGACAACCAATCCGCTGGTCGCCGCCTTTTTCGCTGTTGCGGCCGAACCGGCGTCGTTTGACACGGACCATCCGAACCCTGGTGACGCGAACAACGGGGCGATTAAGGTCAAACCACATGCGGAGCATGTGGCGGCGCGGATCGTGGCATGGACCGTGCTGGCGAAAAATGTCGTTGACCCGGCCACGGATACCGATCCGTTCGCGCTCACCGAGATCAAATTCCTGATGCCGCGCGTGTTGACGACCCGTATCAGTACCCAAAGCGGTCTGTTTAGTGTTCATCCTGCCCCCGAGATCCCATGGGCCGAACCTCTGGCGAAGGCCAAAAATATTTTTGACATACCGGGGGACATGCGCGCCTATTTTCGGCGCAAGCTCTTCCATCTTGGTGTCGATGATCAGCGGATTATGGGGGGATTGGATGGATTATGCCGCAGGCTGGCCTGGCAATACGGCGCTCGCGTTGGTTTGGGAGCGGTGAGGTAAAGCCATGGCATCGCAATCCGCGGCTGATCGCCCGGCGGGGCCGGGTTCGTCATCTGAACGCCCTGCCCGGATGACCCCTTTGCGGGATCAGTCCAAACGTCAGGCGGTAATGAATGCGATCAACCGGTTTGAGCTGACCGCGACCGATGCATGGCATGACCTGGAGGCGCTGTCTGCCGGGACTCGGTTCGATGAGATTGACGCGGTTCCCGAAGGTCTGTTCGCGGTGGAAGGCAACGGTTTTACTGCTATCGCAACGGTTTATGTCGATCTGGTCGATGACGACATGGAGGGCGCCTCCGCATATCCCGATAATTTCCCCGCCGAAGTTCGAGGGCATTTCGACGCGAGCGGAGAGGCGATCATCGAAACGGTATCGGTCGATACGTCGTCGTTTTATGCGTGACGTTCGGAAACGAGCTAAAGGTTCGCCCGGGCCGGCCACCGTGGAGTGCCATCGTCGAGAAGGGGGGACCAATCCATGACCGAACGACGCGACTTTTACCATGACGGCATGCGCGCGCTGCAGGACCGGTTCGACGGGCGCCGCGTCGCCGATGGGCTGGCCGCTCACCGCCGCCGTTACGACTTCTGGGATGACGACCGGGTGATGATCGAGAACGCGCCGTTCTTCTTTATCGCCACCTCGTTCGGCGAGTACAGCGATTGCAGCATGCGCTCCGGCATGCCTGGTTTCGTCAAAATCGTTGCGCCCGGAACCATCGAGTTTCCGGAATACGACGGCAACTCCATGTATCGCACGCTCGGTAACATCTCCCGCAATCCGAATGTCGGGCTGTTGTTCGTGAAGTTCGACGGCAAGACCGCGCGCATTCGTATCAACGGCCGCGCCGAAATCCTGGACGATGCGGAAGCGCTGGCGCGGCATCACGCGGCGAAAGTGGTGGTGCGGGTGGAATGCGAAATGTTCTCGAACTGCCCACGCTCCGTGCATGACCTGGAGGGCGGCCGGCTGTCCGCCTACCTGCCGCACCCGGGCTACGAGCCACCCGCGCCGGAATGGAAAAGCCGCGACTATCTCAAGGACATTCTCCCGGCGAACGACCCGCACCGGCCGGATCAGTAAACGCGCCGGTGCGTGTTTGGTTCGAATTAGATATAGACAGCGCCTGTCTCCGGGGCCAGGCCACGGGTCACTGGTGTCCGCGAAGCGGCAATCTTGTTTCTCAGTGAACTCCACCGTTCTCAACATCCTCTGTGCCAAAATCCTGCTGACGGGCGAACGGCCACCGCGGGACGCCCAAATACCTTGACGCGGTCTTCCGGCGCCCGCACATGCCACGCATGACCGATCCGTTTGTCCAACCCGAAGAACCCACCGCCGCCGCCGCAATCGAGGCGATCAGCGAAGACCTGTCCCTGTTCGACGACTGGATGGAGCGGTACGAATTCATCATCGGCATGGGCCGCAAGCTGCCGCCGTTCCCGGACGAGTGGTCGAACGACGCCCATCGCGTCCCCGGCTGCCAAAGCCGCGTCTGGATGGAAGCGATCCTGCGCGATGGAAAACTGTATTTCGCGGGGCAGTCGGACGCCGCCATCGTCTCGGGCCTGGTCGCGCTGCTGATGCGCGTCTATTCCGGCCGCCCGCCCGCGGAAATCCTGGCGACGGACCCGGTATTCCTGAAGGACCTCGGTTTGCTGGAGGCGCTTTCGACCAACCGGGGCAACGGCATTGCCGCGATGGCCCGCAAGGTTCGCGAAGTCGCCATGCTGCAAGCCGGCTAACCCAACATGTCGGCGGCCGCGCGGGTCGCCGCGTTTCTCGGCGCGTATTTCGCGGCGAATGCGATCAACGCGTTCATGCCACTGTGGTTTGCCGATCGCGGGTTGTCGGCTTCCGACATCGGCCAGATCCTGGGCGCGGCGGCCTTGCTGCGCGTCCTGGCCGGTCCGCAATGGGGCACGGTCGCCGACCGGATGGGACGCCGCCGCCCGGTCCTGTTGTTCGCCGCGTCCGCCGCCGCGGGCCTGGGTTTGTCCTACACCGCCGCCTCCGGCTTCCTGCCGTTGCTGTTGATCGCCGCCGCCCAGGGCATCGCCTCCAGCGCCATCAATCCGTTGGCCGACTCCCTGGCGCTGGCTTTGGCTCGGGAGGGACGCATCGAATACGGGCCAGTCCGAGCGGTCGGGTCGGCAACGTTCATGGTTGCGACGGCGGTGGCGGGGTGGCTGCTGAACCGCGTCGGTTCCTGGCTGGTGCCGTGGCTGCTGGCGGTATTCTATGGCGCGTCGGCGCTGTTCAGCGTGTTCCTGCCGGAGGCGGCCACGCCACCGGCCGCACCAAGGGCGGTTGTCGGGTTGACGCTGTTCCGCAACAGGGCGTTCTGTTTGGCGGTCGGCTGTACGGCGCTGATCCAGGGTGCTCATGCGGCCTATTACGGTTTCGCGGCGCTGTTCTGGCGCTCGCAGGGCATGAGCGACACGATGATTGGCTTGCTGATCGCCGAGGGCATTGTCGCTGAAATCCTGCTGTTCGCCAGGGGCCGCCGGTTGGTGGAAAAGTTGGGACCGGCCGGCCTGACCGCCTGCGCGGCCGTGGCGTCGGTCTTACGCTGGTCGATCACGGCGTTCGCGCCACCGCTGCCGGTGTTGATGGCGGTGCAGCTTGTCCATGCCGCCACATTCGCCATGCAGCATTTGTCGGCGATGCTGGTCCTCAGCCGGTTCGTGCCGTCCGAGCGGGCGGCCACCGCGCAGGCGCTGCACGCCGCCCTGGGATATGGCGCACCCACCGGGCTGATGATGCTGCTGTCAGGGTGGTTGTATGCGCGGTACGACGGGTTGGTGTTTCTGGCGATGGCTGTTCTCGCCGGACTGGCGCTGTTCATGGTCAGACCTTTGGCCCGGGAAACCAGCGCCAACCCGGCTCGCCATTGAATTTCCGGGATGCCCGGGTCAACGTGTTTCCAACAAAACGGAGGAAACGCGATGGATGTCTTCAATCTGCACACCGAAGCCCGCTGGGACCCCTTGAAGCACGTCGAAAACGTGCTCGGACGCATGGGTGAGGGCGATGTGACGGTGGCCTGCTGGGAAGCCGGCCAATGCAGTCCTCACCATCTGCATCCCAACTGCACCGAGATCTACTTCTGCCTGGAAGGTGGCGGCATCATGCGCACGCCCGACCAGACCGTCGATATCGTTCCGGGTGCATTCGTCGTGCATCCGCGCGGTGAACTGCATGAGTATGAAAACGGACCCGGACGCACGTTGCTGTTCCGGGTGCGGTATGGCTCCGATTTCTCCACCCTGATCAAGGAATGGCGCCGCAACCCGGCCTGGACGCCGAAGCCCGCGGACATCGCGTATTTTAGACTTCCCGCATAACGAAGATAGCCCCTGGCGGTAAAAGAACCGCCAGGGGCTGACTTTACGCGCGTTCCTGCGCCCGCAGGAAGTCGATAAACCGAGCGGCGAGGGTGCCGGTGGCTTGTTCCCAGCCGGCGAAATCGACGTCGGCATCGATCTGTTGTGTCAATACTTCCTGATAGACGCTGTTCGACAGCAAACGATGCGCCGCCTGGCCCGGAGCTTGCGGATGCACCTTGTCGTTGCCGGGGATGACGATCGCCGGCAGGGTGATCGCGCGCATGTTGTCCGGACTGATGCCGGCCACCGGGAAGTCGCAATCGGCTTTGAAGCCCGCCAGCCAGCGTTGCATGGCGCTCTTGAACGCCTCGGCACCCATGGCCCGTAGCGTCTCGCCATTCACCGGATTGGCTTTCACCATCGCCGCGAAATGGTCCGTCGCCAGAACCGCCTCGATACCGCCTTTTGTTACGGCATCGATGTATTGCTCGTAGTAGTTGAACGCCAGGCGACCGGCCGCGTAGGCGCCACCGGTGACGCGCCACAGCAGCAGCGCCTTGACGGCTTCGGGATGGTATTGCGCCAGCAGGATCGACATGCGCGCGCCGGAGGATGACCCGGCAATATAGGCCGGCCCGGTGCCCAGGTCTTGCAGCAACGCCAGCAGATCCTCGGCCTGCTCGAAGCTTTCGTTGTCGCCCGGAAAGGCGATTCCGGAGGCGCCCATGTTGCGCCGGTCGTGGATCAGCACGCGGAAACCGGCGTCTGCGATCAGGCCGGCCAGGGTGCGTTCGCCGACCAGGCCACGCCGGCCGCCGGGCGTGACAGTGACCCACGGGCCGCTGTCGCCCAGGATTTCGTAAACGATATCGACGCCGCGGATTTTCTTGACCGGCATGTTTGGGACCTTCCTCTGGAGTTCTCCACGGTTTTCCGCATGGTAGAGCGCGCCTGTCAATCGACGCACGGTATGCCGCAGGGCCGGCGAGGCTCCCAATAAACAGAAAAATGGAACCACAGATGCACACAGATAAGGCAAAGTATCCTTTCTTATCCGTGTGCATCTGTGTGCATCTGTGGTTCCAAATTGCTTTCTGCAGCACTCGATATCACACCAATGGTGTATTGGTTTTGAACGACGATCGCCCCGGGTCCGGAACCGCGCGAAGGCGGCGGAGAGGTCCCGTGTGGCGGCAAACGCGCTCCAAAAACGCCTTTTCAATGCCTGGGCGCCAAGACGCCGGATACGCTGCCGGCCGTCGTTGGTTCAGCGTGCCGAGCGTCGCAGCGGGTTGGCGCCACGGCGTTGAGCCGGCTCCGTCCCACAGCCTCAACGCCAGGCTCCGCGAGCCTGCGTCATATCCGTCGCTTGTGGCAATGAATAGCCGGCCGATTGAGCCTCCGTCACGCGGGTCCGGCGAACATAGCTTGGCAGGAACGAATGAGATGACGGGACAAATCCGCGAGACGTCCGTTCAGGCGCACGACGGGTCGTGGACAACGCTCCAGAACCGGCATCCCGCCCATCAGCCGGATCGCCGCCTCTTCGACCCGCCGCGCTTCCGCTTACCCTTCGCCTTCCCGAACAAGCCCGGCGGCCCGCCAGACCCGAACGTCGCCATCAGTCTCGATCGCGTGCCCCCGGGTTCGGCCGGCGGACCCGCCCGCAGCTCAGCCCCCACCCCGTTCAACGCCTCGATCCACACCGCATCGATCTCGCGCTGCTCGGGCGAGGCCGCCGCCGCGTCCGTCGCAAGCGTCGCCGCCACGGTCTGCATCGCGTCGGCCCAATCCGTCCCGGTCAGACCGCCGGTCACCGGAGCCTCCGTTAGATCGGCCCCGCCGTCGGCGTCCGCTTCCGCACGCGCCCGTCCGCCCACCCGCTCGCAAGCCCGGCCCGTCTCCAACAGCCGCCGGCACGCGCACGATGACCGGTTCAGCCCGTTCGCGTTACCCCGCAGCCGCAGTTTCAGCGGCACCGGCACCTCCGCCGGCATCGACAAGCGCAGCGTATCCAGCGCCGCCACCGCGAACCCCACGATCTGCCCGATCGTCAGCCATTCGTCGCGCCCGCGCGTCCGGTACATCTCCACCGCCTCGCGCGCCGCCAGACGGGCCAGTGCCGCGTCAGCCAGCGCCGGCGCCATCATCGACGCCAGCATCGTCAGGACGAACGTCAGCAACGGACCGGACTGTGTGTCCTCGGCCGGAGATGGCAGAGCGCTCATGGCACCAGATCCCCGTCATGCAGCGGCCGGAACCGCGTCGGTTTCATGATCCCGTTGCGGCGGTTTTCCTCGCGCTCGCGCTGGTAAATCAGCCGCAGCCGCCGTTCGATGTAGGCGGCCTGCGCCGGCGTAGGCTCCTCGGGCACGATGATGCCGCCGCCCGGCAGGATGCCCTCGACGGTGCTGAGGTCGAGATCGTCCTCGGTGTCGAAATACGTCGCATCCAGAATCTCGTCGTCGCTGCCTTTGGACGGATCGAGCTGGCGGGCGGCCGGGCGCA
>Ga0316218_1001015_pt1 | contig 33157 bp, 24 predicted proteins | sample TBH18003metaG_FD_203634 | JGI IMG/M metagenome (GOLD analysis project Ga0316218, IMG submission 203634) | Freshwater microbial communities from Trout Bog Lake, Wisconsin, USA - TBH18003 | ecosystem: Environmental > Aquatic > Freshwater > Lake > Hypolimnion/Profundal zone | place: USA: Wisconsin...
GTACAATTGTGAAAGACCAAATATGGGCTTAGGTAGAATAACATCTAAGCAAAAACTAGCAATTGCAGTATCAGCTTCTACTTTTAGCTTAAGTTAAAAATGGGTGAATTACCACAGCAGTTCAATTGGATGTATAAAATTCGTGATTTTTAAGCTTACTTAATAACAGCTTATTTTCACACCCTCTTCTATTTTTAATAAATCTGCCATGCAATGATTGAATGCTTTTAAGTGGCATATGATTTATCCCTATAGATTCAAAACAGCGATGAAACTACCGCCATACCTTCCGGCAGCTGCTGCGCCAATCTTTGAAATACTCCCTACATCTATTGTTTGACTATCCAAGACATAGGTCCACACCCTATTTGGCTCAAGTACATCAAAGTTATCATGATAAAAACGCCCTTCGCGTGATTTCATTGCTAGGTATGGTTGAGGGCCAAAAATCGCTCCTTCGATAACCTCTACAATCAATCTATTTTCCAAGAGCTTAATGCCCAACTTTAAAGGTGCACAACTGTCAAATCCCAGAATTGATTTAGCAGCAGCCTCAGCACCAGAGAATTTTATTTTTACGTCAGAAAATTCTTTTCTAGAGGCTGATAACATACTTCGAACCAGCTCTATATCAGGTCTCATATCGCGATAATCATGATTGGCGAAGGAAAGAATCGCAGAGCCTGAATTTCGAGCCTCAAGAAATGCCTCATTTATATGCTTTTGTTGCAAAGCTCTAATTCTGGTGCCGACATTCAAACATCTAAATATAATTCGTCGACAATTGCCTTCTTGTTGATAGTCGTCATGGCTTGGATGGTAGCCTCGCCATGATTTCGATGCTCTTGACCAGTCGCCAAATCTTCCTAAAGAGAAATCTGGCTGATCTTGCGCCTCCTCGCAAAACTGGTTGGCATAATCAAACGGAATCCACTGCTCTAGAAAAGAGTGAGAATCTGGTCTCTCCGAATGGAATCCCGGTCGATTAACAACCGGAAACCAGTTATCTTCTAAAATCCGTCTGCAAATAATTTGAGTTAATACTTCATAGCTATTTAAATAACTAGTAGCTGCATTTATTGGATTTTTAGTAAGTGATAGAGGATGGAAATGCCAATTTATTTCATCTTGCATAGATCCAAACTCTTTCAACTTGGATCTATAAAATCTAAATATATTCCCATATCCTACATCTTTATGTCTTGGATTTTCAGCATACCCCATATGATCCATGCAATGCCAGGAAAATACCCACCCATTGTCAAAGTCATCAACCAATTGCCTTCGATAGCAAGCAGAAAGAATTTCTTCAAGCATGTTTTCGATATCAGACCAGTTTGAATTGTATCTTAGCAATGCCGGAGAGAAGCAAGCTGCAACCGCCTCTTCTTTTCCCCCAAGCTCAATACTTTTAGACTGCAAAAGCTTTAGATTTTCTACCGTAGGATGCAATGAAATTCCAAATATTGACTGCAGTCTTTCAAATGTTGCAGTTAGAGTCTCATTTAATGGTCCTTCAGTATCAATGCAGTGGACAACATGTAATATTTTTTCAGGGATTGTCATGAAATTCCAGCGGCTTCAAAAAGCTCTAGAGGGCTACCATATCCTTCCGCTACTGATTTTGCAATAGCGACCTTAGAAAATTGAGACTCTAAATTATTTAGTAGAAATTTATCTGTAGATTGTTCGCAAATCTTTTTGCAAACAGCTAAGTATTCATACCCACAGACTCCATTATTGATGTCATTGACGCTTTTCTCTGAGTACTTTAGTAGCCCAAGATCGCCCCTTCGTGAAAATATAAACAACTTATCCAACTCTAAGCCAAATTTTATAAGCCGATCTGCAAGCGACTCCAAGTTAGTAAATCGATTTGGAAACTTCTTTAAAAATGCATTTTTTTCAGCCTGATAAGCCAATTCATCATCAGGCAAATAATTGCAGTGCTTGCCAGTAATTAAAAGTTGGCCGCCCACCTTTAAAACCCTACTGATTTCAGCCAGTCCTTTTGCATGATCTACAACATCAAACACAGCCCAACAGAAAACAAAGTCAAAAAAATTATTATTAAATCCAATTTTCTCAGCCCTACCCTCCAGAATATCTTCATAACCCCTTGGTAGAGCCCTAGCAATTGCGTATGGATCCAATTCAACCCCATAAACCACTCCAAAATAACGGGACAAAACATCAAACATTCTGCCAAAACTACAACCTAAATCCAAAACATTTTGAGGCTTATTAATTTGCAATTTATCAAGAAAATGCTCCGCCTCTTTAGGTCCAGCTATCAATGTTCCATCAATTGATTTTTTAATGGTAGATGCCCAGTATTCCGAGTAATCCTTGCCAAAGCTCATAATTTTCTACCAAGCACGTAAATTGTTTGAGATAAGACTTGATATTCTTCATTTTTTTCATCTTTGATCAAGAATAACGGACTACTGAATAATCGCCACAGGAATCTAGTTGTAGAGAGTAAGTATCGATTCTTAATCTTATGTGTTAAAAAGGCCTCAACATAAGGAATTAAGCTATACGCTATTCCGCGGCAAGCACCGCCAATTATTTCAAACTTACCTTCAAGCAATCTATACAGCCCAGGCGTAGTCCACCTATGGAAATCATACTTATGATGTCTCAAACATGCATTTGGCATACATGGATAAAAATACCTTCCCACAACCAAGGTTCTATAAACTTCACTGACAACAGAGTTATAGTCATTAATATGCTCTAAGACACTGTTAGAAACCACCAACTCAATTGAGTCATCAGTTAACGGAATGTCAGTTAAATCAGCCACTATATGCAAAGACCCATGTTAACCATACCATCATAATTATCTTGCCAAGATCCTAAGTTTATTGTCAAACCGGTAATTTTTAGATTGTTTCGAAGGTCACTAATTCCGGGGCCGCCTAATTTATTGTACTTAATTGGCTTTTCATTGCCCCTAAAAAGATTAAATCCGTTGCTTACTGTCTCCCATTTTTCTCGGAAATAAAATCTGTCGTCGTCGCGAGCTTTTCATCGTCAAGTATTTGATATTCTCTCCCGCATGATTTACATTTCAATGCAAAATAAGATCGATCCCAAAAGTTTGAGTGGCATCCAGTACGCCTCAGCGCAGGAGAGCTATCTAAAATAGGATTATCAATTATTATATTATATTATTTATCACCAACATGATAAACCGCCGTCAATTATAATATTTTGTCCAGTGACATAGCTAGAAGAATCCGAAGCTAAATAAAGCAAAGCACCGACCATTTCCTCTGAACTAGCCATACGCGCCATTGGAACTCGGTCAGAATACTTGAGGGAAAAGACTTCATTTTGCCCACTTTTTACGCCCCCGGGTGATAAGGTATTAACGCGAATGCCCTTATCTGCCCAATACGTTGCCAAATATTTTGTCAACCCAATGACAGCAGCCTTTGATGCACTATATACTGCTGGAGTGTTAATAGGCCTGCCAAGATATAAGGATCCATCGTAGATTCTTTTGTCTGGAGCTACTAGGCCGTATATCGAAGCAGTTTGAATGATGCTCCCTCCTTTTGCTTGGTCAATCATTTGTTTGCCAACAGCCTGTGCCACGAGAAACATACCATCCAAGTTAACGCTCATAATTTTTCTCCACTCTTCAAGGTCATACTCTTCAAAAGGAGCAAAAAAAGCACTCAAATCGTCTGACTTTCCAGCAGCATTATTGTGCAGGATATTAACTTCACCAAACTCAGAAACTACATCTGCTACCATCTTTTTAACAGCCACTGGATTAGAAATATCACATCCATAACCGCAAGATCTGATGCCATAATTCTCGGCAAGACTATTAGCAAGGTCGCGCGCCTCCTCAACCAAAACATCAACAACTGCAACCCTTGCACCCGCTTCAGCTAAGCCAGCGCAGAAATGTCTCCCCAAAATCCCAACCCCGCCAGTTACAAGGGCTACCCTATCGAATAAATTGAACTGTTTTACGTAAGAAACTCTAGATGGCAGTGTTTGAAAATTCTTTATGTCCATAGCTATATTCCTAATTTTTTATTTCTTATATTAAAGATGCTCTCCGCTATCTGAAAATCTAATAGCGTATCAATATCAATAGCATTTTCACGATCAACGTGAACCGCCTTTACTCGACCATCAAAAATATTTTGATGGGACATTACAAATTTTGGGTTTATGACATAACATACTGTTGCCATATCGTAAACAGGTGGCGCATCCTGACGTCTAGTTATGACTTCAATAGGTGGATTAACTAGATTAGCAAAACCGTTCAAGTTAAGGGTGACCATATTGAAAAAGGGGCTTCGATACGCCTCTGTCACTGTAATTACTACATCCACTCCTCCGCCATGATACAAATCAAGGCAGTTTTCGATATCTGATGAAAGGCGCAAAGGCGCAGTGGTGGGAATTGAAACCATAACTTCAGGTAAACCCCCTGTGCTGGTTATTAGATAATTTAATGCATGACGCCAAGCGAGCCACTCTGGAGAATCATCACGTGACAAGCTATCTGGCCTCAGAAAAGGCACCTCAGCACCATAGGCGAGAGCAATGTTAGCTATTTCCGCAGAATCGGTAGAGACAACTACTTTCGATATCCTATTTACGCTAAGCGCCTGCTCTATTGACCAAGCTATTAAAGGTTTTCCGCCTAATGGCCGGATATTTTTACCAGGCAATCCCTTAGACCCCCCGCGAGCAAAAATAAAAGCAATTATTGTCATAATTCAACCAGTTGTATGTAAATATTGAACTTTTGCAGTCTTTCCACCGTACTGCGCGGACTCATTTGCAGCCTCTATGATGCGTAAAACTTTTAAACCATCCTCTCCAGAAACTAAGGGGGGGTTATTTTCTTTCACTGCCTCTATAAAATTTTCCCACTCATCTAAATAACTATCATCACGCTGCTGGTGCTGCTTAAAGATTTGGTGCCACTCACTGCCGCCCACCTCATAAAGCTCAACGGTACCCGCCAATGCATTCCAGCGCAAACTTCCCCGCTCGCCAATGGCAATGCACTGCCTGATTGTGTCGTGGCGGATAAAATCTAAATTAAGAGTCCCGCATAGTTGAAAATCATTTTCGGGCAATCCAAAACCTAGGGTAAGGTGCACAGTGTCTTCTACATCAATCTCAAGATCACTCTGACGACCGAGAAAAGCTCTTACCCACTCTATCTCACCAAAGATCCAGCGCAAATAGTCAATTTCATGACTAAACTCGAGCAGAACACCTCCACCCAACTCTTTTTTTGCTGATACGCTATTTCGATAATCCGATAACGGTCTCCATGAAGGTAAGAATTGACCCGCTTCGCTTCGAACAGATAGAATCTTTCCGATGACTCCACTCATCAGCATGGAACGAAAGTGCTTGAGTGACGCTAAAAACCTGAGGTTGTAACCAACTTGCAAAACTATATTTTGTTTTTTACAAAGCTCTAGCAATTGGGATGCGCCTTCAGATAAGTCTGACAAGGGTTTTTCAATCAATAAATGTGTCCCCACCTCCGCTAAAGACTTCGCGGCATTGATGTGAAAAGAGGCTGGACTTGCTATTACGGCAATCTGTGGTGCGAATGCTAACGCTTCCTCCACATTAAAAAAACAACCGTTTGCAAATTCAGGAACCTCATCAGAGGTCTGATGGCGCAATACGTATATATTGGCATGAGGGAAGAGTTTTCGCGCTATTCGTAAGTGACGCTTACCAATACTGCCAAGCCCAACAATTAGTATGCGACTAATCGACACAATATGACCCCTTAACTTTACTCACGCTTTTGAGGATCGTCAGCAGCCAAGCCCTGACCATTTGCTTGCTCTAAGTCTACAGGGCGGCCTACATCTAGCCAAGGCTCATGCATAGGATACGCTACCGTATATTGCTTTTTTGACTGTAAGCGCTCAAACAGGGTAGGCATATCACAATGTTCGCCAGCATCCAAAACACTTAGTGCCCCTGGTTCGAGCGCATAAACACCAGCATTGATATGGCTACGGGCGATTGGCTTTTCTTCAAAACCAATAATTTCAACGCCTTGAGTTTGCACTACGCCAAAAGGATGCTGCCATTCATGTACGCGTACAGCCATAGTAGCAGCGGCGGCATATCGAACATGAAAATCAATCAGTTCACCATAGCGAATATCGGTAATAACATCCCCATTCGTAACTATAAATGGAGCATCCGGTAGTGGCTCTAGTAAACTTAACGCACCAGCAGTACCTAGGGGGGACTCTTCGCGCAAATAGTCAATCTGCACGCCTAAGCGTTCACCGTTACCAAAGTGCGCTTCAATCATGTGGCCAAGGTAGCCGATGGAAAGCACAAAACGACTAAAGCCCTCTAACTGGGCGCGCTCAATGATGTGCTCAAGCATCGGCCTTCCAGCCACGGGTAATAAGGGCTTTGGGGAATTTTCGGTATGTGGACGCATCCTCGTGCCCATACCACCCGCCATAATCACCATCAAGTTTTTTCGTACTGGGGGGGTAGTAATTTCATCCCATAGATGCAAACCAACAACACAATGATTTTCATCGACTACCGGGATCTGTTGAATCTTATTTGCCACCATCAGTTGGATTACCAGATCACGGCCTAAATCAGGGGGTACTACTAATGCATTACGGTGAACAATGCTACTAATCGGGCTATTCATATCCAACCCTTTAAGTAAACCGCGTCGAATATCGCCGTCTGATACCGTACCCTCAAGCACGCCATCTTTATTAGTGATTAAAACAATCTTGACTGCATTTTTATCTAAGTTATGTATGGCGCAGCCAATAGTGGAATCACCTGACAGGATGGTCCGGCTCCATAATTGCTGAGTTTTGTGCATCCCTATCACATCCTTTCTCGCAGCAACTCAAAAGCTTCTGCAGCTTTAAAGCCCGAAGCAGCGCCGCGCAATTTAGCGAGAGCTAAAATAGCATCATGACTACGAGGGAATGGAAATTCACCCATTTCCGATGCATAAATATCCATAGCCCTCAATTTATTGGCTATGTATGGCTCAATGTTGATAAACACATTTGGGTGAAAATTATTTCTTACATGCAAATTAAAATCAGTTTCTGAAGGTGTTTCATAAGCCATTACCCGCCTAACTGATGGATAGCGAAACCATTTAGTGCAGCTAGCCACAGCATCAAACACGATACGATGGTCAGTGTGTACATCCGAAGGATTTGGCACATACACCTCTTCAGGCTCAAAGTCCTTAAAAACAGCTGAAACAGCACTTACCAAATCACTCATTGGGATTTGGTCCAATTCAGTTGCAGGAAAATCCAATCTATAGACTGAATCAAAATCGAACAATACAGAAACTCGTTCAATCTCGTCTTCTCGTTGCCTTACCTTTTGCTCGCCCCAACCTTTAATGGTAGCTCTTGTCATGATCAGCCAACCCACCTGCGCGCCTTCAATCTTGCGCCGCAAAATTGTTCCCCCAACCCCTAAAGTTTCATCATCTGGATGAGGTGCAACAACAAGAATTTTTGATTTAGGTCGCATTAGTAAGTAATGTCTTTAATAATTAAATTATCATCCATAGGAATAGTTGCAAGAATATCTGCAATGCGGTCTGATGATTTTCCATCGCCATAGGGGTTAGAGCATCCCGAGACCACCCCCCGGTATACTTTATCAAAAACTGCACGCTGTAGGGCGGCAATTATATTAACTTTGTCATGAGAAACAAATTGAACATTTTCCGCATGAAGTCGACCACGCTGACGATTGCCCACATTAATGACGGGGAGCTTAAGTAAAGGCGCTTCAAGTATGCCTGCGCTTGAGTTCCCTACCAAACAAGAAGCGTGTCGCAAAAGATTAACAAATTCAAGTCGTGGTATATTTTTTGCAACATACAAAAAAGGTAAAGATTTATATTCGTCAATAGCACGTATCATTTTTTGACCGCCTGCATCAGAATTGGGATAGCTAATAATTGTTTTAACTCCAAACTCTCTTATTGCCTCTAAGCTTGCAATCATCTGTTCGTACGCTTGATCTGTTTCTGTCGAAACAGCATGTTGAATGAGCATTACAAATGGCTCACCATCTATAAGTGGAAATCCAAGTCGAGAAGATAACTCCTTCACATCAATCTCAGCCACCTTCAGCAAACGATCAAGGCCTGGATTGCCGACATTGAAGACACGAAAAGATTGCTCGCCCAAACGAATAATACGCTGAGCACTTTCACTGTTGGTGGCAAAATGTAAATGGGCTAATTTAGTCACCGCATGTCGAATGTGATCATCAACATTACCGATGGCGCGATCTCCGCCAGCAATATGTGCAACTGGAATATTCAAGTAAGCCCCCACTAGAGCGGTTGTTATAGACTCCTCCCTATCTCCAAGCACCAACAGAATATCCGGCTTTACCCGGGCAACAGTTTGCACCAAGCCCTGTAGTTGAATTGCGAGCCCTTTTACACGGCATGAGGGCTGATCACCATTAATAAGGCTCTCGATCTCGTCTACAACCTCAAAACCATCGCTGTAAATCTCATCAATAGTTCGACCATAAGCTACCGCTAAATGCGCGCCAGTTACAGCCAACTTAAGATCCAAGTCTGGATGCTGGCTAATGGCTTTAAATACGGAGGACATTATGTCGTATTCAGAGCGTATACCACTAATTCCCAATATTTTTCTCTTCAACTTAAATCTCCTTTTTAAAATCAGGCCTCCAAGAATACGGGGCGAAACGAATTCCCAGACGTCGAAGAAAATTTCGAAGGGTATGGACTAGTGGATCCTCCCCTCCGTAAAAAACATTTTTTAATAAATCAAACGTAGCATAAGCATTTAACGGCGCAGGACCAAAACTTAGAATGATTGCATCCGCCGGGATTTTATGAGAATGATCTTTAGCCCCCAGAACAACAACATGGCGCATTAAATTATTTGGCATTGTAATTTGTATGCTCAAGCCAGTCACCTCAACCATACATTTGCGATCACGCAAAAGAGTCCAAAATCCTTCCAGATAATTCAATAACTCTATTTTTTGATCCTCAGTATTTGTTTTGCGTTCTAAATTATGGCGAATAATTGCAGCTGGAACACCGGCAACCATGGCATTTGATGGGACGTTTTCCACAACGGTTGAATTAGAAACTACTACCGAGCCCGAACCTATAATAACGCCAGGTAAAACTTGGCACGCAGCACCAACCCATGCATTAGAAGCTAGGCGAACGGGTTCAAATCGGCAGGAATACCCACTTAAAGCACTCTGCCAATAACTATGGGTAAAAATCATGCCTCCAGGGGATAAAGCTGCTTTTTCCTCAAAAACCACTTCGCGCGATGTATTGATTATGGCTCTACCACCTATCAGGGAGGCACCTCCTACTAGTAGACGCGATTCAAATGAACGACCTCCAGCTAAGTCAACCAAAACATCATCCCCCATGGTAACCCCATCAGAAATTATTAATTCTCCAGTAATAATTTCACAATTTTTCCCTAGCGCAACTCCATCACCAATAAATGCATCATTGACGTCTATAACGGTCCCAGCCCCAATAATTGTATTTTTCCCTATGCAGATACGTTCCGCGCGAATAGTTACCCCATCACCAATCTCAACATTTGGAAACAGTCTACGCAACTCAGCATCAGAACGCTTTAGCATGCATGAATTTTCAGAGTCAAGCTGACGTCGCGCCTCAATTACCCATAATAATTCTCCAGATGGCGACAATTTATCTAGAGGGGGGAAATTTTTTTTTGTATTAACTATAGTGATGCTATTCTTTTTCTTGGCCATCAATCGCAACCGGTCTTTAGCAGTTTGACGAGTGCCAGGGACATCTAATGCCCCCTCCAATTCTCCATTAACATTCTTAGGAATTTCAATTTCTTTATCACTAGTTACCGTCATCAATATAGATCCAACTGTAACCATTTCACCCTCGAAGGAGTGAATCATAGAAACCCATCCATCCGACGCGGACTCTATGCTATGAGTAGCTTTCGTAGTTTCAATAATTGCCACTTCAGAATTAGCGAATACCTGTTCGCCCTGCTTCACTAAAATTTGGGCTAGTAAAACCTTATCTTCATTCGCATTGACTCGTGGAATACAAATTTCAGAAACCATTTTCCATTTACTCTCTAAAATCAACATCAACAGTTCGTACTGCAGCTGCAATAATATCCTTAACTTGTGGAAGCACCTCATCTTCCAGGCTACGATTTGCAGGTATTACACTCTCTAATGCTCCTACACGCTGCACTGGGGCAGCAAGAGATAAGGTTGATAAAACAGCCGCTACTTCTGCGCCCCAACCAAAAGCCGCGATGCCTTCCTCAACCACTACTACCCTGCGAGTGCGCAAAGCAGAGGCGACCATCGCCTTGGCATCCAAAGGTGAGATACGATGAGGAACGATTACTTCGCAAACTAGATCTTCGTTTTTATTTAAGGCAAGAGCCGCTTCAATCGCCATCGGTACCATACCCCCATATGCAATAATCGAAACATCAGCCATCTCCTCTGAGCGTAAGACTGCACTAGCAAAAGGTAATTCACCCTCAATGGTTAAATAAAAGTCGCTAGGTACCTGTACTAATTCGGCATATAAGACTTTATTCTCCACAAAAATTATTGGCTGTTTTGTAGACAGAATGGCTGTTTTGAGCATCTCACCGGGATCAATCAAATGAGAACAAGCTAAAACCGTTACAGACGGAACGCCAAACATTAATCGCTCGATACTTTGGCTATGAGTTGGTCCATAACCTCTCCGACCACCCATTGGTGTTCGCAAGACCAATGGCAAACACGTCAGCTCTGGTCGCATTGACACTATCTTTGAAGCCTGATTAATTAACTGATCAACTGCCAAAGTTAAGAAATCGCCAAACATAAGCTCTATGATTGGACGAAACCCCGTTAAAGACAAACCAATAGCAACGCCAGTAATACCCGCCTCAGAGATGGGCGTAGCAATGACTCGATCTGGAAATGCGCAAGACAAACCTTTGGTCACCTTAAAAGCGCCGCCATAAGGATCGGTAATGTCCTCCCCCAGCATTAAAACAGACTCATCAACCTTCATAGCCTCATGAAGTCCGATATTTAATGACTCCAGAACACGCATTGCTTTAGTCATATTCACTCCACAATTCCGAGTGAAATAAATGCTGATTTCAACTTTTCAGCTACCACTCTTTCAGCTTCGGCTAGTAAATCACCGTTTAAATAAGCCCCTGCAACCACTAATGGATCTCGCGTGCTCAATTCCAATAATTGACTAGCATCTCTCGTATCATCACCCTTCGAATGCGGTCCTAATCGCACTGTATCAATAACTGCCCAAACAGGTTTACCACTACGTGCAATAGAAATTAACTGCGTTGCCCAATTGGATATCTCCCTTATATCTGTAGAGCTTAAATGGCTAGCATGCAGGCCAAAGGCTGCTCCTCGAGCAACCATATCTCCAGCAACCCCCTGAGCAGTCAAGGTAGTTTGTGCGATACCATTATTTTCTATTAAGAAAATAATGGGAATATTCCACAATGCCGCCATATTTGCCGCCTCATACACAGCACCCTCTCCCAAAGTTCCATCGCCCAAGCAATAAACCACTACACCTCCATGCGTCAATTTCTTACCTAATCCTATCCCACAAGCTACAGCTGCCCCACCGCCCTGAACCCCATTAGATAAAAAATTTCTATATTTAATATGTTGAGAGCCGCCCCGACCGCCGCAAACTCCATCCGCACGCCCCATCACCTCAGCCAATAATAATTCGGGCGTACCACCAAATGAAAGAAAGTGGCCATGATTACGATGATTGCTGATCACATGATCTATCTCTGGGGAAAGACCCCCAATAAAGCCAACTGCATTAGCCTCTTGCCCAATACAGGTATGAGTAGTTCCCGGCACCCTCCCTTTAGAAAAAAGATCAAGAATTGACTCCTCGGTGCGACGAATCAATAACATAGCTTGATACTGCTCAACTAAATCCACGGACTTTCCTAAACTTTTAGAGTTCTATCAAATCATCAATGCCATAATCACGCAATGCCTTTCGGCCAATCACCTCATCCCATCGCATCGGCGAAATACCAGTTCCCGGACGTTTTACAGTCAAATTTTTTACTGTAAATTGCTCCCCTTTTGCAATTGCTCTGCATGCAACAATGGATTTCCGCGCAACTAAGCTATTTCTGACCTCCACAACTTTTGGACGTTTTATACCATCACCCATTGCAATCTCAATATTCCTAATAGCAGAGACCATTGCTCTCAATTCCTCGGGCTCTAGACTTGCTCGATGATCTGGTCCTGGCAAATTTCTGTCTAGGGTAAAATGTTTCTCAATGATGGTTGCACCCATCGCAACAGCTGCTACCGATACTTCTATCCCTTGCGTATGATCAGAGTATCCAACGGCTACATTAAAGGCTTTTTGCAATGTCTGCATTGCTCTTAGATTAACCTCGCTCATTGGTGTAGGGTATTCTGTCGTGCAATGCAAAATTGTTATCTGACCTCGGAAGGTTCCCGCTTCCTCTAGAGCATTAATTGCTTGCTCAACCTCACCTAAGGTTGCCATTCCAGTCGAAAGTATGACTGACTTATTCAGGCATCCAATATGACGCAGATAGGGGAGATTGGTAATTTCACCGGAAGGAATTTTAAAATATTCTTGATTTAAGCCAACTAGGAGATCGATACTTTCTATATCAAAACCGGTAGATAAGAAGCCAATATTATTCATTGCACAATGAGCAATAAGCTTTTGATGCATAGCTTCGCTAAGCTCCAATCTGCTCAACATTTCGTATTGAGATTCCGCACCATCAGTGGTCTGCTTTTGGTAATTGGCTTTTTTTGCCGTACGCGTGACTAGACGGTCCGCATTAAAAGTCTGAAACTTAACAAAATCAGCGCCCGCTTTTGCAGCAACGTCAATCAATTGCTTTGCAATCTCAATGTCACCATTATGGTTAACGCCAGCCTCAGCAATAATAAGAGTTCTATTTTTAATCATGAATGATTACCCTTAAAGTGTGCTCTATCTTCGAGATTATGGCGGACAACAAGACCCATACCTATTACGCTATCTTCCCCTATGACTATGCCTTGCTTAATAACACTGCTACTTCCAACGAAACTCCGATCTCCTACTTTAGTATTGCCATTCAAAATGGCTCCCGTAGAAATATGACAGTGATCACCTACTCGAGCATCGTGTTCAATTAATGCACGACTATTAATAATGCAATTATTTCCCACATAAGCCCCAGCATTAACAATAGCTCCATGCATCACAATCGTGCCAGCACCAATTGTTGCATTACAAGAAACATGTGCCGTAGGAGAAACAATTATCGGCAGACGAAATGCAAGGCAATTAATTTTTTGGTAAAGCCTGATCCGGCTATCTGCACTCTGAATTTGCCCTACGGTAATTAAAGCATATTCATATTTTTTAGCAAGTTCAGGCAGATCTTCATCTGTACCAATGACAGGGTAACCGTAATCTATATATTGTGATTTTTTTTGATCTGGCAAGCCCACAAAACCCGCAATCTGAAAAATATCTTGCTCTTCAACTACATCAATACATGATCGAGCATGACCACCTGCTCCGATTAATATTAATTTAGGCTTAGGCATTATTGAACACGCCCAAATGTGAACTACTCGGTATATTTATTAAACGTTTTGACAACAATTTAGCAACTGATAAATCCATATGCGGACAATCTTTAAAAGGTGCCAACTCATCCATTAGCGTCCAAACGGGACGAGTCATAAACCCAGCTTCATTAGTAGCCTTTAATACGAAATCTCTTTCAGACTCATAGTCGGCATCTAACAACAATGTTTGCAACCAATAATTACTGAGACACTTTTCAGGCTCAGTAATTAGTTTCACGCCTTGCAAGTTAGAAAAAGCTGTTTGATATCGACGAAATAATTTTCTTTTTTCGGCCAACTTTACTGGCAATTGCTCCAATTGAGCGCAACCCAACGCAGCATTTAAGTTTGGCAGGCGGTAATTATAGCCAATTTCATCATGACGAAATTCCCATGCATGCGGCAACTTAGCGGTAGTAGTTAGGTGCTTAGCATGTCGTGCGAGTGCAGCATCATTGGTTAATATGGCGCCTCCTCCTCCGGTAGTAATGGTTTTATTACCATTAAAACTGAGTGTGCCCAGCAACCCAAAAGTTCCAGTGTGTTGTCCGTGGTAATAACTGCCTAGAGATTCAGCAGCGTCTTCTGCCAGCACTATATTGAAATCGTGTGCAATAGCGATCAAGCCATCAATGTCCACCGGGTGGCCAAAGGTATGCATTGGCACCAGCGCGCGTATTACCTGCCCCGTGGCACGGTTAATGCATTGACCCGATCGTTGCTCAGTATGGCTAATTAAATAATCACGCAGTTTGGCGGCATCCACACCCAGCGTACCTATTTCACTATCCACAAAATGGGGGGTAGCGTTGCAATAGATAACAGCGTTGGTAGTGGCAATAAAAGTAAGTGCAGGCACTAAGACCTCATCACCAGCTTGTACACCAGCAAGCTTCAATGCGATATGTAATGCCGCCGTTCCATTGACGACTGCTATTGCATATTTAGCCCCAGTAAACTTGGCCAAATCATGCTCAAAGCGATCAACAAACTTGCCAACCGACGAAACAAAGGTGGAGTCTAAGCACTCTTTAAGGTAGAGCCATTCGTTGCCAGTAAACCTAGGTTCGTGCAATGCGACTGGCCCCGCACCAACTACGGAACGAATAGCAGTTACAACTTGACTAGGAAGATCGGGGGGATTACTCATACTATCTATATATTATAAATATCAGCTTTATACCCACGTAGTTTATCGGTCCGAATAAACCACTCAGCAGTTTCGGTCAGGCCTCGCTTAAAGCCTTCACGACCACTATAATTTGGCTGCCATCCAAACAATTGGTTCGCCTTAGTATTATCTGCCCACAAGCGTTCAACCTCTGAATTTTCTGGGCGCAGACGCTCTTCATCAGTAATGATCTCAATCTCAGTATTCATTGCGTCGGCAATAAGTTGAGCGGTATCACCAACTGATATTTCGAAGTTACTGCCCAAGTTAACAACCTCACCTAATCCCCCCTCAGAATTAAGCGCTGCGATAAAACCAGCTACGGTATCTTGTACATAGTTAAAATCGCGCGTAGGCGAGACCGCCCCCAATTTAATCTGCCGCTTACCGTTTGCAATCTGCGTAATGATGGTAGGAATTACAGCGCGTGCCGATTGACGTGGACCGTAGGTATTAAATGGTCGCACAATAACTACCGGCAAGCTAAACGAGGCATAAAAGGAATAGGCCAATTGATCAGCGGCAATCTTTGTGGCTGAGTATGGTGACTGCCCTTGCAGAGGATGCTCTTCGGTAATCGGCACAAATTGCGCGGTGCCATATACCTCACTAGTGGAAGTATGTATAACCCGTTTAACCCCTAACTCACGAGCTGCCTGCAAGACATTAAGTGTGCCTTTAATATTAGTATCAACGTAAGTATCAGGTGAATGGTAAGAATAAGGGATTGCAATAAGTGCGGCTAAGTGCAATACAGCTTCACATCCTTTCATGGCCTCTTTCACCCCATGAGGGTCACGAATGTCACCAGCAAATACCTCAAATTGGCCTTTAATCTCAGGAGCGCAATGATCGAGCCAACCCCAAGAATTAAATGAGTTATACATCACAAAGGCGCGTACTTTATAACCCAGTCGCACCAACGCCTCGGTTAGATGGGAACCTATAAAACCATCGGCTCCGGTAATGAGAATGGTTGAGTTATTTGCTTTTAAATTCATAAGTTATGCCGATTGATTTACGATGTCTTGATATCTACCAGTACGCTTGATATTGCCATTGCTCAGCTCCACAATTTGAGTACAACTTTTTAGGGTCGTAAGGCGATGAGCAATGATCAGCAAGGTAAGCTCTTTGCTGAGGCTTTCGATAGCCCGCATCACAGCATGCTCGGTTTCGCTATCCAAGGCACTGGTGGCTTCATCAAAAATGATGACATCGGCCTGCTTATAAAGCGCCCGGGCAATCCCGATGCGCTGCCTCTGACCACCAGAGAGTCGAATGCCACGTTCACCAACAAAAGTTTGATATTGCTTTGGCCAACTTTCAATGCTCTCTGCAATTTGTGCTTGCTCAGCCGCCCGTTTAACCCGAGAATGATCAATCTGCTCCCTGGGTATACCAAAGGCAATGTTTTCCTCAATCGTACTGTCGGCCAAAAAGATTGCTTGTGGCACATGGGCAATATGAGATTGCCAAGCACGATAGCTAGCAGGATTGATGGGCTGCCCATCAATCTCAAGCAGACCATTGGTTGGCTGTAGCAAACCCATCACGATATCGAGCAAGGTACTTTTACCGCTACCCGTAGTCCCAATAAAGCCTACGCGACTTCCTTTGGTGATAGTGAGATTAAATTGATTGAGAACATAAGGCGCCTGTTCCCCATAGCGAAAGCTCAGCTGCCTAAGAATGATGCTTTGATTGAACGGCAGCTGTGTGACTAGCTGATTAGCGTAATCTGGCAACGGTTGATTCAACAGCTCAAGAGTATCTTTTAATGAGGCCTGTCCGCTATTTATTTGAGTCCAGGAACCATAGGCTAGCTGTAACACCGGCAGCAAGCGCTGCGCACCTAGTGCCAAGGCTCCTAGAATAGGAATGGCCTTAGCAATACCATCGACCTGCTGAGCCAGAAAGTAAGCTAACGCGGCAATAAGTAGCATGCCTAATGCCTCCATGCCATAACGCGGGCTAGCACTTATAAATAAACTATTTCCCTGCGCCCGACGCAGGGGGGCGTCAGAATTACGATAAATTTCGCAGTAAGTCTCTTGACTGCCATCGATGAGTACATCACGTATTCCACCCAATCCCTCTTGAAGAGACTTGATAACTTGGGTGGATTCGCGTGCAACACACTTACTATCGGCCATCAATTGCTTGCGAGTTAGGCGAACAATAACTATATAAATCAGGCCGAAGCCACCAAAAGCGACCAACGCGATTACAGGCTGAACCGCCAACAAGGCGATCAGAATAGCAGTGAGCATAACGCTAGAGCTGATGAGCGTTAAAGTTGGAACAATGATGCTGTAAATAACTCCATTGGCTTTGCCTGAAATTCCATCAATCACCTCGCTACTGTTACGTGCGCAATGCACCGCATACGACTGATAAAGCGTACGACGATAGATGTTAATACTAAGATCAGCACCCGTAGCAAAAGACAATCTAGTGCTCGCCCAAAGCAGCAGCAATCGCATAGTGCCAGCGATTAATGCCGCCAAACCAAAGGCAATTGTGAGCGGTAACAGCAGTTGCTTTGGTTCGGTTAGCTTTAGGGCCTGAATAATAGGTTGCGCAACTGGCATCTCAAAAATACGCTCAGGGGCAGTTAACACTCCCAGAAACGGTAATACCGCGCCAATACTGAGAATCTCTGCAAATGAGGCGAGCAGCATCAACACCAATAGCAACACAAACTGCCTGCGACGACGCGGGCTGATGTGGTGCCACAGGCGCCTTAAAAGAATGGTGATGGGTGCATCTGAATTCATTTAAATTAGAGGATTGCGCCCGCTAATGCCCGATACTGAACATGAGTCCCACTCAATTGAAGTTCTTGTTTTTTCATGGGATTTTCCTTATTCATCACAGTCGTGTCATCCATTTATATCGCTACTAATAGAGTGGCAGGCATTTTAAGGGTAATTCACCCATTTTTAACTTAAGCTAAAAGTAGAAGCTGATACTGCAATTGCTAGTTTTTGCTTAGATGTTATTCTACCTAAGCCCATATTTGGTCTTTCACAATTGTACGTCCACATCCAATCAGTAGCAAAGTCCTGAACTTCATCAATGGATTCAAGGAGGTATTGATTAAGCCAATCGTAACGTACGGTGCGGTTGTATCCTTCAATATACGCATTTTGTTGTAGCTTACCTGGTTGGATATAAGTCATCTCTATTTGATGTTTCTTAGCCCACTCCATGAGCACACTACCCACAAGCTCGGGGCCATTATCGCAACGTATTTTTAAAGGCTTGCCACGCCACTCAATGACTTGATCGAGTGAGCGAACCATTCTAGCTGCCGGCATGGAAAAATCAATATCGATGGCCAAAGTCTCCCGATTAAAGTCATCAATCACATTAAACAAGCGGATGGATCTGCCATCTGGGGCTGGCATACCAGCCTCGGCTTGTTTGAGGATGGCCATGATTTGGCTATCGGTAAAGCGGGAGGTTTTCATAGAATTTTCTGTCAACCAAACAACTTAGAAATTCTACTTTTAAGTCAGGTTAAGAGGTGGAGGTATTGCCCCATCACTGACTAAAATTAAAGAATTGGATAGCATTATTTTCTTAATTGAGTTGTCGTAGAGGCAAAATTAGCACCTAAAGCCGAAAATCCAGTTCCTAATCGATTATAATTGGGGCTGTCAGGCTCCCTAAGCAATATAAACTAATTTCAATCAATATAATTACAATCGTCCATTATTAAATCGCAGATAAGAATCATAATATTTACTTCGGTTAAGAATACGAGTAATGCTCTGGATTTAAAAGGAATTGGGCACCCATTGAATGATCGATTTATTTCATCTAATTCGCAATTTTTTTAATACCCTACAATGTATCCGCCAAACTCCAGCTCCGACTTACTTAGATCCTTCAAAGAACGGAGATTCTTAAGTTTTTCTACTAGGCCTCTTTGGAAAATGCACTACGCCATGGAGCTTAGTTTAGTTAACTATCTTGCTAAAAATAATCAAGTAATTTGCTTAATTTGTAATAATAGTTTGGATACTTGCGAAGTAAATGTTTATGGTGATAAAGAAAAATGTAGCGAATGTGTATCATTTCAAAAATCAGTCCTCACAAGAATGCATCCCTCAGTAATTTTTGATGAATCTCAGGTATTTAATCCATTTATTCCACACCCTAACATCAGCTATGATATTAGCCAACTAATAAATATAAATAAATTAATCAATATCAAAATTGAAAATTTTGATATCGGAAAAGCTGTGCTTAACCATATTATTCCGAACTACGGGTTAGATGTGGATCTAGCAGATCCAAAAATATTGCGAATCACAAGACGCTTACTTTACTCATTGATTGAAACTTATTTTCAACTTAAGAGCTATATTAACACCCAACAAATTAATTGCGGCTTAATATTCAACGGGCGATTTCCACATGAAGCCGCATTCCTGGCTGCGTGCAAAGAAATGTCAATTGAATATATTATTCATGAGCGAGCAAGCGATCCAAATAAAATTGGAGTCTATGTTAATACTAGTCCTCATTTTTTGTGGGAAACTGCAAAAAGCGCTGAAGAAATAAATTTAGAGCTTCTATCAGAAGAAAGTATATCGAATGCCAATGAGTTTGCCTTGGCACCTTATAAAAAATGGCAAGACCAACACTTCGCAAAATGGCAAGTAAAAGATTCTTCGCCTGCTATAAATAGGAAATTAATTACTATATTTTTATCTACGCAAGAAGAATATGTTGCTATTCCAGGCGCCGCAGAAGAGCCGACTTTTTATGAAAAACTTCATAAGTTACTATTAGAAGAAAAATTAAACCCATTTTTTAGCGATTTTACTTTGGTAATAAGAGATCATCCACATTCACTTATATTTAGTCAAAGTGAAAAATATAGGAATCTTTTCTCAGCCTATGACTTCATTGACTATCACCCCCCTGAATCTAATGTTGACTCGTACGCCCTCATGAATGCATCAGAATTTATTATGACCTTCGGATCAACAGTCGGATTGGAGGCTCTCTCAAAGGGTATTAAAGTTGTGTGCATGACGAACCTATATGCCGCATATGCAGTAAATTTACCCGGCGTCTTGGTCTACGATCCTTTTAAACAAGATATAGATAAACTAAAAAAGTTTATGCATGATGTGATTCCTAAAGAAGAAATTATTGCCACTAGTCTCAAAATTAGCGCCTCAATTTTGAAGTATGATGTTGAAATACCAGGCTGGTCGTATAAATCATCGCCCGAAGGCACTCTATTAACCTTCTAAATAGTCTTCAGCGTTTTAAAATCTCTCAATCACTAAGGTAATTAATAATATGTCACGTAAAGCGCGTGGCGCAAGATATTGAGGGGTGATAATAGAAGGATGCTAAAAATACTTAACTCATGAAACATTCAATGCCCACAAAAAAAGGGGGTATAAATACTTAGGCCAAAATATAAAGCAACTGCGGCTATTTTTTCATCAAACTACTACATCAGATGAAATAAACTATCCCAACATATATATAGCATGCTTTGCGTTTTGTTGTAATATCCACTAGCTTTTTCTACAAATAAAGTCTTGCACCCGAGTGGCTCAGATACCCTTCTAAAATCCCGGCTATATTTATATAACCCCCCTTTCCTCTTCTCGGGCATCCCATAATTCAACGAAAATCATATGATTTTTGGCAGTATTAACCATATTCTAGCTAATATCCCAATGGCTGAATCTGGTATGTGATCTATAACCAACAGAGAAAGGCATGCATTAATAATGTTAGTCGGCTAATTCCAGTTATTTGCATCACCAACGCAAAAATTAATATCTAAGCACCTATATTATGCTTAACGATATAAATTGACAAAATCAGATAGCAATTACATCTTATCGAACACCTAATTTTTGTCACCAATAATTTTTTTACCTCCAATAACTTATCTTGTTTATTAACTTGCATTCGATTGGTTTAAATTCGAATTCAAATTCGCTATATCTCTGATGTATCGATAGCTTAACCTTTCATCCATAAATTCAGGGAATGTATCTTTTATTTTCGCAGCATTTAAATTAATGGGCGTTTCACCACCAAGCAAACTAGTTACAAACTCTACCTGCAGTATCACCCTAACTCCTGAATTAACAGTTAACCCTTTATGCATACCTAAGGTATCTGCAATAATGATGGTTCCAGCCCCTCCGGTCATACTCTTGCCGATAGTAAAGTGCTCATGGATCTCTTTATCGGTAAACCTACCATCTCTTGCTATTGGAAGTGGTAACTCTTTATGGGAACCTGGTACAAATACATGAGGCCCATTATCTTCGCTTACATCAGTTAAATAGATGAATACTTTTGTCCACCCAGTTGGGTTATCGTTATCAAAATGGTATGCCTGCGCTGAATTACTGATATCAACCTCACTATAACCTCCTGGATTGACAGAAGCCCAAGCAATAACATTGCGCAAAATGGGGTGTCCTATATAGTCACTAATTCCCCTTATGATTCCCATCTCTTTTAGCAAATTTAAAACTGAGGTGACAGGCAAATCCTCCTCCAAGTAATAATATCTAAATGCACCTTCCATTGGGTTAACCAAAAAATGATTTAAGTCGCCCATAGCGCCATCTTTTTCGCGCCTTACTTTTAAACCGCTCAAATAGCTTAAAGTATCCTTTGCAAACTCTGAGGAGTTTTTGGTGGCCTCAATTAAGCAATATCCATTCTGATCTAGCCCATTCCTGATGATTCCGCTCTCCGGCGAAGATGGCAATTTTGGAGGAAATGTCTGCCTATATAGCTCTTTTGCCAAATTATTCAACTTATATTTACTATGAATTGAGAGGGTTCTCAATATTTGGTAAATTTTTTCTGAATGTCTACCACTAGCAATCAATGGAGTCGCATTGCCGAGCCAATCCACTAATAACTCTTCCGCCCCAAACTCACTCTTCACTCCGTACAAGGTTTGGGCTAATATTTCATGGTCTTGAGAAAAGTATGGATTAATGCATTTAACATCAGATTCTGTCGTAAACTTAGTCGCCCTTAAGGCGGTTAAAAAATCGCAAAATTGTTGTTCAAACAAAGTCATTATCTTGTTTATAAACTTTCTATTTACATGCCTTTCATCAGCCTCCCAGGAAACATCATCAATGCCGGGATACATAACAGTCTCAAATGAAGGCATGTAATAAACTTCTGGCATTTTTTTGCTTACATTTTCTATTGCCACCCTTAACACAGATTTTGAGTGAAGCGTAGCAGATGCTACATGCCCATCTCTTCTAAAAGTTTTAATAAGTGGATCAAGCGAAAGACTTATGATAAGTCGTACACTAGGATTTAGTTGCCTCAATCTTAAAATACCCTGAGATATAAAGTATTCATTCTCTTCGACAGATAAAATCTTGGATCGCCAAAGCAATGGATTCATTTGCCATGGGGATCGATGCAGGTAGTGTCCAGTGGGAAGATATTCATAAACTTCATTTAACCCCAAAGTTAAAACAACTACCTCGGCTTGTATCAATGCTTTTCGAGAGCTTATTAAATGTTGATTCCAAATTTCCGATAAATTATGTATTTCAGATTCTTGATATGTGACATCCTCTCTAAAAGGATCTCTAAAATGATTATTTACTGGGAAAATTACTAACGGAGGATTATCAGCCCCAACGGCCCATGAGATTGCCTGATAGAAAGAGGGTGAATTAAAAATTGTCCCCCAACGCGCAGATGAAGCATGAATATTTGTGCCATCAATAATATTAGATTCAGTAACTAAATAACTGTAACCCTTTTCTTGCAGCCATTTAGCTAGCTCAATTGCAAAACAAGAGCCCATTGATACAATTCTCGTTTTTCGATTAATTATCGATGATCTTTTGGACCAAAAAAATTCGTTCTTAAGGCTTCGATTTTGCAACTGCTCGTCAGGCAATCCAGCCTTTGGCCAAACATTTGCAAAGCATCTATCGTCAATGCCTACAGTCGAGCTCTTATTATTACTATTGATGTGATCAATAATGTTTTGTATCTTTTTCTGATCAACCCGTCTTGCCACTAAAAAGTCAATAGCACTTTGAATTGCAATTGGATATTGATCCGGAAGCTTGTCTACCGTCACCCCAAATACCTTAAGGATTTCATTCAAAATTTCTGCGCTAGGAATCTCTCCGTAATTGACGATCATAAATAATCTTTCATCTTCTTAAGTTTTTTTATCACGCCAATTTTATAAATCCTAGTTATTGGGGTATTAAAAGTGACGTCTTTGAATTAGCTCTATATTATCTAATGCAACCTGATAATCTGGTTTTGCTTCTAATGATTTTTTAAAAAAATCTAATGCTATATCTATTTTCTCTTCATGGTATGCAACAATCGCTCTTTCAGCTAATACAGCATAATCTTGTGGAAACTGCGATATGAGTAAATTAGAAATATGTAACGCCTGCTGTATATTATTATTTACCAAGGAATCCTCAATTATTCCAAGTGCAAAAGCTTTCCAGCCGCTATCCAAAAAGCCTGGTGGCTGGGAAAGGGCAATTTCTCGCCACTTTTTCTGAAAAGCATGGCCAGTACGCTCTAATATTTCCCCTGGAGTCTCCTCCTGGTTGTAATACTTTATCTTCTTATAAGACCGAATCGATCCACTCCATTCATGATCATAATCAACCGTTGGCACAGCATAACAATTTAAGCCTGCACGCCTGATCTGCAGCCCCATATCCCACTCCTCCCGATAACAGGGCGTATATCTATTATCGAAACTTAAACCGTATTTATTAAAGAGCTCGTTATCAACCAAAAAGAAAAATCCCGAAACGGCATCAACCTTAATGGGGAGATTAAATGATCCTTTTTCTAAGAAAAAGTAGTCTTTAAGCATTTCAAAATCAAAAAAAGCACCCTGAGGGCCAACAACGGCCGCCTTATCTAATGATTGTATTTGTGTTAAAAGCGCATCAATTGCGCCGCCAGAAACCTTTAAATCTGCATTTAAAATAAATGTGTAACGCGTTCGACTAATATTCAGACCAATATTCCATGCTCTCGAGACCCCGACATTATTTTTTAATACAGCGTAATGGCTAATGCGAGGATGATTTTTAATTTGATTTGCTACTTCCTCATTATTAAAAACAATAATCACCTCGCCATTCACAAGCTCGAGATCTTGCAATAAAGTTTTAATGTTGAACTGACTGGCAGGAGAATAATCAAGCACGGGCACCACAAAACTTACTGGTGGCTTTGCATAATCCAAAGATGCAGATTGATCCACGTGAATATCCTGATCGACCGTTTTGATGGAGCGCACTCTTAGTTCTTGAGGGCTAAAAGTGGAGGGCTTTTGACCCTTAATAACGCCGAGCATATCATCTACTCGATGGATATACTGGTGGGCTGCATAAACAAGTTTCTGACCTCGAAGAGCAATTTTTTCACGAAGGTCATTATGTTGTAGATAATACTCAACTTTCGCTAATAACTCCCTATCCTCATATAATCCGTAGTCCTCATTACCAATAAATAAAATATCCTGCCCACTATCCTTTGCCAAATCTGTTAGCAAAAATGTGCCTGTCGATAAGGCCTCAAACACTCGCATATTTAAATCATTTTTAATTGCGTTATTAAAAACAATCTTTGATTGGCTATATACACGGGCCATATCCTCCAAAAAGCATCGCTCTGTATACAACTCATTTTTAGTTCTAATTTTTTGAACTAAATCAAAACGCCTGCTTTTTTCGAAAATTGAGCCAACCATTGAAATGGCATGTTTCTTAATGGGATCAATCGGTCGGTGGATCTCTATATCGGCTGCAAGAGGCAGCCAGTGGGCATTTAATCCCCTTGTCTTAAATTCATCTACGTAAGCTAACTGAGCTACAAATATGTAATCGAATTTTTTTGCCCACTCTAGTTGATAGCTTAAATTGACATGGCTATCAATAAAAATACATGCTTTTGGGCATGGCAGCGTTTCCAAATTGGTTGGGAAGTGCCCTCCTGACGACTCAATCCAAAGGTATAGAGAGGGTTTAAATACATCCCCATATTGCCGATAAATCTCAGCCATGTTGGGTGTATAAGACACGTCTAAGTCATGGGCCTTAATTCGATCTCGAATAGACTCTAAATTCCAATCTTTAATTAAATCTTCTGAGGGTTTAGGCCCAATAGTGAGGATGCGATAGTTTTTTCTTAGTGCGCGCTCGTAATATGCTGCAGTAGTATAAGGAAGGCCAACATATGCCAGCCAAATCGAATCTGTATTCATATCTAACTAAATATTATTATGGGCAATTAAATGCTCTGGAATTTTTTTCAAAATAGAGAGTAAATGGGGCTCCCGCCATTCTTGCTTGACGATCTCAAATGCACCTTTAAATCCATACATACTGGCCCAGCGATTTATATTATCGAAATATAGGGGGAAGGTATCTTCAGCGATGATATTGACGTGGGTTGGATCTCTCCATGCCGCTCTTTGAGGAAATGCTGGGGTTAAGGATAAAAATAGGCCACCATTCTCGCTAGGTTTTAAAACCCGATAAATTTCACTCATGAGATCTACAAATGGATGGGTGCGATGAGGTCTATACAAGATGCGCGGAATGTGTTCTATAAAATCGTGCGCAGTAACATAATCAAAGTAGTTATCCTCAAACGGAATTGGCTCAATGACCAAATCGGCGCGCCGAATTCCTCTATCGATGTCATCTCGAATATCAATACCAAAAACTTCATCTGCATTAAAGGGGTTTTTAGGTACTTTTCCGCACCCTAGATCCAGCGTCTTTGTCATTTTCTTTATTTTTTTAAGTAAAAGCAGTAATACAGGTCATTGCCAACAGGGATTTTAAAGCTGATATCAATTTGTTCGATCACCTTAAATTTAGTTCTCTCAAATAAACTCAGCCAAGCATTTTTTGTAAAGCAAGAGTAATGATTGCGATTAGTCTCATGACGGGCATCGGTATCAGGGGCTGGAACCTCTACATACAAGACTCCATCTGGCTTTAGCGCCTCATAAAACCCTCTTAGGGTAAAGAACGGGAACAGGCTATGCTCTAAAGCGTGGCGACACCAAACAATATCAAAGCTCTCCTTAGGAAAGTCTAAAAAGGATTGGTCCATTTCATAGACTTCAAGACCTTTTGATTGGCATACCCGGTGATCCTCACCAAATGTTGTGCCGATTGGATTTGCCCCTTTTGATTTAAAAATCTCAAGGGCAACCCCCTGACCACAACCACAATCGAGCACTCTTTTGCCATTTAAATCTGCAAGCTGAGCCAGCTTAGCAATCATTTGCTCGGAAATGCCTGTATGCAATGGTGATGGTAATTCGGGGTAAATATCTTCACGGATACGCTCTTCTACAAAATCATGAAGTCGCCCGTAATGCTGCATTAAATTCATTTTTTCCTCAATCCATTACAAAAAGACCCACCCTTAAAGGGTCGCCATGCTTTTTACCCTATTTTACTTCGCAGACCTCTAATTTCTACTGATTTTTGAAAAAGATGTGGTGCTTGATAGATCCTTAAGCATCTTCTCAATTACCCCATTCCAATCCTGCTCAAAACCTTTTCGATACAGCCTACTTGATGGATACCAAGGCGTATCTACTCTATCTGACATCCACCGAAAATCCACAAAAGAATCGAGCAAAGTCCAGCATGGCTTATTCATAGCCCCAGCTAGATGTGCTGGTGCACTATCGATACTGATTAATAAATCAATATTCTCTAAAAGACCAGCAGTATCTGAAAAATCCACTATATTGGAGCCTGCATTATGAAGTTTGATGCCATTAAATTCATAACTGGACTGGGCATTCTGATCCCGGGTAATGCCAACAAATTGGTATTGTCGCAATTGTATAAGCACCCCAAGAAGCTCTAATGGGATCGATCTCTTGCTATCTTGCACATGCTTTGCATCACCCTGCCAACATAAGCCAATTATGGGTTTAGATTGATGAATTCCGATTAAATTTAGCCAATCTAGCCACTGATCTACTTTTCCAGGATCTGCAAAAAGATAGGGCACATCAGCGGGAATGGTTTGTAAATCTGTGCCAGCCAGCATAGGCAAAGACATCGAAAATACCCAGTAATCTGCTGCAAAGGTTTCGCCATCGACTACTACTGCATCCACCCATGGGCAGATTTTCATCAACTGCGCCAGTGGTTGCTGCGCCCCAACAAAGACGGTCGCACCTAACCCCTTTAACCATTTTGCATAACGCACAAATTGAATCTGATCACCAAAGCCTTGCTCGGGCACAATCAATATACTTTTCCCTTTAAGCGACTCGCCTTGCCACATTGAGGTACCGACAAATACGGGCTTAATAACCCTCTGCACTGAAGTTCTCTGTGGACTCATCCGCCACTCATACTCCTTCCAACCCTCATTAAATTCTCCGGCAGTAAGCAAAAAGGTGGCTAGCTGAAAGTGAAATTCAGGATTATCGGGCAACAGAGAAATTGCTTTTCGTGAGTCTGAAATTGCTTCTTTGATTTTGCCTATCTTCGCATTTAGAATTGCGCGGTTATAGTAGAGATCCGGATGATTGGAGTTAATTGCTGCCGCTGCTTCATACGCTTGGCTTGCTTTTCCAAATTCATCAATAGCCTGGTACGCCTGGGCCGCCAAGATTTGCACTTCGCAGACATTTGGAGATATTTCAAGTAAGTTTTGCGCCTTTAAAAGGGCTCCTTCAAACTGCCCTATATCAAGCAATAAAGAAGCAATCTTAATTTCTCTAATAAGAACCCATTCTTGAGTCTGAACCAACTCAAGAAGCGAAATTGCCTTATCTAATAGGCCCAACTTTTCACAGCATTCAGCGCCCAAAACGAGCGCTTTGACATTTTGAGGGTTTATTCCAATCGACTTATCCACCCTTTCTAATGCCTGCCCCCACTGCTCCAGCTGAATCAATAGATTTGCATAATTCACATAAAAATCAGCGTCATTAAATTGCAAAGCCTCACCATGGCGATATAAATCTAACGCTTCGGTAATATTACCGGTTGCCCGCAATAAAACTGCAAGATTACGCGTTGCGTCAACATTATTGGGCTCATACTGTAATACCAGCTGATACAGCTGTTGAGCCTTATCAAGCAGACCTTCTTTATGATATTGAAATGCTGAATGTAACCACAACATCACCCCCGCATAGGTGGTTGATTGCTTGACACCTTCTTCGTAGTAAAAGGGAAGCGGTTGCCATCTAGGTAATTTTTCTTCTAAGAATTTCTCAAGCGCCGTCTCTAATCTTGAGATTACCGGAGCCCAGCCCTCTTTGCTTGTTTTTTGCCGAAATAATCGCACACTTGGATACCAAGGACTATCTTCTCTATTTTCCATCCATCGAAAATCAAATACATAGGGAATAAGTGCCCAAACTGGAGCGCCAATCGCTCCAGCAATATGTACGGGCGCAGAATCAACGCTAATGACCAAATCGAGATTGGACATCAGTGCGGCAGTATCCATAAAGTTTTCAATTTGAACGCCACATTTGGTAATCTTCCAACCTGAATCTCTTTCATCATCTTCTCGCTTGCCTTTTTGCAAGGAAACAAACTCGATTCGATCTGAAAACTTAGCCAATCCATTCAAATCACTCAATTTCATTGAACGATTCTTATCGTTTGTATGGGTCTCTCTACCAGCCCAGATTAAGCCCACGCGTAATTTTTTTTTATCTAAAGTAGATAAACGCTTTGCCCAATTTTCTTGAATCCTAGGATCTACTCTGATATACGGTATTGGCTTAGGGATACTCTCGTCATCCCTTACTCCATAACGCGCTGGCAAACTCATCGGGAAGACCCAGTAATCGGCAAGACTTAAATCTCCGTTTACCTCGTGATATGCTTCATCAATCCAGGGGATGGTTTTAACCACTTCATTTAATTCTGGCGATACAATTGCTACAACTCTTGCGGCGCCCTCCAACTTTAGCTCTCTTGCAAAGCGATAGAACTGAAAGGTATCTCCAAATCCTTGCTCTTGAAGCAAAATGATTGACTTGCCCTTAACGGCATCAGAAGCCGTTAATCTTGGCAGTGGTGTATTGGGAGTCACTACTCGGTCTATAGAAATTCGAGCAGGGTCAAATCGACACTCATAATTTAACCACCCAGCCCCCATCTCTCCAGTGGTAAGTTGCAATAAAGCCATATTCCAGCGGTGCTCTACCTGAGCTGGATCATTTATCATTGCCTGAGCCAGATATTCTTTTGCTTTTTTAAAATTGCCAAGATATTTATAACAGATACCCAAATTTGCCCAAGAAGGACCGCCCTTAGGATTGATCTTAATAGCCTTTTCAAAATGAATAATTGCCTGCTCTGGATTATTTTCGATTAGCGCTATTGCGCCATAACCCACTTCGACATCTTCACACCCAGGATCCAAGGATTCTAAAACGCGAAATGTTTCTTTTGCATTTTTTATATCTCGCCTAGTAATGTGTACACGACCCAGATTTCTATAAATTTCTGGAAAATTAGCGTTAATTTTTTTAGCCTTTTCTGCAATTTCTACAGCCTTGTCAAACATTGCTAAATCTGTATATGTAACGGCTAAGTTATGCGCAATATCTAGGGTTTGAGGATGTGATTCCTGTCCAGCCTCCAAGATCTTCATCGCCTCTTTAAGCTCTCCTTTAGCTCTTAACGCTATTCCTTTTAAGTTTATCCATTGGTCCTTGTTTGACGAGACCATAGACTCCATATCTTTTAGAGACTTTAGTGCCTGATCAATATGTCCAGTCTTTAATTCTATTGCCGCCCTGATAATAGCTATTCTCTCTATCAAAATTCCATCTGGATTCTTGATTAGACTTATCTCCTTAAGAGCTTTATCGAAGTTATTCTGATTAAAACTACTTAAAGCTATATCAAATTGTTGATTTTTATTCTGCGCCATATTCATAAAAAAACCCGGGCATAAGCCCGGGTTTTTACTAAAACATACTCTATTAACTGAAGTTTGTGTTAGCTAGAGTGTTGGTACCTACTACGCCAATCAACTTCAACTCAGATGCCGAGATACCAGCATGCGTTGTAGCGTTCGTTGTTGAGTACAAGAACAATGCTTCATGGCTATTTCCATCTGCAACAGCAATAATTGCTGTTTCATTAGCGCCCACTGCGGTAGTACCAATATTTGTGGTGATATAACTTACCGCCGCATTGATACCCGCTTGAGTTGTGAAGTTGGAGGTCGAAGAACCTGTCAATCCTACCTGGAATACCAGACCGGACTGGTTAGCACCAGATGTCAAGTCAACCAATGAAGTGCTTGATCCACTGATGAAAGAACCAGCTGAGATCGTACTGGTACCACTGACACCATTACCAGCAAGATAGTTAGCCAACAATGTCTGTGTTCCTCCAGCACCGTTTTTGAGTGTTACACCATTCACGTTAATCGTATCGTTTGCAGTGCCCCAGTTAGACTGGAATACGTTAGCCAATGTTGTACCAGTTGCTTGTGTATTAGCATTTACGGCAATCGTCTCGACACCAGTAAATGCTGCCGCTAAGGTAATCGTAGCAGGTGCATTAGTTGCATTGATCAATACGTCACTTGTAATACCAGATCCAATACTTGCGATGGTAATCACATCACCACCAGTATTTGCATTTATGGTAACCAATGCAATACCGCTTGTAGCTACCGCTGCATTCAAGATTGTGAACGATCCAGTATTGTTTACGCCAAGGTTAATCGTGCTAGCAACAGTATCACCAGAAGTATTCGCACCACCAGCATTAGTAATCCACACTGCATCACTTAGGATGACTGATGATGAATTTACGTTAATGGTATTTACACCTGTTGCTCTATAGCTACCAGCACCAACAATAGTTACCGTATCCGCTGCAGAGTTACCTGCAGTATTAGAGATTACGCTCAAGGTACCGGTTGTATTGCTGTTTTGGTTCAGTGTTACGTTAGCAACGTTTTGACCCAAATTGACAACTGAGTTTCCACTAGCACCTGTTACTGTAAGTGCGCCAGTTCCAGCTAATACGAAGCTCTCAGATAGTGCGTTGGTAATAATGCTGGTCGCATTTGTTACGGTAATACTATTTACGGCCGTTGTATTGGCAAGCGTTAATACATTTGTATTGCCATTTACAAAGCTAAATCCTTCATTAGAAGTAGAGCTTGTAGATGCACCGATCGTAATCGCCTGATTTCCAGCACCAGTTGCAATCACAGAGGAGATGTTATTTACTGTAACTGTACTTGCTGATGTACCGAATGTCAGCGTATCACCACCAGTATTTGTTGCAGTAAATGTTACCCCACTTAATGGAGCGCTATTTACCGTTACATTGGAGAAGCCGGTATTGCTGCCTAATGCAACAGTTGTAAATCCAGCTTTGGCAAAGTTAGTGCCTAAAGTCAGGTTATTACCTAATGCATTTGCTAATGTTAAGGTTTGGATACCCGAAACGTTTGTAAAGACCGTATCAACACCTGTAGTAGCCGCTTGCAATGTAATTGCGTTGGTTGTTCCTGCACCACCACCAACAATTGAAGCGCTTGCGGACAAGTACTCGAGTCCACCAACGACGGTTAACGTGTTGCTACCGCTACCAAATGTAATTGTGCTATTAGATGTTACGTTTTCAGTAACACCAACATTACCCACGCTTCCCGAAGCATTCAATGCAACTTTAGTTGCATCAGTCAATATCACTGACTCACTAGTGCCTTTGCCTGAAGCGTTCACGGTAATAGTTGAGAAACCGCTTGAAGTAACGGTTTGATTGAATCCAGAAAGAATCAAAGAATCGCCAGTATTAGCTGCAGATACACCCATTGCACCTGTACCAGTCAATGTAGCGGCTAACACTCCTGGGCCAGTAATCACTGTTGAAGCGATATTTTTAAGGGTAACTGTTCCTGAAGATGTACCGATTACCACTGAATCGTTACCAGAAATGCTATCGGCAATGGTTAAACCAGCAAGAGTCATGCCATTAAGAGTAACAGTATCCCCCGTTGTACCAAGGTTCAAGGTTGTAATGCCAGCCTTAGTAAAGTTTGTACCTAAGGTAAGGACGTTTGCACCACCGTTGGCTAAGTTTAATGTTTGGATACCTGAAACGTTGGTAAATACAGTGTCTGTACCAGTAGATAGTGCCGTCAATGTAATTGCGTTGGTTGCACTAGACACGCCAACGATTGATGAACTTGATGATAAGAAGTTAAAACCGCCTACTTTTAATAGGTTTGAGCCACCACCAAAGGTGATGGAGCTTGCTGAACTGACGTTTTCAGTAACAGTAGTACCAAACGCATTGCCAGATGCATTCAAAGTAGTCTTTGTTACGTCTGTCAATACAACAGCATTACCCGTTCCAGTACCGTTAACTGTGATGGTTGAAACGCCAGCAGCTGACAATGTTTCATTCGCGCCAGCAAGGATTACTGTAGCACCTGTCACACCAGTTGCAGTAACTGAAGTAGTGCCTGTACCAGTCAAGGTCTCAGTGATTACTGTTGTCGCTAGACCAGTAATGGTTGAGGCGGTAATGTTATTGAGAGTTACAGTACCAGAGGATGTGCCGAAGTTAACCGTTCCACCGGAGCTAATTGCGCTAGAAACAACCAAACCATTTAGCGTGTTGTTATTAATTGAGACTGTATCACCTGAAGTACCTAGGTTCAATGTTGTAAAACCCACACGTGCAAAGTTAGTACCGAATGTCTCACTATTAGCACCAGCACCAGACAAGGTCAAAGTTTGGAAACCTGTCACCTTGGTAAGTGATGTATCAGCGTTAACACCAGTGCTATCAGCAGCACTTAACTGGATAGTATTGTTTGAACCACTACCAACAACTGCGGTATCTGATGACAAAGCATTTAAACCAGAAACGATTAATTTGTTTGCGGCTGTTCCACTAAAAGTGATGCTGTCAGAAAGTGTGCTTTGCTGCGTAATTGTCGTCGCCCCTAGAGCACCGACAACTGTTGCAGCTCCAGAGAGCGTTGTTGCGAATGTTCCTGTTAATGCTGAAGCATTTACGTTATTAGACAAAATGTTTGTAGCTGCAGAACCAGTCAGTGTGATGTTACCTTGACCAGACAAGTTAATTCTTGCAGTTGCATCTGTACCAACAGAATCAGTACCAATAACAGTAACGTTGGCCGTTGTGTAGCCAGCATCGAGCGCTAATTTACTGTTACTTGTGTTATTTAGCG
>Ga0316218_1001036_pt1 | contig 32790 bp, 25 predicted proteins | sample TBH18003metaG_FD_203634 | JGI IMG/M metagenome (GOLD analysis project Ga0316218, IMG submission 203634) | Freshwater microbial communities from Trout Bog Lake, Wisconsin, USA - TBH18003 | ecosystem: Environmental > Aquatic > Freshwater > Lake > Hypolimnion/Profundal zone | place: USA: Wisconsin...
TCGTGTGGTGGAAGGAAACGGAGGCGGGCGTCAATACGGTCCACGAAGGCCTGAATCTGCTCTTCGTCGCCAAACACCATGCGGCACTCCCAGTGAGGGGCAACCGGTCCGAGGTAGATCACCTGGACGTGACCGACTGGCTCTACGACTTCTGTTGCTTCTGTGGTCGGGACCTGGCTCACGGTGCTCCTTTAGAACCTCGAACTGCTGAGTCCCTATCCTACCCGGCCACACTGGGTGGCCACCAAGGGCTGGACCGAGAGCTCGAACCTGAGAATTTCTACTCAATTTATTGATAATCAGACGATTTGACCTCCTACCAATATTCGCTACTCTGGAGTAACCAAGGGGGTTTACATGAGCACGCAGTGGATGGCTGAGGCGGTCTGTCGGGACTACGAACCCGACGTCTTCTTCCCACGAGATGGGTCGGGAGTGACCCACGCCATTGCGATCTGTGCCACCTGCCCAGTGAGTGAGCAGTGCCTGGACTACGCCATTGCGAACCACGTCGACCACGGCATTTGGGGTGGCAAGAGTGAACGTGAGCGTCGCCGTATTGCTCGTGAGCGTCGCCGAGTGCGACTGCTGAACGCCGACGTAGCGTAACGTTTCTGCATTCATGTTTGAATGCGTCATCAACATTTCTGAAGGCACCGACCTAAGCCTCCTCGATACGCTTCGTCGCGCCGCCGGTCACTCGTGCCGTGACCTTCATCACGACGCCATTCACAACCGTTCCGTCTTCACCCTTATCAACGACGAGGCACCGCTCGTTGCCGACGTGGAGTCATTGCTCACTGCCTGCTTCCAGCACCTGCGTCTCGAACACCACCAGGGTGTGCATCCACGCTTCGGTGTGGTTGACGTCGTCCCCTTCGTCCCGCTCGCGCCCGACACCTTCGAGCGAGCTCTCGAACTTCGTGACACCATGGGCCAGTGGCTAAGCGTGACCTTCGGGGTGTCGACCTTCTTCTACGGTGGATCGTCGCCGACTCTTCCCGAGGTGCGAAAGAACGCCTTTACGTCACTCACGCCATCAACCGGGCCCGCCAGTCCTTCGGTGGACTACGGCGCCGTTGCCGTGGGGGCCCGCAACCTACTCCTGGCCTGGAATATCTGGCTCGAGAACACGACCGTCGACCGAGCCAAGGAACTTGCTCGCCTGGTGCGCTCATCCAGCGTTCGAACACTGGGGCTTGACCTGGGCGATCTGGTGCAAGTGAGCTGCAATTTGATTGAGCCTCTGGAGGTTGGCCCGGGGGAAGTACTTTCCCGCGTCCAACAGCTCCTCAGGGGCGACGAATCAGTTCACCACTGTGAACTCGTTGGTCTGGCCCCCGAGCAGGTGCTCCGTAACGAAGCGCCTGCCCAGTGGCACCAACTAGGACTTTCTCTTGAGGCGACGATCGAAACTCGCCTCAGAGGCTAAATCAACCGGCCTGGGCGCGACGCTCGATAGCGCGAGCACGACGCAGACGGCGACGCTCACGCTCGCTCATTCCGCCCCAGATACCAAACTTTTCGCCGTTGTCCAGCGCGTATTCCAAGCAGTCTTCCTTCACAACGCAGCCTCGGCATACTTCCTTGGCTTCGCGAGTGGAAGCACCACGCTCGGGAAAGAAGAGGTCCGGGTCAACACCCATGCAGTTGGCCTTTGACTGCCAGCCGCGATCTTCTTGACCGCTCATAATGTCTACGATTTCCATCGTTGTATTCCTCCCCGTCAGCGGCTCCGCACCACTGATGTAATTACAACGGTGTCATTGTTATGTGCTTTGGAGGAAAATGCAAATTGAAATCTAAGAATCCCTGGTCAAGGCTTCGATTTGCTATTTTTAGCCGGCCCGACGGTGCCGTACAAAGTCGTCGAGGACGTAGGTGCCCAGTTCGTTGACGTCGGTGTAGAACAACCGGCCACCGTTGACTTTGGCGATCTGCTCAACGAAGGGAAACTGGCTTCGTTCAATGTCGAGGGCGAAGGTATTGATGGTGATGCCGGCCTTGGTGACCCGCAGCACCTCCGCCATAGTCTTTTGCAGGGTTTCGGGGACGGGCGGCCACGAGAAGAAGGGTTCGCCGTCCTCCATCAAGTGCGCCGTGGGTTCACCGTCGGTAACGACCACAATCTGACGCTCCCCTCGCTCGTTGCGAAGCAAGTGGCGACTGAGGGCGAGTGCGTGCTGAAGGTTGGTGCCGTAGGCGTAGTCAATCGTCAGCGCCGGAATGTCCTCGATCTTCAGTTCGTGGGCCGTTTCGCCAAATCCCACGACGGCCACAAAGTCCCGAGGGAACCTGGAGCGAATGAGCTGAGTGAGGGCCAGCACCATTTTCTTGGCGGGAACGAGGTTGCCGCGCATCGCCATGGACAGTGAGAGGTCAATAGCGAAGATGGTGGCGGAACGCCGGGTGGCTTCGTACTCTTCGACTTCAAAGTCATCGGGGTGTAGCTGCACGGGCGTGCCCGGCCCCTGACGCAGAACGGCGTTTCGAAGGGTCTTGGGCAGGTGCAGACTGAACGCCTCACCGGGCTGCCAGGGCTTGGAGGTCTCTTCGCGGTCTCCCCCACGAGCCACGCTGGCCTCGCGATGTGCGCCAAGGGTGGGTGAGTTACTCAACTGTGAGAACAGGTCCTTGAGGGCCTGCTGGCCAATCTGGCGGACTCCCTTCGCGGTGAGGTTGAGGCCCGCTCCGTCACGGTCAACAAAGCCCTGGTCCTTGAGTCCCTGGAGAGCTTTCTGCAGGCGAGTCACGTGACGCGCTGCGTCGTCACCCAAGTTGCGCCGGATTGCTTCCACGTCGACTTCCGGGAGACCTTCGGCGGCGTTGGCCTTGCCGAGGAACTCTTCGAGGTTCTTCAGTTCACCCAGTTGCTGGGCCAGCGAAGCGGTGTCCGAAAACGACGACCCGTTCTGGCCACGCATGCGGTGCGCCCGGCTCCAGTCAAGGTCGGGCGTTGCCATACGCAGATTCGACACCAACCGGTTCATGGCGAAGTTCAGTTCCATGTTCTCCATCATCTGGGAGAACATGCCGCGCAGTTCGTTCTGTTGTTCTGAAGAAAGTGAGTTGAACATCGCTTCAGCAGCGGCAGCCCGTTCAGCCATAGCGCGAATGACGTCGTCGAGTGACTCGGCACCCGGGAAGAAGTCGCCGAACTTTTCCATGAACTCGTCAAAGCTCGGGTCGAGCGGCTCACCTCGCCGGTCTTGTTCGATCATGGTTGACAGCGCGTCCATCATGTCGCGCATCCGTGCGAGTTCTTCGGGGTCGGGACTCTCGAGGAAGTTCTTCGACTGCTCGAAGTAGGTGTCGAGCACGTCTTGACGAAGTTGACCCATCAACTCCTCGAACTCTTCTCGTGCTTCCGAGGAAACGAACTCATACTGCTGCAGGCTCTGCAGTCGCTCGGGCAAGGTATTGCCCGAGAGGTCGAGCTGCATTTGGCGCTGACTCACCAGGTCCCGCGTCACTTCGATGCGACGCTCGTCGCCCGACTCCATCGCGTCGTTAAGGAGTCCTTCGAGGTCGTTACGTTCTAGTTGCTCAATGTCATCGAGCCACTCGCGGTAGCGCTGCATCTCGCCGTCGGGGTCGCCCTGTTGTTCGAGTTCACGACGCTTCTCACGAGTGCGCTCGAGGAGTTCCTGGAGCCCCTCAATACGTTCGCCGTCCTTGGTGGTGAAACCGTCACGGAGCAGACGGTCCATGGCGTCGGACAGGTCGCCGTTCTCCATGAAGTCGTCAGCCAGGAGCGACAGCAACTCTTCGGCGTCGAGGCCGAAGCCGTCATCGTCATCGTCGCTAAAGCGCCGAAAACCGTACCGTACGGGCATTTAGCGGGTCCTTGACCGGTAGAGGGCTCGAGCCCCAGAGGCGTCCTTAGCGAGGCGCTTGGTGAGGTAGAGGCCCTCCAGAATGAACTCCACGGCCGACGCCAGTTCACCCGTTGTAGCTCCGGGACCCGCCAAGCGTTCGGTGGGTGCACGAAGCACGGGAAGCGCTTCCAGCGTCGCCAGGTAGTCAGCGTCAGCGAGGTCGTCACCGGTGTGGACGAGCACTTCAGACTGGAACGCTTCAACAATGTCACCGGCTTCTTCGAGCAATACGTGCTCGGTGAAGCACTGACGAACAGCCAACGCGACGAGCGCAGCAATGACCTGGTCGGAGTCCGAGTCGTCCATGGTGTCGAACTCGATCTTGCCCTGGGTGGACTGAACAATGGCACTGAGGTCCGAGACGCGCGGCACCACGGCTTCGTCCTTGGTGCGAAGGGTGCGGCGAAGAGCGTTGGCAATGACGGTTTCGTAGTTGGCAATCGAGAGGCGGACTGAGACACCAGAACGCTGCGAGATGACGTGGCTCTTTCGCGCCACGTGGCTCACGCGAGCCACAACGTCGTCGATGAACCATGGCGTCTTAATTGGCACCGGACTCGTGGGCAACTTCGCCTCTTGCTTAATAATGGCAATTTCCGTCGTGATCTCGTAGGGGTAGTGCGTACGAATCTGTGAACCAAAACGGTCCTTCAGTGGCGTAATCAGACGACCACGGTTGGTGTAATCCTCGGGGTTAGCCGTAGCGACAACGAGCACGTCGAGGTCGAGTCGCACGAGGTGGCCACGAATCTGCACGTCGCGCTCTTCGAGAACATTGAGGAGTCCCACCTGAATACGCTCGGCGAGGTCGGGCAACTCGTTCATGGCGAAGATGCCGCGGTTGGACTTCGGAACGAGTCCGTAGGAGAGGGCCTTGGGGTCATCGAGGAAGAGTCCTCCGGCGACCTTGATGGGGTCAACTTCACCAATAAGGTCGGCCATGGAGGTGTCAGGTGACGCCAGCTTTTCCGCGAAGCGCTGCGAGCGGTGCACCCAGGTAATTGGTGTGTCGTCGCCCTTTTGCGCCACGAGGTCAATTGCGTAGGCCGAGATTGGGGCGAAAGGGTTGTCGCGTACCTCAGAACCGGCGACAATCGGAATCCACTCGTCGAGCAGTTCCACCAGTGAGCGGATCATGCGGGTCTTGGCCTGTCCACGCTCACCCAAGAGAATGATGTCGTGACCCGCGAGAAGTGCGGTCTCGAGTTGGGGCAGCACCGTGTCCTCGTAGCCCAATACGGCCGAGGTGAGTGGTCGTCCTTCGCTCAGGCGCTGTTCGAGGTTCTTGCGCAGCTCTTCACGGATTGGTTGGACCTGGTACCCCGAGGCGGCGAGGGCGCCCAGAGTGAGGGGAAGCGAGCTGGGAATCGTGGGTGTTGACATAGCAGTACCTTAAACGAGAGCGTCCTCGTTTAGTACACCAAGCCCCCTACTGGCGTAGCGCCCGATGGGTCCTAGCGACGACCGGTGCCCCCGGTCGGTACGCCAGGTGCGCTGCCCGTGGTGCGTCGAGCACGACGTAGTCCGCCCGGGCGCCAACGCCCAAATGACCCACGTCACTGCGACGCAGCGCCAGCGCACCGCCCTTGGTGGCGGCGAAGAGAGCCTCGTCCGGCGTCATGAACATGTCGCGCACCGCAAGAGCGATCATGAGGCTCATGGACGTCACGTACGACGTCCCGGGATTGCAGTCCGTGGCGAGCGCCACCGTCACGCCAGCGTCAAGGAAGCGGCGACCCGACGGGTAGGGCGAACGAGTTGAGAACTCAGCGCCGGGCAGCAGCGTCGCCACGGTCTGAGACGAGGCCAGTGCGCGAAGGTCGTCGTCGGAGGCGTAGGTGCAGTGGTCCACACTGGCACAGTCCATTTCCACAGCCAGGGCAATACCGCCGGTGTGGCCTAACTGGTTGCCGTGCAGTCGTAGTTCGTAGCCGGCATTCTTGGCGGCCGTCAAAAGTTCGCGCGCTTCGTCGACACTGAAGGCACCCTGGTCACAGAAAACGTCAAACCAGCGGGCGCGTCCCACGTTGGCGACAATCATCTCTTTCACCTGGGCCACGTAGTCGCCACGGGCATCCGTAAATTCTGCTGGCACCACGTGAGCTCCGAGCAGCGTCACCTCTTCGGAGAGTTCCCCGGCGAGTCCCACCAGGCGGTACTCCCCTTCGACCGTAAGTTCGTACCCGGATTTAATCTCGACCGTGGTGACGCCACCAGCACGAAGTTCGCGCAGTCGCTTCTCACTGAGACGTCGCAGTTCACTCTCACTCGCGGCCTGCGTGGAACGACGAGTGCGCGCAATGCCACCTCCGTCGTAGCGCTCGCCGTTCATGCGAGCTTCGAACTCATCACTACGCTCACCGGCGAACACCAGGTGCGTGTGCGAGTCAACAAAGCCTGGAACTACCGCCGCGCCCTCGAGGTCAATGACCTCGTCACCCGTCAGACTCGCTGACGCTGGACCCACCCACAACACTCGTTCGTCATCGACAATCAGTGCGGCGTTGTGGAGTCGACCCATGACCGAACCGTCTCCCAGTGAGGGATCATTAGTCGTGAGTTCACCAATATTGGTGAGGACGCGAATGGTCATCTCAGCCTTCGCGCATCGGGATGCGCACACCACGAGACGCGGCAGCCTCTTCGGCAATCTCGTAGCCGGCGTCCACGTGGCGAATCACGCCCATACCGGGGTCGTTGGTCAGCACGCGGGCCAACTTTTGGCGAGCAAGGTCCGTTCCGTCCGCAACGCACACCTGCCCGGCGTGGATTGAACGTCCAATGCCCACACCACCACCGTGGTGGATTGATACCCAGGTGGCACCCGAAGCGGTGTTGACGAGTGCGTTCAGGAGTGGCCAGTCAGCAATGGCGTCCGAGCCGTCGAGCATGGATTCGGTTTCACGGTAGGGAGAAGCCACCGAGCCCGAGTCCAGGTGGTCGCGACCAATAACGATGGGCGCTGAGACTTCGCCCGACGCTACGAGGTCGTTAAAGGCCAGACCCGCCTTGTCACGTTCGCCGTACCCCAGCCAGCAGATACGGGCCGGCAGCCCCTGGTACGCCACGAGTTCGCCAGCCTTCGTGATCCAGCGACGCAACTTGTCGTTTTCGGGAAAGAGCTCGAGCACCGCGCGGTCAGTGCGGGCGATGTCCTTGGGGTCTCCCGAGAGAGCGGCCCAACGGAAGGGGCCCTTTCCTTCACAGAAGAGTGGACGGATGTAGGCCGGTACGAAACCGGGGAACTCAAAAGCACGGTTGTAGCCACCGAGTTGTGCCTCACCACGAATTGAGTTGCCGTAGTCAAAGACTTCAGCACCCTCGTCCATAAAGCCCACCATTGCTTCAACCTGCTTCGCCATGGCCGCGCGAGCACGGTCGGTGAACTCTTCAGGCTTCTTCTCGGCGTAGTCGTGCCAGTCACTGAGTTCAATACCCTCAGGAAGGTACGACAATGGGTCGTGCGCCGAGGTCTGGTCGGTGACAATGTCAATCTCGACGCCACGACGCAGCAGCTCAGCAAAAATCGTCGCGGCGTTTCCGAGCAGACCGATACTGCGGGGCTTGCGGTTCTTCTTTGCTTCGAGCGCTCGCTCAATAGCGGTGTCGATGTCCGTCGTCCACTCGTCGAGGTAACGGTGGTCAACGCGACGCTGGAGTCGTGAAGGGTCAACGTCCACGCAGAGGCAGACACCCTCGTTCATGGTGACGGCGAGAGGCTGTGCACCACCCATGCCACCGGCGCCACCCGTGAGGGTTAGCGTGCCCGCGAGAGTGCCCGAAAACTTCTTGTCCGCAACGGCAGCGAAGGTCTCGTAGGTGCCCTGCAGAATTCCCTGGGTGCCGATGTAGATCCACGAGCCCGCAGTCATCTGACCATACATGGTGAGACCGAGTTGCTCGAGGCGACGGAACTCGGGCCAGGAGGCCCAGTCGCCGACGAGGTTGGAGTTGGCAATAAGCACGCGAGGAGCCCACTCGTGGGTCTGAAAGACACCCACGGGACGCCCCGACTGCACGAGCATGGTCTCGTCACCCTTGAGGGTCTTCAGCGTACGAACAAGCGCATCAAAGCTGCGCCAGTCACGGGCCGCCTTACCGGTGCCGCCGTAGACCACGAGGTCATCGGGACGCTCGGCCACTTCGGGGTCGAGGTTGTTTTGCAGCATTCGAAGCGCCGCTTCCTGGGGCCAGCCCAAGGTTGACAGCGTTGATCCTCGGTCCGCACGAACGGGACGGGCACCTTGCATAGTTAACTCCTTACGACTTTCTCTTGACCTACTACGACTTCGTACTTCGTTACTGCAGCGACAGATGCTTCGCGACAATGTCGAGAAGTTCACCAGAACGAACCAGCGCGCCAACCGCAGCAATCTCTGGTGACAGCCAGCGGTCATTCCCCGGTCCGCCCGACGCCTCGTTCACGCGGTCAGCCACTTCCTTCGTGACGGGTGACGCCAAGAGTGGCGCACGAAGCGCCATGGCGCGCGCGGCGGCGAGAAGTTCAATCCCGACCACGTCAGCGAAGGCCTCCAGAGAACGACGCAACTTACGAGCAGCGTGCCAACCCATCGATACGTGGTCTTCCTGCATGCCCGATGAAGGAATTGAGTCAACACTCGCTGGTGAGGCGAGGCGCTTCATTTCCGATACCAGACCGGCCTGCGCGTACTGGGCAATCATGAGACCGGAGTTCACCCCGGCGTCGTGAGCGAGGAACGGTGGCAGACCGTAACTCCGAGAAACGTCAAGGAGTCGGTCGGTGCGGCGTTCGCAGATGGACGCTACGTCGGCGATGGCGATAGCAAGGAAGTCGAGAACGTACGCCACGGGTGCGCCGTGGAAATTACCGTTCGAAGCGAGCGAACCATCATCCAGCACTGACGGATTGTCAATCGCCGATCCCAGTTCAATACTCGCCACCGAGGCGGCATAGGAGAAGGTGTCACGGGCGGCACCGTGCACCTGTGGCGCGCAGCGCAGTGAGTAGGCGTCTTGGACCTGGCTCGGGTCGTCGAGGTGTGAACCCACAATTGGTGAGTCCTCGAGCAGCGCGAGCAAGTTCTTGGCGCTCCGTTGCTGACCGGCGTGGGGACGAAGTTGATGGATCTCGTCAATGAAGACTCGGTCCGTGCCGCGCAGTGCCTGGATGGAAAGTGACGCGGCCACGTCGGCCAACTGCAAGAGCGCCAGTCCGTCTTCGAGCGCGAGAATAAGTTGACCCAACATGCCATCGGTGCCGTTAATGAGAGCGAGACCTTCTTTTTCGGCCAGCTCGATGGGACCAAGACCAGCTTCTTCTAGTGCTACTGCCGCGGGCTTCAGTTCACCACTGGCGGTGCGGACGTTTCCCTCGCCCATCAGTGCCAGCGCCACGTGCGCTAGTGGAGCCAAGTCACCGGAACAGCCCAGCGAACCGTACTCGTGCACCACCGGTGTGATGCCGGCATTGAGGAGGTCACAGTACGCCTGAGCAGTGGAGGCACGAACTCCCGAGACGCCGCTGCAGAGATTGGTGAGACGTGACACCATCATGGCGCGCACCACTTCGCGCTCGACTTCCTCACCCACGCCAGCGGCGTGTGAGCGAATAAGTGCCCGCTGGAGGTCACGGCGCTGGTCAGGAGAGATGAACGTGGTCGCGAGAGCGCCGAAGCCGGTGGAGACACCGTAGACCGGGGTCCCACTCCTGACCATGTCGTCAATCGCCACACGACGTGACTCGAGTCGCTCGATCACTGCCGGAGCAAGAACGACCTGCTCGGAACGTCGAGCAATGGCGCGAAGTTCCTCGAGTGAGAGTGGGGTGAGATTAAGAGTGACTGTCATTGTTCTTCCTTCGAGCGAGCCCCGCGAGGGACTCGAGCACCAACAGGGCCACGAGGCGCACTGTCTGTTCATTACTGTCGCGTTCAACATCTACTTCGGTGAAGTCAATGGCCACCACGTTCTCGTGTGAGGCAATCTCTCGTACGAAGCGACGCAGTTCGTCGGCACTGAGACCTCCGGGAGCGGCCGCGGGACAACCCGGTACGACCGACCGATCACACACATCAACATCAATGTCGACGTAGACCTTCTTTCCGCCAGCGGCCGCAACTGCCACGGCGCGACGAGCCGCGTCCTCGACACTTTCGCGACGAAGTTCGTGCCGAGTTATGGCCGTGAGGCCACCAGACACTGCACGACCCGCGTAGAAGGGTGAATTTGAAAAATCTGCCAGTCCGACCTGCACGACTGAGGTGCCATCAAGGCCTTCACTCAGCAGCTGACGAACCGGCGAACCATTGGAGACGCCATCTCGAAGGTCAAGGTGCGCATCGAGCGTCACGAGACCGAACTGGTCGAGATTTCCCCGGGCGAGCGAACGAAGGGCCAGCCACGTTGCGGCGTTGTCGCCACCGAGCACAATGGTCAGTTCAACGGACACGTCGTGGAGCAGGAGGTCGACACGACTCGCTCCCCCTTCCCCGTCGGGGTCAACGACGTCACCCAGGTCAACCACATTCACGTGTTCGGCCAGATCGAGGGAGTCGGTGTAGGACCAGGTGGAGTAACGCTCAAAGGCTCGCCGTACCGCCTCTGGCGTGCTGGAGGCCGAGCGAGGAGTGACTGAGGTGGCGTAGGTATGAATGCCTACCAGCGCGGCAGTGCGCAGATTCCCACTGGGAGTTGGTGAGAGCAGAGAAGCCGCTGATGGCCAGTTCGGATCAGGCGAAATTGTCACGTTGCCCATGTTAGGCACGCCGACACCCCGTAGAGAGTGCCACCCGCTTCTCACGGTAAAGGCGAAAAGACCTTTATTCCAGCTAAAAAGAGAAACTCCCGGTGCTCAGCACCGGGAGTCTTCTTCTCGAACGAGAGCTTGTTAGCGATCAGCGACGCGCGTTCCGTTGGACTCAGCGGGACGTACTTCTTCTTCAGGCTGCAAGAAGGTTGGCACGGGAGTTGGGTCCAAGTGGTGGACAGCGTCGTCAACGTAGACCGGCGCTGGGGTCGCGACGTACTCACCTTCAGCGGTAAGGGTGACCACGTTGGTCGTCTTACGCTTTCCGCCACCCTTGAGTGCGCCAACTTCTTGGGCAATCTTCTTGGTGACGGGGTACACAATGAACGGAGTCACGACGCAGAGAACGCGCATGGCCCAGAGCACGGTGTTGAGCGAGATGTGCAGGAAGTTCGCAATAACGTCCGTCGAACTGGCAATGAAGAGCATCGCCAAGAAGCCAAACACTGCAGCACCAGCGGCCGTGCGCTTGGGGCGCAGACTTGGACGGTCGAGCAGGTTGTGCATGGCGTTGTCGCCCGTGATCTTGCGCTCAATGCCTGGCCACGCCATGACGACGGTGAACAAAATTCCCGGGAAGACAACTGCGGGCAGTGTTACTTCCCACGGAATTGTGTAGCCGAATGAGTGGAATGTCCACGACGGCATGATTCGAAGCGCACCGTCAAGGAAGCCCATGTACCAGTCAGGCTGTACGGCGTAGGAAATACGCGCTGCGTCGTAGGGGCCGAACTGCCAGATCGGGTTGATCTGAGCGAAGGCACTCAAGAGAGCAATTGCGCCACCAACGAAGAGCAAGAAGCCAGTGGTCTTGGCCATGAAGACCGGGAACATTGGCGTACCAACAACGTTGTTCTCCGTCTTGCCTGGTCCAGGGAACTGGGTGTGCTTTTGACGCACGAGCAAGAAGAGGTGGAATCCGACGAGTCCCAAAATCACCGCTGGAATGATCAACACGTGCAGCACGAAGAAGCGCGGGATGATGACCGAACCGGGGAAGTTTCCACCGAAGAGGAAGAAGCCCAGGTACGTACCAACAACGGGAACAGCCAGGATGATGGAGTAGGCAATGCGGATACCAGTACCCGAGACGAGGTCGTCAGGCAGTGAGTAACCGAGGAAGCCGTTGGCAATTGCCAAGATGAGCAACGTCGTACCAATGGTCCAGTTGAGTTCGCGTGGCTTGCGGAATGCACCGGTGAAGAACACACGGGCCATGTGCACAATGATTGCGCCAACGAAAATATCGCAGGCCCAGTGGTGCATTTGACGCATCAACAGTCCAGCACGAACGGCAAACGACAGATTCACGGTCGAAGCGAAGGCTTCGGTGACGTGCTGTCCATCGAGTGGTGCGTAGGAACCGTGGTAGGTAACGAGTGACGAGCTTGGAACGTAGTACAGCGTCAAGAACACACCCGTGACCAACAGGATCACGAATGAGTAGAGCGCGATTTCACCCAACATGAATGACCAGTGGTCGGGGAAAATCTTGTCCATCAACGTACGGCCACCCTTGGCAACGCCCAGGCGCTCGTCGAGTTCGTTGATGGCTTGACCGACCTTGCCGTACGGTCCTAGTGCCTGCTTCTTGGCACGCTTTGTGTTGGCGCTGCTCATGAACGCTCCCAGAATCCGGGCCCAACGGGCTGGTCAAAGTCTTTTTGCGCACGCAGGTAACCGGCGGCGTCAATGTACAAAGGCAACTGAGGCAGTGGACGTGGTGCGGGACCGAACGTTGGCATTGCTCCATCGTTGACATTGAACATCGATTGGTGACATGGGCAGACCAGCATCTGCAGCTGCTGCTCGTACAGACCTACGGGGCAACCGAGGTGGGTGCAAAGCTTGGAGTAGGCCAAGTAACCCTTCGGTGCCCAGTTCTCGCGACCCTTCATGGTCGTGAAGTCTGAGTTCGAAATTCGGATGATGACGGTCTGGTCAACAGCCTGTCCGTTGTCAGTGTTCTGGAAACCTTCGGGGAACACGGTAACGATCGAGCCAATGGCCAAGTCGTCTTCGTGCACACGGCGACCGGTGATGTCCACGGCGTAGGAGCCGGGCTTCCAGTCGGTGTGGTCCAGGGTCTGCTTCGGCAGTGGTCCAAGGGAACGAAGGAGTGGCAAGAGAGCGGCGAGGCTGAAGAGACCGAGTCCTCCACCCAAGAGACCGCCGAGCATCTTGCGGCGCTTGATGACGGAACCACCGCGCACAACAACAGCGTTCGCCATGGCTTCGCGCTCACTGTCAGATGACGCGAGCGTGTGACGCTCTTCAACGAAAGGACCACGTGGCATGAGGTACTTACCCCACGCAATGAGACCAATACCGAAGAGTGAGAGGCCACCACCAAGCGTGGCCCCAAGGGTCCACGGGGTGCCGTTCTTCACGTAGAAGTAGCCGAAGAGAACAACGAGTACGGTTCCAACAATGAACGACAGAGCAATCAGTCGTTCAACCAGAAGTGGGTTCTTCGCGGCGGGCTGCAGGTGTGGGTCGTCGGGCGACAGGCCACTCAAGGCAACCGGCGTACGGTGTTCGTGATTCTCGCTCACTCTCGTTCTCCTACCCAGAATCCGATAAGGGCGAGGAGTCCTACGCCCAACAGCAGACCAACAAAGCCCTCAGCAACGGGACCCAGACCACCGAGGCCGAAGCCACCAGGGTTGTTCGGGTGCTGAATTTCTGTGGTCACGTACTTCACAATGTCGTTGACCTGGTAGTCGTCCAAGTTTCCAGTGAAACGAGGCATGTTGCCGGGGCCGGTACGAATTGCTTCAACAACCTGGAATGCAGGAATGTTGCGAAGAGAGGGTGCGTACGTTGACGCCGCGAGAGCGTCACCGTCACCTTCAATGGTGTGGCAGGCAGCGCAGTTCAGTGCGAACAGTGCCGAGCCGTCTGACACGTTGGCGATCTGCAGGTTCGGCGTTGGAATGCCGGGGTAACTCGGGTCGAGTGAGTTCACCCACGCAGCAACTTCTTCAGCCTGCTGGTCAGTCAGCTTGCCCTTGGAACGTTCAGCCTGAACAGAACGTGGATTGGCAGCTGGCATGCGACCAGACGTAATCCAGAAGTCAATCGTCGCTGGCCCCAGACCAATAAGGTTCGGGTAGGCGCCCGACGTACCGGCTGGTGGCACACCATTGGCTTGGGTGCCGTGGCACGAAGCACAGTTCTGCATGAACAGTTCTTCACCCGTGTTCACCATTGATGAACTTGGGATGGTGTAAGTAATCGCCGAGTCACCATACGAGGTAACCGCACCAGTGGTGGGGTCCGTCGTGACGTTGTCGGAGTTCGGCGTACCAGCGTTCTGACGTGCAGTGTTGTACACCGACGAGGTCGAGTTCACGTAGGTCGTCGTGGTGGTCGTTGGAGCAACCGTGGTCGTGGGAACCGACTTGGCCTTCGAAGCAGCGCCCGAAGGTCCGACGAGCAACAGGAGTGGGCTGGCGGCCACGAGCGTTACGGCTCCGGCAGCAGCCAATCGCTTAAGAGATGAAATCTTCACGTCTACCTACTTCAACAAGAACAGGCAGGAGTACAGCCCGATCCAAACGACGTCAACAAAGTGCCAGTAGTAACTAACACCCTGGAAGGTTGAAAGCTCACCCGGGTCACCTTCAGTTCCGCGCATACGGAAGAGGAGGAATCCCATCGCAACGAGTCCGAGGAACACGTGCAGACCGTGGATACCGGTGGTGATGAAGAAGACCGAGCCGTACGAGTTGGTGTACCAACGCGTTGCCAGGTGGGTCCACTCGTAGGCCTGGTTACCCACGAAGAGGGCACCCATGATGATGGTGATGATCACCCAACGACGTGCCTCGGCACGACGACGGTGTTCAATCAACCACACGGCCCACTGCATCGTGAACGATGAGGCCACCAAGATGATGGTGAAGATGCCTGACTGAAGGACGTCAAGCTTCGTGCCCGCAGGGGGCCACGCAGCAAGGTGTCCACGGATAGTAAATAACGCGGCGAAGAGACCAGAGAAGAACATCAGCTCGGAACCGAGCCAGATCATGACACCGACAGCAAGCATCGGTGGACGATCGTGGACGACCTTCTCCTGCTTCGCCAGGCTGTTGAGGGGAATCGCCTGACTCACGCCTACCTTTCTAGCGGATTTTTATCAAGAGTTCAGCACAGGGCTGCAAAGCCCTTATTTTGTAAGGGTTTTTGGGAGCGTTGCCGTAGCGACCAATGCGAGTCGACGGGTCGGTCTCGTCATCGCCACGTAGAGCGTTCGCAGCCCCCGAGGCGTTGATTCTTGGTCAATTCTGGCCCCTCGACGGGCAATTTCGCCTGGATCGATGACCACAACAGCGTCAAATTCCAGGCCGTTAGCGCCTTCTGCGGCCAGCACGACCAAATCAGCGCTTAGCCCGCGAGACTCCAGTTCACGAGGGTCAATTGCATCAATGCCAGAATTCCTAAGGATTTCAACGATTTCGGCCACTCGGGGTTCGGTGACGATGACCGCCACACGACCAGGAGTAACGGCCTCAACCTCTTCCCTGACCATTTTGACCAGGGAATTCGCAAATTCTTCGGTCGAAACCTGGAGAATTCTGGGCGTAAACCCGGCCCGGCGAACGGGGCGCGGCGGCAAAATATCGGGAGTTGCGGCCAAAAGGGTGGGCGCGGCGAACTCGAGGACCTCTTCTGGGGTCCGGTAGCTGACCGAAAGGTCAACGCGCGTAGGGCTTCTGCGAGGTTCGAGGACTTCCAGGACTGCATTCCACGAGGCGGATGAGGACGCCGTTGTGGCCTGGCCCATGTCACCCACGATGGTCATGGAGCCCGTCAAGTCGCGACGCTTCAGAACCCTAAGTTCCATTGGGGAAAGGTCTTGTGCTTCGTCCACCACAATGTGGCCGTAGGTAACGAACTCGGCCTCGTCAAGTTCTTGGCTCTGCTGAGGAGCAATCCGTTGCGCTTCACGCAGGGCCGCGGCGCGGACGTCACCGGAGTACGCGTCGAGGTCGATGCCGTCCAAGATGCCGTTGTCGCCAGGCTTCGGGGCGGGACGTGGCTTCTTTCGAGGTCCGAGCAAGGTGCGCGCTTCGTCGATGAGCGCGGCGTCGGCTTTGGTCCACTCGACGTCTTCCAGGTTCTCACTGCGTGGACGGTGGAGCAGTTCAATCTCACGGTCCGTGAGGACGTTCTTTCCCGCCACTCGCAGCAGCGCGGGTGCGCCGAACAGATCGTGCAGGAGGTCCTGGCCGCTGAGTCGCGGCCAGATGCGTTGCAAAAGTTGCTTGAACTGCGGCGTCGCGCGAATGAGGTCCGCGAGTTCGCCCACGGCGTTTACTTCTTCAATGCCTTCGCGCACGAAGCGTGCGTGGTACTCCTGTGCCAGTCGCTGCGCGAGTTCACGACCAACCGCACTGCGACGTTGGTTGTGGTTTCCTGGTCGACGGCGCGCACGCTCGACAACTTCTTCGGTGTAGGAAGCCTTCACTACGACGATTGCTCGACCAACTGGAATCTCGACGTTGTCCTTCAGGGGACGCTGGCGCGTGCGCAGCGCTCGAGCCAGTACCTTGACCATTCGCAGGTCGCCCTTTAGTTCATCGACCTCTTCGGTGTCCTGGCCACGAACGTCAACGTTGGTGACGAGTCCCGAGATTGTCGAGAGTGTTACACCGGACTCACCGAGTGAGGGCAATACGTTTTCGATGTAGTTAAGAAACAGCGGGTTCGGCCCGACGACGAGTACGCCTTGGCGCTCCAGTGTGGCGCGGTGAGTGAAGAGCAGGTACGCCGCACGGTGCAGGGCCACCGCAGTTTTTCCCGTCCCCGGTCCACCCTGCACGAGCAAAATGCCGGCCAAGGGATTACGAATGATTTGGTCCTGTTCGCCTTGAATAGTGGCGACGATGTCGCCCATACGACCCGTACGCGCACGGCCCAATGCAGCGAGCAAAGCACCTGGTCCACCGAGGGCCAGGCCACCGTCGACCAGCCCCTCGGGGGTGGCGGTTCGAGTTTCGTCGTCGGGGACATGAATGTCGCCATTGGCGTCGGCGAAATACTCGTCTTCCACGCCAACTACTTCGTGGCCCTTAATGGCCACGTGACGTCGACGAGAGAGGTTGAGGGACTCAACACCAGTAGCGCGGTAGAACGCTTCTGCGACTGGAGCGCGCCAGTCGATAACGAGAGGATTGAGGTCAGCGTCCGAGACAGCTAAACGCCCAACGTGGTAGGTGTCGGCATTGCCTTCCTCGTCAGCGTTGTAGTCAATACGACCAAAGAACAGTGCTTGGTCGCCAATGGCCAGCTGATCGAGACGGCTAAGAGCAGTACCCATCACTACGTCACGTTCCACGAGGTCACCAGCCCCGCGCATGTTCGCAACTGCAGCGGAGTCTCGCAGCGACCGGGCTTCTTCACGCATGTGGTCAAGGGCCACCAAGGCGTCGTTCAGGAACTCTTGTTCCTCGCGAATTTCACGCTCATGTGCCATAGGACCTCGTTCGCCACCGTGATTTTGGGGTTTAACAAGTCTAGAGGGTCGCTGGACCCAGTCCCTCCGGCCAAAGATTTCTCACCAACGCCTAGATTGAAAGGGTTAAAGGAGCACTTTGAGCGATCCAGTTTTTCTGCGAGCCTGCCGAGGCGAGAGCGTCGAGCACGTCCCCGTGTGGTTTATGCGCCAGGCCGGACGCTCACTGCCCGAGTACCGCGCCCTTCGTGGCACCGGCTCCATCTTGGACGCTATTGCCGACCCGGAACTGGCCTGCGAAGTGACGATGCAGCCGGTTCGACGCTACGGCGTTGACGCGGCGATTCTCTTTTCCGACATCGTTGTTCCCTACCACGCCATTGGCTTTGGTGTTGACGTCGTACCCGGTCGTGGGCCCGTCATTGCTGAGCCCTTCACGAGTGCCAGCGACCTCGAACGACTACGTGACCTCACCGATGAAGACATTGCTCACGTCACCAAGACCGTCGACCTCGTTGTCGAGCAACTGAAAGAGACGAACACGCCGCTGATTGGTTTCGCCGGTGCGCCCTTCACGGTGGCGAGCTACCTCGTCGAAGGTGCACCAACGCGCGAGTTCGGCGTCATCAAGAGTCTGATGCACCGCGACCCCATCTTGTTCGACCAGCTAATGGACCGCCTGGTTGACATTTCGATCTCGTTCCTTCGAGCACAAATTGCTCACGGTGCGCAGGCACTCCAACTCTTTGACTCGTGGGCCGGGTCGCTTACGCGCGCGGAGTACGAACGCTTCGCTCTTCCCGCTACGCAGCGGGTGCTCGATGGTGTGAAGGACCTCAACGTGCCCACGATTCTGTTCGGTGTTGGAACCGGCGAACTCTTGTCGCAGATGGCCACCGCCGGAAGTGACGTCGTGGGCATTGACTGGCACGTTGATCTCGACGACGGCCGTCGTCGCGTGAACGGCAAAGCCGTCCAGGGCAATCTTGATCCGGCGCGCTGCTTGAGTGGCAGCGAACTCGCCGTCAGGGCAACTCGCGAAGTCCTCGCCAAGGCCGGCACTGACGCCGGTCACATTTTCAATCTTGGTCACGGCGTGCTCCCCTCAACGGACCCGGCTGTGCTCGAAGAAGTTGTCAAAGTTGTTCATCACGAAGGAAAGGCGGGCGTCCGATGAAGACCGGCGTACTCGTAATGGCGTATGGAACGCCCACCACCCCCAACGACGTCGAGGCGTACTACACGCGCATTCGCCACGGTCGTCCACCAACACCCGAACTCCTCTCGGACCTGCAGCGTCGCTACAACGCCATTGGTGGCACGTCACCACTCGCGCAGCGCACCAACGACCAGGTCGAAGGTATCGCTCGCGCCCTAGAAGTTCTGGCTCCGGGTGTTTTTGATGTTCGCTTTGGTTCGAAGTATGAACCACCAATGCTCGAGGAAACCGCCGCGACCTTTGTTGCTGACGGCTTCACCAACGTGATTGGGTTAGTACTCGCCCCACACTCTTCGTCAATGTCGACCCTGCAGTACATGACCCGCGCCAAGGCCGCCTTGGGAGAAGGCATTGACTTCACTGAGATCAACGAGTGGTGGGACTTCCCCGGCTTCTTGGAACTGATTGCGAAGCGGGTCACTGATGCGCTGGCGCACGTACCCGCCGAGCGACGCGCCACGACCGAGGTCCTGTTCTCAGCACACTCGTTGCCCGAAAAGATTCTCGCCAACGGCGATACCTACCCAGACCAGTTGCGCGACTCCGCCGCTGGTGCTGCCTCTCTCGCCGGCGTCACGCAGTGGGACATTGCCTGGCAGTCAGCCGGTCGCACGGCTGACCCCTGGATTGGACCGGACATTCTCGACGTGTTGCGCGCCAAGAAGGAAGCCGGCGTCACGGACATTGTGTCGTGCCCGATTGGCTTCGTGGCCGACCACCTCGAAGTGTTGTTCGACATCGACATCGAGGCCCAAGGAGTGGCCCAGGAGATTGGTCTCAACGTAGTGCGCACTGCATCGCTCAACGCAGACAACGACTTCGTTCAACTCCTCGCCACGGTGGTGCAAAAGGCAGCGAACTAAATGCGCCGAGCCTCCGTTGTCATTGTTGGCGGAGGTATTAGTGGTCTGAGTGCTGCGTGGGAACTCTCGGGTGGCCTCGCTGGTCCCAGTGAGACCACACCACGTGTTGAAGTTATTGAGAGTGGTGCAACATTCGGTGGCGCACTACAGACCACCACGTTCGCGGAGCGCACTATCGACCTCGGCGCTGATGGTTTCTTGGCTCGTCGACCGGAGGCCGTCACGCTCGCTACCGAACTCGGCCTAGCAACACAGCTCGAAGCCATCAACGCCAGTGGTGCGCACATCTGGCTTCGTGGTGAGGCCAATCAACTGCCCACTGGTCTCGTGCTGGGTGTCCCAACGTCTCGGCGACAGGTTGCCTCAGTCGCCGGTCTTAGTCGACGCGCCGCGTTCGCCAGTTGGCGAGATGAAGTCTTTCCACGGTCCATAAAAGTCGGCGACGACGCCACCATTGGCGACATTGTCCGCACCAAACTTGGTGACGAACTCAGTTACCAGTTCATTGAACCAATGATTGGTGGCATTCAGGCTGGGCGCATTGACGAGCTCTCGGCTAAGTCAGTGTTCCCCGCGCTCCTAGACGCGGCTCGCAAGGGTGGTTCGCTACAGACAGCCCTTCGCCCCACCACCAACGCAGTCCCCGGTCCGCGCACCGAGGCGTCGAAGGAGGGTCCGGCGTTCTATTCACTGCTCGACGGCGTAGGTTCGCTGCCTGGTGAGTTAGTTCGCCAACTCACCAAACGGGGCGTTCACTTTCGCTCCGCAACCTCAGTGACGGCGCTTCGGTGTACACCCGCTGGCGAGTACGCGTGGGAAGTCGATACGGAGTACACCACAACGCAGGCGGACCACGTCATTCTCGCGACCCCAGCACAGGTCACCGCCCAACTCGTTGGCAGTCAGCACCACGACGTAGCGGCGCTCTCTTCGATTACGACTGCTGGCGCGGCCATGGTGTCCTTCGCCTTCAACGAAGCCGACATTGACCTCACCCCCACGGGTACTGGCTTACTGGTGCCATTGCAGACCCCGTGGACTGGCCCGGACTCTCTCCTCACCACCGCACTCACGTTCCTCGATCGCAAGTGGCCACACCTCAAGCGTGAGGGTTCGGTCGTGCTCCGCGCGCACGTAGGGCGCAGTGACGACGAACGCTGGCGGGCAATGTCTGACGAAGCGCTCACAGCACGGGTGACGAGTGAGCTTTCGTTCCTGCTCGCCACTCGGGCGGCGCCCACGACCACACTGGTGCAGCGCTGGCCTTCGGGACTCCCCCAGTACCGGGTCGGACACGACGAACTCGTTGCTCGCGCCAAGCAGGCCGCCGTAGACGTCCAGCTAGCGCTCTGCGGTAACGCCTACGACGGCGTGGGCATCCCCGCGAGCATTGGATCAGGTCGACGCGCCGCTCGCGGCGTGCTTAGTGCGCTGGGTAACTGAGATACGCTTCGGCGCGAGGCTTCTCAAACACCATCTGCACGACGGAGATGTGTCGCTCAATGAACGCACCTTCGCAGTAGCAGAGGTACATGTTCCAGAGCCTTAGGAATCGCTCGTCAAAGCCGAGCGCCTTGACTTCGTCGAACTGACTGTTCACCGCGTCGCGCCACAGTTGCAGCGTCTTGGCGTAGTGAATGCCAATGTCCTCGAGGCCCGTGGCCTTGAGGTCGGTGACGTTGCTGATGGAACGCATGATCGCGGTGACGCTCGGGAGGCAGCCTCCAGGGAAAATCAAGTCGCGAATGAAATCTTCCTGATGCTTCGCGCGCTCAAAACTCTGTTCCGAAATCGTGATGGCTTGCATGGCCATCCGGCCGTTTTCCTTCAGCAGTGTCGAGCACGTAGCGAAGAATTCGTTGTACTTGCGCCAGTCCACCGCTTCAATCATCTCCACTGACACCAGCGCGTCGTAGGTGCCCGTGAGGTCGGCGTAGTGCTCACCAATAACCGTTACCAGGTCACTCACTCCAGCCTCGGCCACACGCTCAAGTGCGCTGAGACGCTGGTTCTCTGAAATCGTGGTCGTGGTGACGCGTGCACCGTAGTGCTTTGCCGCGTGAATGGCGAAGCCACCCCAGCCCGTACCGATTTCCAGCACGTGGTCACCAGGAGTGAGGCGAAGCTTGCGACAGAGTCGGTCAAACTTTTCCGTCTGCGCGTCAAAGAGTGATGTGTTCCCGTCCTGGAAAATTGCGCACGAGTACGCCATGGTGTCATCAAGCATGAGTTCAAAGAACTCATTGGAGAGGTCGTAGTGAGCGTGGATATTTTCGCGGTCCTTGACCTTCGAAGGCCCCCGACGGTGCCAGAGGTTGCTTAGTGCAGTGAAGCGATTGGCCAAACGGTCTAGGAACGTGCGAAGTGGCTGCGTAGCGCGGAACAAGAAACGGATAAGTGTGGCGATGTCGCTCGTGTCCCAGAGTCCGTTGACGAACGAGCGGCCCAGTCCACGCGAACCGCCAAACACTAAGGCCGCGTAGGCGTTGGGGTCGTTGATCGTGAGGTCGGCCTGCAACTCGCCGCTGCCGAAGGAATAGGTTTTTTCGTGGGCGCCCCACTTCTCGGTGAGTTGCAACGTACCGAGACTCGAGCGCGAGGTGTTCGTCACAATGGTGAAGAACACGCGTCGGGCCAGTCGCTTAAAGCGGCGGTGGTACGAACCGGCGAGGAATTCTTCGCCGGCAATAGTTGATGAATGCTGATCAGACAACGTGAGAACCTTTTTTCTTGGACAACGGGTGCGGAACGTACTTGATTCCCTTGGCGAAAATCTTGGCCGCTTGCACATAAATACGTAGCGACACCCTAAAGGCCATGTCGGGGAACCGTTTCGTGGCGGCGTGCAGGGCACTGTCGGTGAGATCTTCTCGGTCGAAGTCCATCACCGCGGTGAGCCGGCGCGGACCGAGGTCCGGCCCACCATTTTCGGGCAGGTCGAACAGACCCATGACCAAGTCGAAGTGATCGTCCTGCTTCTTGTAGGTGAGCTCGTACTCGCCACTCATCTCCAAGAAGGGTGAAACGTGGTGGGCCTTAGCGAAGCGCGTGGTACCAGGGCCATTCAGCAGGTACAGGTGGCGCTCACCCCACGGCGTGTTCGTGACTTCGGCAATGGCGCGCTCGACGGTGTCGCCCCGGTAGTAGAAGAAAATCGTGATCGGATTGAAGTTCCAGTTCATGGAACGAAGATTGGCCATCATCGAGATGCGTCCGGGTGCCTCTTCGCCGGCAAGTTCGAGGAATGCCGAACGGGCAGCGGTGTCGAGGTTTCCTTCGTACGAAGGCAAGAAGTCGCTGCGACGCAGAACGTACCGCCACGGCAACGTGTTACCGAGTGTGCGCTTCACGTCACGAGTAGTGACCACACCTTCGCTACGAAGGGCCCAGTGCGCGTCAACCAGTTCGTCAATTTCGTCAAGAAAGATGTCAAACATCATGACGCGGTAGGTGAACCTATGCACCTTCGGCAAGAAGCGGGTGTGCGACACCCGCCCCCAGTACAGCGACGAGTCCGTCAAAGCCCCGCCTCAAAGTTGGCGCAGACCTCGAGAGCGCTCCGCGCGCCATCTTCGTGGAAACCGAAGCCAAAGTAGGCCCCGCAGAAGGACGTCTGGGTGGTGTTGATGTCGTGGCGCTTGGCCTGCGCGGCAATCGTCACCGAATCCATAACGGGGTGCGCGTAAGAAAAGGTGCACAAGATTTTGTCCGGATCAATTTCGTTCGTGCTGTTGAGCGACACAAGGAACTGCCGAGTGGACGGAATCGACTGCAGCGTCGTGATGTTGTACGTCAACGTCGCTCGCGACGAGGCCGTGCCCTGGTCGCGGTAGTTCCACGAGGCCCAGGCCAAGTGGCGTGCCGGGAGCAGTGACTCGTCGTAGTGCAAAGTGACGTCGTTGTCTTGGTACTTGATTACACCCAGCACTTCACGCTCGAGTTCACTCGGGTCACTCAAGAGAGCCAGGGCCTCGTCACTGTGACACGCCATCACGACGTGATCAAACGTCGAGACACCCTGATTGGTCGTCACTGACACCACGTCACCGCGCTTCACGCTGGTGACTGCTTCGTGCCGGATCGAAGCGCCGCGCTCGAGGAGCACCTGGCGAATCCTCTCTACATAGAGGCGCGAGCCCCCGTCGATGGTTCGCCACTTCGGCATGTTCTTCACTTGCAAGAGCCCGTGGCGCGAAAAGAACTCGGCGAACGAACTGGCGGGCATGTCGGTGAACTTCTCGGGATTTGCGGACCAAATTGAAGCACCCATTGGCACGAGGTACCACTCGCGGAACGCTTTGGACCACGACTTCTTCTCCAGCAATTCCGCCAGTGTGTAGTCATCACGAGCCGGCTGGGTCAGAATGTCGCGAAGGTAGCGATTGAACGAAAGGATGTCGAGCACCATTCGCCAGAAACGCGGACGTAGGAGATTACGACGCTGGGCGAACACCGTATTGAGGTTGGTGCCCTTCCATTCAAGACCGAGCGACGCGTTCTGGTAGCTAAAGCTCATTACCGTGGGCTTCGTCGGCACGTCGAGCTGACGAAGTAGTTCAATAAAGTTCGGGTAGGTCTGTTCGTTGTAGACCAGAAACCCCGTGTCAACCCAGTGGTGACCGTTTCCACCATCGGCATCCACCGTGTGGGCGTGACCGCCAAGTCGGTCCTGGGCTTCAAACAAGGTGACGTCGTGACTCTTCGACAAGACGTACGCGGCCGTGAGTCCGGTAACACCGGCACCGACAATGGCAATTTTCATAGGTAGTAGCCCGAATGGATATAGATGCAAGGAACGCTCTCGCGTACGTACATCGCGTGGTTCTTGGGATCATCGTCCAGGGCGAGGCGAATGTCGAAGCCAAACTCCTGCAGGTCTTTGAGGGCCCCTCGCTTGAAGTTATCGACACCCGAGTAGTCGCCAAATTCGCGCATGATGAGCAGGTCCCAGCGAAGCTTGTACCGCTCGAGCCAGGCCACCGTGTGGGGCTGCACCCGACGAGGGCGTCCGGTGAGCAAAATGACTTGGAGCGATGGGTCGAGTAGCTCCAGGAGGCGTTCGATTTCGTCGATGACCGGGTCTTCGCCACAGGCCTCGAAAAAGCTCTTCCAGTCGCCCCAGTCAAGAAAGTGTTGACGACCGGCAGCGTCCGCCAAAACACCGTCAATATCGAAGATTACGGCCTTGCCTGGCACGAGTTCTCCCTCGCGCCAGCACCAATTTTCGCGAAGGTAGTCCGAACTCATTGCTTCAAGGTTAATGGCGGAGCACAAGGCCATGTCTGGAAGACTGGAGGGGTGAAGGTACTTGAACGCCAGACTCTTCCCGTACCAACGGGACATCGCGTCTACGTCGTAAGTGATTTCTCACTCGCGCCAACCTCTCGCCCATCCAGTCGAGCACTCCACGAATTCGTTGAACTCCTCGGCGATATTGACGATGCTGCCACCGTGGTGGTCGCCGGAAACTTCTTTCACCCTGAATCCACGTCAGACATTGCCAAGTTCGTGTCGGCCACGCTGCGGGCTCTCCCGGAACTCACCGCAGCCATCAGAACGTTCTGCGCCCAAGAAACTCACCGCTTCATCGTTCTGCCCGGCAGTGACGACAGTGAGCTCGCCACGAGTGCTCCAGCCCAGGCAGTACTGGAGGAACTGGGCGTAACGCTGGCGAGTGACCTGATGTTGCAAGTCGCTACCGCGAACGGCGTTCGTGACCTGGCCGTCGCCGCGGGCGTCGGAGAAAAGTACACCGACGCCGTCGCTGCCCTCGACCAGTCTGACGCCGACCGCCTCGAAGATCCCCAGGCCATCCGCCGCTTCAGTTCATCACGACTCCTCTACCGTCGACTGGGCGCGTGGGTCTGGATTCCCCTCCTCATCCTCGTGGGCATCGACTTTCTCAACACCATTGCCACGTTTCTTAGCCGTGTCACCCACCGAGACTTCGATCCCCATCGTCTGCACTCATCAGGCTTTTGGGCGGAGATCTTCCTTAATCTGATCGTGTTCGGTGCACTTGAAGCTGCCCTCGTCGCCCTCACCGCCTACACGGTGCGGCGGAGGTTCAACCAGTCCACACGGACCAACGTCCCCGAACTGCCAAGTGAACCGCTGTCACTCACCCGCGTTGGCGGTGTCGATGTTCTCGAACTCGCTCGACGTATTGGTGAACGTTCCGGAGCGGGCGCGGTCGTTGGCGGCGCATCTCGACCAGCGCTGGCCTTCCTTGACCGTGGCGTGAGTGCAACTACCGGACCTTCACGAACTGTCGTGGTGGAGCGTGCCGGTCGCTTTGGCCTGCCACCAGTGTTCTCATCGGTGGAGCGGTTTAGTGTCATTGAAATTGAAGCCGCGAGTTCGGTCCAGGTTCGCCTCTACGCCGGTGAAACCCCGCTCGGTCGACTGACCTGGTTCGAGCGCATTGTGGCCGGCAAGGAAGTACTCCCGGGGCCTCGCCGAGAGACGTCCATCATTGGGTCATGGCCCATGGGTGACCCCTTCCCCGTTTCCCTGGAGCGCCTTACGTTGCAGCGTCGTCAACGTTCCATCCGGCGACTGGCCAGTGGACTGCTCTTCCTCGACGGCCTGCTCGACCTACTGATTACTGCCGCACCGCCACTTCGCAGTCGTCTTCACGCCGTGCTCAGCGTTTTGCCACTCGGCGCCGCCACCTCCGCGGCCGCCGTGACGGCCGTAGCTGGTATTTCGCTGATCATGTTGGCCCGAGGAATCCGTCGTGGACAACGCCGGAGTTGGTTCTTTGCCGTCGGCATTTTGACGCTCTCCGTCTTCACCCACTTGGCTCGAGGTGGCGGCGTGGCCTCCGTCGCGCTGGCTCTCGCAGTGCTCGCGGTCCTCGTCACGCAACGTCAGCAGTTTCTGGCCATCACCGACCGCTCGGGTGCAGCTCGGACCGTCGGTCAACTACTGGGTATTGGCGTCCTCGTCGTGCTGGCCACCACGTTTGGCACTGAAGTAGCTCAACGAAACGCTCATCTACCTTCAGTGGGGCTGGTATTCCTCGGGTGCCTCGAACGACTCGTCGCCCAGTCGAACATTGCACTCCCCGACCGCATCAATGACTTCCTCGACCCCACGCTGCTCGCCGTAGGCGTGAGCCTCGTCATTTCGATCCTCTACGTGCTGACGCGCCCCGTCGTGGACCGTCGCCTTTCGGTGGCCACCTCCTCGCCAGAGCGCCGACTCGCCGAACTGCGAGCCCGAGAGATCGTGCGCCGACACGGTCGTGGCACGCTTGACTACTTCGCCCTTCGTGATGACAAGCAGTTCTTCTTCTTCCGCGACTCCCTCGTGGCCTACGCCGTCTACGGTGGCGTGGCCCTGGTCTCGCCGGACCCGATTGGCCCTCAAGCGGAACGGGCCGAAGCCTTCAGCGCCTTTCGTGCCTTCGCCGAAGCCCAAGGCTGGACGATTGGTGTCGTGGGTGCGAGTGAAGAGTGGCTTTCGATTTACCACGCCGCGGGCATGCACTACCTCTACGTGGGTGACGAAGCGATTGTTGACTGCCAGACATTCTCCCTCGAGGGCGGCAAGATGAAGGGGCTGCGTCAAGCCTGCACCCGACTCGCTCGTAATGGCTACACCGTGGAGTTCATGGACCCCGCCACCATTGAGCCCGCTGACGTTCCTGAACTACTGGAACTGATTGAGAAGCTTCGCCGTGGCGACGCCGAGCGAGGTTTCTCCATGATGCTCGGTCGACTCTTTGACCCTAAGGACAAGGGCCTTCTCCTCACGATTGTCCGTGGCCCTGACGGCAAGGCCGCTGCCGTCTGTCAGTTTGTCCCCTCGCCGGCAATCAATGGCTACTCCCTCGACCTGATGCGTCGCGATCCCGGTGACCACCCCAACGGACTCATTGACTACGCTCTCTGCTCCACTATTACCCACCTTCGTGAAAACGGTGGACGTGGCCTCAGTCTCAACTTCGCGGCTTTCCGCTCAGTCCTCGACGGCGAGCGCGGTGACGGAACGTTTACCAAGCTCGAACGATGGACCCTCAAGCGACTCTCGGGCATCTTGCCCATCGAAACACTCTGGACCTTTAACTCGAAGTACAACCCCACCTGGTTGCCACGTCACCTGGTCTACCCGGCCGCCGAAAGCTTCTTACCCGTAGCGGCCGCGACCATTCGGGCCGAGTCACTCACCGAAATTCCATTATTGGGACGCTTCTTGAGCATGGACCCGGCGAATCGCCCCGGCACCGTTGTGCCTCCCGAGATCCTCGAAGCCGCGGCGAACGCCGACGCTTCAGCTCGTCGCGAGACGACGCTTGATTGACGCAACCAGTCGGTCAGCCGTTGGTTGATCAAAGAGTAAGAAGAGCGACGGTTCGACCAGTTCGAGTTCCATAAGCGCCCAGCCCTCCGGCGTACGCACCACGTCGACGCGCGCGTAGAGGAGGTCGCCGTAACCGGCGTCGTGCAAGAGCGCTGTAGCAAAGGCCACGGCGTCGGGTTCACCCACTGCGGTACTCATCTGCTCACGGCGAAAGAGTGCGTTGCGGTCGAGTTGCGTGACGTTCAACATGGCACCCTTGGTCATGGCGTGCGAGAACGTTCCGTCAATGAAAATCAGTGCTCGCTCGCCCACTTCGTCGACCGACGCAATGTAGGGCTGAATAAGGGCGTCTCGACCAGCCGCGTGGAGTCGGTCCACGTGGGCACGAGCCTTCTCGTGCTCGCTCGACGTGTAGCGGTCGGCGTCAATGGACCCCGCCCCCACCGCGGGCTTCACCACGAAGTCGCCGTCGGGGAAGACGGGTGTCTCGCCAATATCACAGAAGTGCGACGGCACGATGCGGTGGCCCCGGGCGGCGATGTCCGACAAGTAGTGCTTGTCCGTTGAGTACGCCACCACGTCGTAGGGGTTCACCAGGTTCTTGACGCCCCGAGCCCAGGTTAAGAACTCTTCGCGTCGAGGGGCGTAGTCCCAGGTCGAGCGCAAGACCACGAGGTCGTAGTCCTCCCAGGCAACTGCCGGGTCGTCCCAAATGACGAGGTCGTGGTCTACGTCAGCCTCACGAAGTGTGCGCAGGAGCGTTGGTGTATCGGGATCAACGTCCTCACCCTTACAGGTGACTATGGCTACTTTGCTCACGGAAGGAACAGTAGCGAACCGTGTTGCGTGAGCGCCACCAGTGGTCCAGGCCAAATACCAAAGACCACCGCGACGATGACACCACTCGCGACAACAAAGCGCGTTGCGGCGGGCACACGAATCAGTTCGGTGTCCGTGCCGTCCTTCGAGAACAGTGCGAGCACCCAGCGCAGGTAGGCGAATGCGGCGATACACGCGGCGAGGATGCAGACCAACGCCAGCGGCGCGCCACCGGCATCAATGCCGGCCTGCAGGGCCGTCAACTTGGCGTAGAAACCAGTGGTGAGTGGAGCACCCAACTGCGCCAAGAGCAGCAGCGCGAGTGAGCCACCGAGCCAGGGCTGGCGACGAGCGAGGCCGGTGTAACGCTCCAGGTAGTGGTTCGCGTCACCAAGTCCACCCATCACGCCAACCACCGCGAAGGAACCAACCACCGTTGGGGCGTAGGTCAGTAGGTAGAACACTGAAGAGCTCACCCCACGGGCGTCACCAGACCAGACGGCCAGGAAGATAAAACCGGCCTGGCTGATCGAGGTGTAGCAGAGGAAACGCTTGATGTTGGTCTGGCGAAGGGCCATGCCCGCTCCAACCAACGTCGACAGTGCACACAGCACGAAGAGGATAGGACGCCAGGTGTCCATCTGAGTGCCGAGCGTCGAGACAATGACGCGGACCAGGGCGGCGAAGGCACCACCCCACACGATTGAAGCGTGGAATCCAGTCACGGGCGTTGGGGCACCTTCGTAGACGTCAGGCGACCAGGCGTGGAAGGGAACTGCCTGGCACTTAAAGCTGAGGCCCACGAGCATCAGTGCGCCACCGGCCCAGAGCAGTCCCGGGTGCGCCAGTACGTGGTAGCTCAGGAAGTAGGCAATGGTCGTCAGGTTGGTGGAACCAGTCGCGCCGTAGACGAGGGCTGCACCGTAGAAGAAGAGTGCTGAAGCCAGACCACCGAGGATGAAGTACTTGAGCGACGACTCGGCTGACTTAAAGCGCTTCTTGTTGAAGGCAATCATCACGTAGAGCGCAATGGAGAGAATTTCGAGACCCAAGAAGACCACGATCAGGTCGTTCGCGATCGCCATGATGAGGGCACCCGATACGGCGAGCATCGCCAGCATCTGGTACTCCGCGCCACCACTCTTTTCACGAATAGACCAGTCGTGAGCAACGAGGAGTGAGAACAAGAGACTCGTAAGCACACCACCGGTGACCACGGCCGAGAAGCCGTCCATCACGATTTCGTGCGAGAGGGTTGTGCTGCCACCGTGGTGCCAGACATTGACCAACTGGAGAACGACAACGACGAGGCCGGCTAGTACTGCAGCCACGCCAACACCGGTCGCGACGTGCGTCGAGGGCTTGCGGCGCGTCAGGGCGGTCAGGAACAAGAGGCCGAGTGCGGCCACCATCAAGATGACCGGAGGCAGAATCGCAATGTAGTGAATGGAAGGTGCGCTCAATGTCACTTTGTTACCTCAGCTGCTGTTGTGACGTGCGAAACAAGTGAGTGCACCGAAGGCGCGATCTTGTTCAGCAGTGGTGCGGGGTAGATACCAAGCACCAGTACGAGGGCCACGATGGGAACGAGCGCCCAGCGCTCACTCGTCGTCACGTCACTCAGGCTGGCGTTGTCGCTCTCGCCCGCGCCGTGAAAGACCCGCTGGTAGGACCAGAGCCAGTAGAGCGCCGCGCCAATGACGCCGAGGCCAGCCACAACGGCCCACCATGCGTGCACGGTGAAGGTGCCGAGCAGGATCAGGTACTCACTCACGAAGTTGGAGAGACCAGGAAGACCAATGGAGGCCATCATCACCACCGTGAAGAGTGCGGCCAGTACTGGTGCGGGGCCCTGAAGACCACGCAGCTCGGCCAGTGCGCTCGTGCCACGACGCTTCTCGATGTACCCAATGAGCAAGAAGAAGCCCATGGTGATGACACCGTGGTTGAACATCATGAGAACGGCGCCTTCGGTGGCGATCTGTGAACCAGAAACGACACCGAGGGTGATGAAGCCCATCTGAGCGAGTGACGAGTACGCCACGACGCGCTTGAGGTCAGTGGTGACGCAGGCCAGCGCCGAGCCGTAGAGGATGCCAATCACCGCGAGGGTCATCACGACGGGACGCATGTCGTGCATGGCCAGGGGCAAGAGACCAACCGCGAAACGCAGCAAACCGTACGAACCCATCTTGGCGAGGATGCCCGAGAGTTCCATTGATCCGGCGGTTGGTGCTTCGGCGTACGAGTCCGGTGCCCAGGTGTGGAGTGGCCAGATTGGTGACTTCACGGCGAAGGCAATGGCCATGCCAATAAAGAGCCACACTTCAGTCGACGAGGTCATCGCGGTCTGGGACAACGGTCCGTAGGCGAAGGTCAGCGCGCCGGTGGTCTGGTGCTGGTGCGCAAAGCCCAAGTACAAGATGGCGATGAAGAGGAACGCTGAACCAGTGAAGGTGTAGATGAAGAACTTCGTGGCCGCCTTAGCGCCACCGAGACCGCCCCACTGTGAAAGTAAGAAGTAGGTCGGCACCAGAATCAGTTCGAAGAAAATGAAGAATTCGAGCACGTCGTGAGAGACGAAACTTCCGACGGTGAACGAGGTGAGCAGCAACAGCCACGCAACGAAGGAGGCTTCACGACGCTTGTCGCGCGCTCCCCACAGGGCCAGCAGTGTCACCAAGGACGCCAGGACCACCATGAAGAGCGAAATGCCGTCGATCGCGACGTCGTAGGCCAGCCCCAGCGGAGCTGAAATCACGTGACGGTAGTAGAAGTCGAAGTTCTGCGCGCCCGCCACGTGGGGGTTGTAGAGCACCGCCACGATGAGCGAAAGCAACAACTCGACACCGGCCGTGACGAGACCAACCGTGTACGAAGCGTTGGGTGTCTTCCTGACCTGAAGGCTGAGGCCGGCACCAATCACTGGGACCAGTAGCAGCAAGGTGATGAATAGAGACGAATGCATGATTACCAGACCCTCGCTACGAGGTACACAACAATGACACTGAGGCCCAAACTCATGGCGAGGGCGTAGTGGCGAACGTACCCCGACTGCACCTTGGCGAGACCTTCAACACTGCGAGCGACACCCACGGCCACTCCGTTAACGGCACCATCAATGACCTTGGGTTCAATAACGCGACCCGTGAACTCGGCAGCCTTGGTGAGCGGACGGCCCACAACGGCGTCGTACGCGTCATCCCAGCGCCAGACGTGCTCGAGGAAACTCTTTTCGAATCGTGCGTCCTCGGAGCGGTTACGCCACACCGAGAACGCCGCCAAGAGACCAATCACTGCGGCCGCTACGTCCACGAGGCCGAGGCCCCACTGCACGGTGCTCGAGAGCGACGCCCCCGCCGGTACGTAGCCCAGCGTTGGTGTGAGAAAGTTTGAAAGGTCACCGTGGTGCGTCCATGGCAAGTCCAAGAGACCACCGAGGACCGAGAGCGCCGCCAAGATGAGCAGAGGTGCGGTCATGACCCATGGTGATTCGTGAGGGTCCTGACCCTTAGTGACCTCGCGGAAGCGCTCGTTGCCGCGGAACGTCAGAACGAACAGTCGACTCATGTAGTACGCGGTGAGTACAGCGGTCAGGAGTCCAATCAGCCACAGGATCTTGTTGTGGTCGTAGACATTGGTCAGCACTGCACCCTTGGCCCAGAATCCAGCGAACGGCGGAATACCTGAGATGGTGAGCCAACCAATCAGGAACGTTGGGAAGGTGTAGGGCAAGAACTTCTGCAGTCCACCCATCTTTCGAAGATCCTGTTCACCGTTGAGCGAGTGAATCACTGAACCGGAACCGAGGAACAACAGGGCCTTGAAGAAGGCGTGGCTGATCATCAAGAAGATGGCGGCCGAGTAGGCCCCCACGCCAACGGCCATCATCATGAAGCCAATCTGCGACACCGTTGAAAAGGCCAGGACCTTCTTGATGTCCTTCTGGGCAGTAGCAATAGTTGCGGCAACAAATGCAGTCGCGGTGCCAATAATGGCAATCACCATTCGACCGTCGGCCGACATGGTCAGCACTGGTGACATGCGAACGAGCAGAAAGACACCGGCCGTCACCATGGTCGCCGCGTGAATAAGTGCCGACACTGGTGTCGGACCTTCCATCGCGTCGGGCAGCCAGTTGAACAGTGGAATCTGAGCACTCTTACCCGTTGCCCCTAGCAGCAGCGAGAGCGCAATGAGCAGAGCAATCGTTGGCGAGAGTGCGCCCGCGCCAGCAGTAATGCCGACGTAGGTCAGCGTGTGCAGGTGCTGGAACAGCAGGAACATTGCGATCAGCAGACCAACATCACCTACGCGGTTGTAGATGAATGCCTTCTTACCGGCCGAGGCAGCGCTGTCGCGGTCGAAGTAGTAACTCACGAGCCAGTAGGAGCACACGCCTACGCCCTCCCAACCAACAAACGTCAGCACGAGGTTGTTGGCGAGCACCAAGACGA
>Ga0316218_1001038_pt1 | contig 32726 bp, 40 predicted proteins | sample TBH18003metaG_FD_203634 | JGI IMG/M metagenome (GOLD analysis project Ga0316218, IMG submission 203634) | Freshwater microbial communities from Trout Bog Lake, Wisconsin, USA - TBH18003 | ecosystem: Environmental > Aquatic > Freshwater > Lake > Hypolimnion/Profundal zone | place: USA: Wisconsin...
TGATGGTTATTATAAAAACCATTATTGGTGCTGATCGCCGCCGCGCATCTGAATACTGTCGTGTTTTAGAAGTGGCCATGCGTGAGAATCTAACGCCAAAAGACCTCCCTAGCTATATCAAACTTCGTGGCGGCGTCAGTGCAATCTATTCCACTGAAAGTGAATTGGTAGCAAAAAAACTTGGGGAGAAAGAGCGCGAATTTCGAACTTCTTATTTTCAAGAGCTGTTTGAGATTCGTCATTGGGCAAACAAATCTAGCTTTTCAACCCCAATCAAAGTAATTCAAAATTCTGATGAGATTGACTGTAATCGAGCAAAATTCACAGTCTTCTTAACTTTGTTTGATAAGAAAGAGCAGATCTATAAAATTTGTAGCGCCCATAACTTAGGGGAAAAGCAAGAGCGTAACTTAATTAAGTACATTACTCGTGACATCAAAGACAGTAATGAAATATTAAAAGAAAAGCTGATTGCCTATCGCCAAAAGCTAGTAGAAATGAAACTTGTTCCTGACATCGTAGGAAAACTTTGGGGAAAATTAAATATGATCACAGATCAAACATCTGAAGTAGTTGAGAATATTTAATGTTGATCTATAACAAGTGTCCGGACTCCGGACACTTGTTTCTAAGCCAACCTATCTGCCGCCATCGTTGCCGTCAACTTGCTGTAATGACGATCAATCATGGCGGCACTATTGCCCATCTGCTTAGATAGCGTGTGAATATCTGTCTTATTCTCTAGTAACTCTAAGGTGGCGTAGGTATGTCGCAAGGAATAGAGTGTCCGCATTTGTCCATCGTGACTCAAACCCAAGCCACTATCTCGCATCAATCGCTTAAACGCCCCATCAATCCGCATAGGCTGATGACCATTGGCAAATACAAAGATTCGCTCTGGGCAACGTGTCTCAAATAAGCGGTCGAAGGGAATATCCCACACGGCTCGCTGTCTGCTGTGCAATCGCTTGAGTACATCAACTGCCTTATGTTTGGCAATGAGCCATCGCCCACCAGTTTTGCCATCAACCCAAATACGCAGGTATTTCTTATCACCTTGTGTATGCCACTCGATATTGTTCCAGCAGATATTAAGTGCCTCAGTACCATGCCGTATACCTGTATACAAAAGCATTTCAATGTAGTCGCGCAGTAAGGGACGAGTCTCTTGTTCAATAGCTAATCTGCCTTGCTTGATCCAAGGCTCCATAAACTCCAACAAGCGATCAATCTCTTCGCGGGTAAAGGCAGGCCGAGTTTTACCTTTCTGCCCACGACTGGTCAATTTAGGAATAGCTACTCGCTCACTAATCCAACCTTTGCTTATCGCTACCAGTTGTAACTTAGTCCAAGCACTGGCAAAGTTGTTCAAGGTGCTGGCTCTAGGCAATTTATTCATCTGCCTATTTCGCCAGACTTCAAACTCATGCACGTCTGTGTAAGTTATTTCTTCCAGTCGCTTGTCACCAAAGTAGGGTAGAAAGTATTTCTCAATACAGGTGATGTAGCTACCGTACACACTCTTACCTATACCAATATCCAAGTCCTGCCGCATGGAGTAGAGAGTGGCATGTGCAATTTCTGCAAACGTAGGCGACTTTTGTGCAAGCCCTAGCCTTTGGCGAAATCTGGTTTCATCGTAAAGATCGCAAGCCATTCGTACTGCGTGTTCAATACTTGCTTGGCGGGTGGTCTGGCGATGCCATGAGCCATCTTGTAATCTAAAACGGCAATGCCAAAGTGGGCTTCCGGGTCTGCGGTGGATAACCACTTCACCATCACGAAGATATAGCTCTGTGGGCTCGGCGTATTTGAGCTGACTTAAGGCTGTAGGCTGTGATTCTTGCTGAGGTGAGGAGATTACTTCTAGGTGGCTTTCAGGTACTTTAATTACCTTAGTCACTTTGTGGCGGGATTGCTGTTGTCATACAGCTATTTTATTTTCAGACTTTTGCTTGGGCAACCTGAATAAGAAACGTCCTTTTAAAGGACACTCACTGTGCTTGAAGTTTCATAACGCCTTGTAAATTAGGCTCAACGCCACCAAGAAGGCAAAAATAGCAAAGATTTGTTGCACTCTGGTGCCGCTGATCTTTCTCTCCATTAACTTCCCAAATACAAGCCCAGCGAGCGATCCCAAGGCAAATAGAGCGGCAATCTCTATATTCAAATTACCAGAAGCTAAAGATACAAGAGCGCCACCAGTAGAAACGATAGCCAGAACGCCTAGAGAAGTCGCAACAATGGATTTCATAGGAAGGTCAGTGAATTTCTTTAGAGCTGGAACTATGACAAATCCACCGCCAACTCCTAGTAAGCCCGACAAGAAACCTGCAGTCAATCCCGCATACATTAAAGACCTCGCACATGGCACAGTCCATATCAACTTACTGATTGATAAATCTAGCTGACAAGGTGGCGGGGTTGATGAAAGTGACAAGGTGCTATTAAGAGTCTTATGTGCCTGTATATAGAGCCGTACAGACACAAAAATCAAAATTGCACTAAACAGTAGCAACAAAGGGGTATTAGGAACTTTGTTTGCAACCCATAGACCAATAGGCGACATGATTAAACCAAAGATAGACATGAAGATTGCGGCTTTATAGCGCAGTACTTTTTCTTTAAGTCCAATAATTGCCCCTACGATAGCTGATAGTGCAATGGCACAAAGCGCAATTGGGCTTGCTTCAGCCATTGGCAAATGAACAAAGAAAACTAAAAGTGGTACAGAGAGTATGCCGCCACCCGCCCCAGTTAGCCCCATTAAAATACCTACAAAGACGCCTAGGGCTGGAATAATTAGTGCATGGTGGTCCATTAGGAGACTTTCCATTGAAAGCTATTATTAGTTGGCATTAGGAGTGTAGTGATCCTACAATGAATTATGAAAATTACCCCAATCGTCAAAACCTTTTTTGATGCGCCTACCTGGACATTTACTCACGTAGTTTATGAAAAGCCAGGGAGTCAATGTGCAATTATCGATTCCGTGCTCAATTATGATCCCAAATCAGGACGAACCAGCACTCATTCAGCCGACGAGGTAATTGCGTTCAGTCGAGAACAAAATCTAAAGGTTGAGTGGATCTTCGAAACCCATGCTCATGCAGATCATCTTACAGCCGCGCCCTATATCAAAAGTCATACTGGCGGAAAGATGGCAATTGGAGAGCATATTCAAGGGGTTCAAAAAGTCTTTAAAAATATTTTTAATTTGGAAGATACTTTTCAAGCCAACGGGTCCCAGTTTGACTATCTGATTAAAGCAGACGAACAATTGCCCCTGGGTAACCTTAAGATTCAATCTTTATTTGTTCCAGGCCATACTCCAGCTTGCATGGCTTATGTAATAGGCGATGCTATTTTTGTAGGTGATACCATGTTTATGCCCGATGTTGGTACAGCTAGGTGCGACTTTCCGGGCGGAGATGCAAAAACTTTATATCAATCAGTCAAAAAAATACTAAGTTTTCCTAATGAAACTAGGCTTTACATGTGTCACGATTATCCGCCTAGCAATCGAGAAGTCGAATATATGACAACGGTTGGCGATGAGCGTAAGCGCAATATTCATATACACGATGGTATTTCAGAGCAAGACTTTGTAGTAATGAGAACGGCAAGGGATGCCACACTTGAGATGCCAGTATTAATTTTGCCGTCAGTCCAAGTAAACATTCGTGCTGGAGAATTTCCGCCTAAGGAATCTAATGGTGTTTCTTATTTAAAGATTCCATTAAATGCTCTCTAGCATGCTTTTATGAACACTGATTCTTAGAGTTGCAGATATCAAAAACTGATGGCCAATAAAAAACCACTCCGCAGAGTGGTTAATTTTTATTTTCTATTAGCCCCATAAGTCTTATTGAGGTAATCCACAATGATAGGGACTTCCTCATCGGTAATGGGGGCCTTAAAGACATTCTTCATCCTTAAAACTTGGGCATTCCAATAGCCTACACCTGTGTTGGGTGGTTGATATTCAGCGTAGTGAGCAGAGTGACAAGCAGAGCATTTTTGTAAGGTCAGCTGATAACCTGGTAAATCTGATGGTCTCCATAAAACAGTATCAGCTGGCAATTCAATGGTTTTGGCTTGTGCCATTTGCGCCAAAGCAAGAGCAGATATAAGAAGAATTAATTTTTTCATATTCCCCTCCTTAAACCGCAGTGACCTTGACGGTCTCCACGATATTTCGCATATAGCCAGCAGGCATCCAACTTGCGGTCATTGGCTGAACTTGACCAGCATGATTAAAGGCTCTGACCCTTAAGTCCAACGTGCCTTTTTGTTTTGGCGTAAATTCAATGCGCCATTCTCTAAATGAGAAGCGCCCAAGGTCTTGGCCTAATCTTGCCTCAGTCCAATTTTGTCCATTGTCTTGAGAGAAGAGCACTTTCTTTATTCCATAGCCAGCATCGAAGGCAATGCCTCTGGCTTGTACAGGTTTTCCAACTGTCACGATGCTGTTATCAGTAAAGTTGGTGATGAATGAGCGAATCGTAAATTGATTAATTGGAATGGTTTTAGAAGGGGCCGTTCCAGGCGCAACGCAATTACAGTCGTTATCGGGAATACGATACGCAGGATTCATCCAATAGCCGTTGTATACATCATCAACTACTTTAATTTCGCTTAAGTGCTTGACCCAATAGGTACCGTAATAGCCAGGCACAATCAATTTAATTGGGTAGCCATTTAAGAAGGGAATGTCTGTTCCATTCATTTGGTAGGCAACCATGACATTACCATCCATAGCATGGTCAATATCCAAACCTTTTACAAAATCAGAATCACTTGGCAATACTGGCTGATCTAAGCCATCAAAGGTTACCTGCTTAGCGCCGCGCCCAGGATTAGCCGCTTTCAAAATATCTTTTAAGGCAACACCAACCCAAGCGGCATTCCCCATAGCACCATTGCCAAGTTGACCGCCATTGACTCTAGGTTCAAATAAACCACGACTGTTGCCGGAACATTGATTCACCGCAACAATGCGCTGGGATGGGAAGTTTTTCTTTAAAGACTCTAGAGAGATCTCTAAAGGCTTTTCTACATTGCCACCCACCTTCAATCTATAGGTATTAGGATCAATCGAAGTTGGAATGCCAGCCATGTGATAGCGCACAAAGAATTCATCATTTGGCGTAATGACATGATTGTCGTAATACTTAAAAGGTGTCTCTAATTGCGGTGGCCTAGAAGTTAGCACAATCATGGGCTTCTTTTCAGGAAAGGCCATGAGCTCACGCTCGCCATAGGCAATGGGTAAATTAGTCTTCTCTGCTCCCAAAGCCCAGGATGGCAATAAGGAACTGGCTCCACCAGCCAATGCCGCAGTAATGACCTTACGTCTATTAGTAAAGTTCTCTGAATTCATGGATGTCTCCCCCACAGTATTTTTAAGCACATGTCAGCATAGCTACTTTTATAGAAGCATGCGTTAGTGATTACCCTCAGCACTCTTTAAGATTGTTGTTTTAAACGACATTGTGAGCACCAGCCCTAGATGAGCGTCGCTTAAATCGACGCAGGACCACTACAAGGATGAATGAGTGAAGCGTCCTTTTAAAGGACGGTTCTAGATAGTGGTTTCCAAGACCGATGGCATCTAATCCAGCCAAGCCCCAAAATAAAAACCACCCGAAGGTGGTTTTGGTGTTTCTTGGTGGCCCGGGGCGGAATCGACCAGGGCCGAGGATGTCTGACTCTAGCCCTAGACTACTTTACCTATAGCCCAATACATCGTCTTGAGTTCTCTTTTGCCCCTCAAGGAATAGCTTAGTACATATCCCAGCGCCACTATGAAAACTTTGTTTTTTAGAGTCGACTTGCATTTGATACAAGGTATCAAAGCAATCCCTTCGATTAACGAACTTGAAGCTCTCTGTGTGGGTTTGCTTACCCTTGTAAAAATGAAAGAAATCTAAAGTCCAATACTTGTCGCCTTGAGCGGTTACAGTGGCTTGCTCTTTTTTAACGGGTTCAGCACAAGAACATAAGGCCATAACTAAAATGAGAATTATTAGTTTTTTCATTATTAGCCTTCTAATACCAACCTCATGCCTGCCAGGACATAACGCGACTCTGGCGTATTTACATTTCTAAAAGAAGATCGACAGTACAAAGGCCATGAGTGCCAAGAACCTCCCCTCCTTACTCTCGCTTCACCAATATTGGGGCCCTGTGGGTCTATGGTTGGTGCGTATTGATAATAATTTTCAGCATACCAATCAGAGCACCATTCCCATACGTTTCCGATCATGTCATATAAACCAAATGGGTTTGGGAGAAAACTACCAACGGGAGCGGCAAATTCATAATGACTGTGATAGTCAAGGGCATAACGTTGCCACTGCGGCCAAATCTTTGCGGTATCTAAATCAAACACTTTGGCATATGAGGCAAGTGTATTGGGATTGTCGCCAGTAAAGTATCTGCTATCCGTCCCAGCTCTGCAGGCATATTCCCACTCCGCTTCGGTTGGCAGTCGATACCTTTTGCCCTCTTTCTCGCTTAACCATCTGGCCATAGCATTAGCATCATTCCAAGTAATGTTAACTACTGGAAAATCGTCCGCCTGAGTAAACCCTGTTTTATCCCACGCATACTGGGTATTTCGACCTTCAAAAACTTCATCATCAATAGTCTTTAAGTGAGTATCCAGTGGGTTAAATCCATATCCACCAGTCCCATCTTGGATCGATTCAGGCATATATCCGGAGTTGGTCAAAAATAATTCAAATTGCTTAATAGTGACTGGGTGCCGTCCCATCCAAAATGATCTAGTAATGACCGCTTTATGCAATGGGCTTTCATCATGAAATTCAGACAGCCGAGTTAATTCATATTGAGGAAAATCTTGTCTTAGAGAGTTTTCCGTTTCATTACTGCCCATTAAGAAACTACCAGCAGGAATACAAGCAAATGCCATTCCTAAATGATTTTTAATTTCTTCCACAGAACCCATATTCATTAGCGACTCCTGCGCCCATAACCAAAGTCTTTATCTGGCTTTTTAGCATCCACATCAGCACCTATGGCGCGCATTGGTTTTTTACAATGCGGGCACGTAATTCCATCCCATTCATCTAAATACTCGCCAGAGTGACAAACCCTACAAGAAAGATCCCCGAGATAAGAGCTTGATAGGCTTAAGGGATCGGTAACCTTATATTCCTCAACATCCTTACATTGTCGACAAATCATTGGCACGCTCAAATAGCTACCACTTTTTTCTCTACCAATTGAACATATACAGTCAAACTTGCAGGCAGGACAAACAAATTTATATCTAGCCATAAATCTATACCACTAATTCTTTTTAGATTGAATATCTAGACGCTTCATGCGAGCATCTTGAATCAGTAATTGCCTTTCTTGATTAGCAACGCCAATGGTGACCTTCCTAGAAATCAGATCTGTATAAACGCCATCGATTTTTTTAAAGAACTCCTGATACACCGAAATCATCTCGGGACTTAATTCCTCTAGCGCAATAGGACGACAAGCATTGGCTTCAAGCAAGTAATTGGCTAATGCCTTAGCCTGTTGATCAGTTAATTTATCGGCTGAATTAAAGAGGGCTTGTGCATGCGGATTGTTCCTTGTAACAACGATGATCTGACTATCCACCAACAATGCATCTGCACTTTGATTACTGTTAACAATACAGTCATTAAGACGCTTAGCCACAGCACCAGTATGAACTGGGGCTATTGCAGTCATTGGTGCCGGCGCTTTAGCAACTTGTACTGGGTTATTGGGGGCAAAGTTTGTCGCACATCCACTTAAGAAAGCAATGCCTATCAAACTTAGTTTGAATATGTTTTTCATTGAATAGCCTTTGAAGTTTAGCGATACACAAAATCAGCGCGGCGGTTTTCTTTAAATGCCGCTTCAGTTTGCGCTGGGTCAGCTGGCTTTTCTTTGCCAAAGCTCACTGCCTCTAGTTGAGACTCACTAACACCTTGAGAAACAAGCGCTTTCTTAACAGCTTCGGATCGCTTTTGGCCCAAGGCTAAGTTGTACTCAGCGGTTCCTCGATCATCGGTATTACCTTGAATAATGACGGATGCCTTTTGCCTTTGAAATGCTTTCAAGTACGAAGCATGGGCAGAGATAGTAGAGGCATATTTTGGATCTAATGTATAGCTATCAAACTCAAAATAGATAGAACGCTTGCCATAAACGCTAGACTTAGAATCGCTGATTGGATCATACGACATTGAGCCGCCAGCGTTGACAGTAGCAACACTATTAGCATCATCTAACTTAACGCTACTACAGGCGGAAACAAATAAAACCAATAATGCCAATGGCAATATTTTTACAAACTTAAACATGATGGAATTTCCCAAATACGGCTGAATAGGCTCAGCCATGCTATCAATAGGATTGATCTTATTTAGACCAATCCCAACCAAGTAAATTAGGTGTTAGCTTTGGGTGGTTTAAATGCTGAGTCGGGGAAATTTTGCGAAAACAAAACTTCATTAACGATAGAGAACGAAGCCACTGCAATCGATGGAGAGAAAACGGTAATTTCAATTTCGCTAATATTAGCTGTTACATGGCTCATGAGGTACATGGTATGAACCTGCTCTTTGTCGTCAGCTGAGTCAGAGCTATTATGTGCTTGCTGTGACATTGAAGCATTGCTGTAGCTACCAGCAAGCTCTGCCCGCTCAATTGCGGATTGAATAAAAATACTTCCTGCCGCCGCCTTAAACGCAATCAAGAAGAGGCATATAAATAAAACCAGCGTTTTTCTACGGGGCAACATGGCTCAAATTCTATACCCGATTACTAAATTTGTCGTTTAAAACGACATCCCAAGCACCGACCATGAATGAGCGTCGCTTAAATGGACGCAGGACCAACGCAGGGATAAAAAATCCCCAATAGATAAAGCGTCCTTTTAAAGGACGCTTCTAGTCAGGGAGAATTTAGAAAACCAAGGGGAAATGGTACCTGACCGCGGCCTACACTAGAGATTCTATGGACCACTTCTCGTGTTGGGAGAATTCTTGGTGGCCCGGGGCGGAATCGACTAGGGCTGAGGACGTCAGACACTGCTCCTAGACATAAGCGATACGCCTATCTACCAGCAAATAATCAGATACAGATATAAACTTGATGCACCTTGTTGCCAACCTAAAATTATGAAATATTTCTTATTCCTAACGCTGTATTTTGTCAGCTCATTGAGCATGGCCAATGGCGAAGAAACCTACAAGGCTGTTTGCTCTAACTGTCATGCCTCCGGCCTTAACAAAGCCCCTATATTGGGCGACAAAAAGCAATGGGGAAAGTTAATTAAAGAGGGTCAAGCACACATTACCTCTGATGGCTATCACGGCGTTGGAGCAATGCCACCAAAAGGTGGAAAGCCTGACTTAACTGTTGCTGAATTTGCGTCTGCGGTCGTCTATATGGCAAACCAAGCTGGTGCTAACTGGAAAGAGCCCGACGAAAAGATGCTCAATGATATTAATAAGCGGATTGCCAAAAAACTATCAAAGTCATAAATGCCGTTTTAAACAACATAACCGCAAAAAAGAAAATAGCCCAGCAAATGGGCTATTGAGATTCTTGGTGGCCCGGGGCGGAATCGAACCACCGACACAAGGATTTTCAATCCTCTGCTCTACCGACTGAGCTACCAGGCCAAGACTTGGAATTATAAATGAAACTGCATTCCAGGCTGAAAAATGAGGAAAACTGGATTTACTCTAGAGAAACGCTGTTGATCCTGTAAGGGTGCGGATGTTTCATCCTGTTTAACGGTGTGCGACTGGCAGAGATATGAAAATCCTCTGTGCTATCAGTCTTTTTTGTAAACGCCTTCAGCAAATCCGTCACCAACCAAGGTTTTATCGTCTTTAACAGTAAATAACAAATCACTCTTGTCTGTTTTTAACCTAATTACTTGTCCATCTCGCTCGTAACTGGTTGGGAAAGTCATACCCATGCCCTTAACTACTGCTGTGGACTTACCCTTGAATTCAACGGCGCTATATATGCCATTGCCTTGATTCTTATATTCACCATCAAGCGTTTGATTGCCGCATGCTGTGAGAGCTAGGGTCAATAAAAGGCCAGCCAGCATTCGAGTAAATTTCATTTCAAGCCTTGTCATCTTCATCATAATTACGGACATACATACTGCTCAACCGCATGTCGTCCATCATTAAATTGCTCATATTGTCTGGTTCAATATAAGGCGCAAAATCGCCCTCTGATACAACTATTAGGGGCACTTGCCAATGGGCATAAGCCTCTCTTACCTCAGCTAAATTATCATCAATTTCTGTTTCAAGCCAAGTCAGCAGGCCTACATGCTTATCAAGAATTCCATCGATCATTAATTTGTAAAACTCATCAGGCTTTTCTTTCCTTATCTCCTCAATAAGATTTAGTCCTTTTTGCTTATTGCTTGCATCTTGGATATTTTCATTAAGCCATGCTTCAGGATCATAATCAGGATCTTTTTCGCACTTGTCCTCAAAATCTTCATCATCACTACTGGCTATAAGAACATCAGTTTTCGCAGCCAGATGATAAAGAGTCTCGGCTGAGAACCTTTCTAATTGCCATCTTAAGAAATCATCTCTTGAGAATTGAAGGTGCTTTTCATTGCTTTCGCCAATAACGAGATCAGAATTAGTGAGAAATAACTCGTCAAAACCCTCGTGCATAGACATTCTAAATAAGTCCCACGCAGTATTAAACACCACGCCATTAGAGTCATCAGTCATCAAGGGCGCATTAAATATCTCGATCATGTAGTCAGAATGAAAGCTAATTCCATCTTTTTGATGATCTTTAATTTTTGCTATAGCTGGCTTCTTAGCGGTCATAATTAATTCCAAACAAAGTTGAGTCGACTGTTTTTTCAAAAAAGCATTTTCTTTTAGTTAGCCGCACAACTCTTGCCTGATGAATAGTAGCCACTAGGGCAGCTACCACCGCCCGAGAAGAAAGCATTACACGAGCTATCTGAAGATGCCACACAAGCAGCCCCTGAAGAATAATAGCCACTTGGACAGCTGCCACCACCAGGGTTAGCAAACGCATATCTTGCTGATGAAGTTGGGGCACATGCAGCGCCAGACGAGTAGTAACCACTTGGGCAGCTGCCATTTCCAGGATTGGCAAAGGCAGATGCGCGAGGTGCGGGATTCTTACAGGCTGCTTGAGCCATACAAGACAAGCCGACTAACAAAACGGCTACAAGGAATTTTTGCACTTGGTTCTTAGACTTCATTAGCAACCCCAATTCAATATTTGTTCTAAATACTTTAACTGATATTAGAGTTTTGCTAACTGTTTCTGTCCAGTAGCAATCTTCTGTCTAGCTCGTTCTGCTCGAACAGCCTCTTGGGCACGCTTGACCTGCGCTTGCATGGCCTTGATTCGCTGTTGCTCAGGCGTTGGGGCTGTAATTTCTCGAATAACCATAATTAGACTTGAGTTGGAATGCCATTCACATTCGTGGCGCCAAATTGCGCTTGAAGTATTTTTGTAGCGAAGTTGGTGTTTTCAGCAAATACGATAGTGGTTACAACTATTCCACTTGCTCTTACGGTTGCACGAAATTGTTTCATATAGGTATTTAGCTTTTCTTATCTACGCGCCCCATCAATTTAGATAATTAAGGCGTCTAAGCACTAGACGCTGATACTTAAATAGTCTCAATGACTCTCTGCCCAGCGGGCTCGTCATTTCGATGGGATGCTCCGCCTCATCTTCTATTTTCAAAGCGCGTCCATAGCTAGGACTGAAAATAAAAGAATGCCGTTACACCAAAGCTCGCACTAAGCTAGTGCTGGTGTAGACGGCTTGAGCTACGCAAGGACGTCAGGGCTACGCTGCCCCGACTGCCGGGGCGCCTATGGCGCCCCTGCAAATTAACGCTTAAAGCCACTACGCAAGCTGGCACTTGCTGTTTCGATTTGAGCATCTAACTCTCCAGCCTCTACTGCCGTCTTAATTGACTCGAGTGCTTTAACAAGCTCTGGGCCGCTAGCTACTTCAACGCTGGGCTTGCCCTTTGCCAATTCAATTGTCCAGCTGCCGTACTTAACAGAAACACAGACCTTGCCTTGTTCTGACTGAAACCACCAAGGCTTAAGTCGTTTAGGCATCTCTACTTGTTTTCGTAGGCCTGTTTCTTTGTCTTTAATGGTTTTGAACTTGGTTACAACAAAAGGTGTTCCATCCATCTGACTCTTTGCTAATTGGATTTGCTCCCACAGCTTGCTCGAAAGTTTATTTCTGCGAATAACAATTGCAGGCATGTGTGTTGGCTTTTTTACTGCTACTAACTTTAAGTTACTTAATGCGCTCATTTCATTTCTCCTATGTAGTTAATGGGCACATTTAGTTTGTTTTCGATCATGCGTTTTGGTCGACCTCTTTTTGCCTTTATTCACAAATCACCTAATTTTTGCCATGAAAAATAGGGGTTTTCTTGTCTTGGACTAAATACTTTTGCGAGTTGCATGGTTACAAAGTGGGGTCGCAAGAAATAAAAGCAGTCGCGTAAATGAGTTGGTTGCAAAAGAGTTACTGGGGTGGCAAATGAGTAACTCTGACTTGCGACAGCACCTGCAACATCTCTTTTGAGATCTGCAACACAACTCCTTGTAACGATCTTTTGATCTCTACCCCTAGTAACCAGCACAACACGCAACAAGAACTCAATCAATTTGAATAAGGAGAACGATATGAGAGAAATTGCTGTTAGAGGCTTTATAAATGAGAAATTCAACACCACGTTTGGCAAAGGTTTATTTAGGCGTGCCGTATATAACGGCTCTGTGGAGCTACATAAGCCCAATCAAAAATACTTGGTAGATTACTACTCTTACCCCGAGTGGGAAGCGCAAGCTAAATCAGATGGGCAAATAGCCGCCATCAATCATTTAGTAAATTCAGGCGTTACTGAAGATAAAGAAATGCTCTTTTCATGGCTAGTACATTACGACCCATTAACTAAATCTAAATCGCGGACTGAGGGCTATAGCGTGTATTCCCCAAATACGCGAGAGCTCTTTATCAAGATTGATGATGCTACAAACCAAACTCAAGACGAATGGACATTAGATGTGCATCCATGCAAAAGCACAGGCACTAATAAGCCCGTGTTTATTGCTGCAAATGTAGATTTAACTTAAAACCTTAACTACACCCCTCAAAAACCACCTATACGCAACGATCTTTGCATTTATAGCGTCTAGTTGCTGGACGCCTATCAAACCGCGTACAAGCAGGATTTGAGGGGGTTTTGCATTTGTCGTCTAAATCCCACGACTCTCATGGGAACCACGGTTTTAAAGACTAAATACATGCTTAAAAAAGCACCAAAGAAAAGTACAGTTTTCTTTAAGTCATTGATTTATGGAAGATCTTTTTTACTTAAATTTCGGTCGACCTTTTTTGTAAAAGAAAACACACTAATAAGTGCTTTTTATTTAATAAGGACACTAAAAATGGCTCAAGCAAAAACATTTACTCAAGCAGAACTTGATCAAGCATTACGTTATGTTTCAACTAAAAAATATGCTCAGCGTGATCGTGCGTTAATTCTCACTAGCTTTTGGTCGGGCATGCGTGTTGGAGAAATTGCTTCACTCAAAATGGCAGATGTGGTTAACGAGGATGGCACGATTAAAAATGAAATTCGTTTAAGCGGCGCGCAAACTAAGGGAGGGCATGCAAGAACTGTGTTTATTCCAGCAAAGCTACAGGCAGAACTTCAAAATTATCTTGCTACCCGCTATAGCCGCTTGCCACAACTACCGTTTTTCCATAGCGCCAATCGCTTGGGCTTTTCTGCCAATAGTCTTTGCCAATGGTATTTTTGGATTTATCGCTCAGCAGGAATCTCTGGGGCTAGTAGCCACTCAGGAAGAAGATCATTTCTGACCTCGCTTGCCAATAAAGGAATCGGGGTGCGAATATTAGCCAGCTTAGCAGGCCATCGCTCAATAGCAGTAACCATGAAGTATTTGGATGCCAACGATGATATGAAGAGAAACGCTGTCGAGTTAATCTAATAAGTCTGTTTTACCAGCAATGAAGTCAGGAAATTTTTGCCTGATCTTGCTTCCAGGCAATTTCAGTTGCTCTGTAAGTCTATTACGTCTTGCAATTTCGTATTTGAGCGTTGTTCCGTACTCCTCGTGCAACCATTTACCCCATACAGATTCATTTTTATCTGTTTTGGCTTTTGTTTTTATTGTGCCCACTGCCTCTCGATACTCGCGATGTAGTCTCTCCCCAAACGGCATAAAATTTTCGGGAAGAATGATTTTGCTTGCATTGGGGAACGACATGCGCTCAACATGAGCAATCGTATATCGCGCTTTATATAGGTAGCGCCCTGTTAAGCTTGTGAGCCTATTAAACCTACTTTCAACTTCATAGTCATCTTTTCTTTCAACATTTCTCACCCTTAGGTGGGGGGCAAACTGCAGTCTGTCGCCCACTCTCCAAGCTTTTATAGATGGATATAGATTGTGATAAAGCAATGTCCAATATTCCAACTCTACGGCTCTTAATCTATATTTTTTAGTGTGAAGCTTAAATATTGCGTTCGCGCTTCTAGTTACGTCTAACTTAGAACCATCATGGATCTCATTCAGAATTTCTCTAATTTTTTTGAAAATTGTCTCTTTTGTAATGGTTAATGGAACCTCTAAATAAACCGCCTTTTCATTAAATCGATGCTCTTGCAGGTTTTCTAGATCAAGAACTTTGACTTTAGGAGGTCGCTTGCTCTCTGGAAATATATCGACCCCAGTCTCATCCCACCAGCGTCTAAAGTTATTTGTTTTTAGGTTTCCAGAGAGCTCATATGTCTTTGCCATTTGGGAGTCTTTTAAAGAATGTCCCGTTTCTCTTGCAAACCAAAATGCAGGGCTTAAGCGCAAATACTCCCACCACCAGTAATAAACGCTGTCCTCCATATCTTTAGCCAGCACCTCATCATCCTGACGGGTATAGCCTGGCAATCCCTTGAAAAACCTTGGTTTTATATCGCTCATAGGTTAACTGTAACACTTTACTTTGTAGGTGCACATTTAATGATGTAGTTGTTTTAATACCCCATCAATTCAGCAAGTAGCACGGCACCTTCGCCACAACCCGCTGCGTTGATTTTTAAAGAAAGGCCACCACCATGGCAAATACAGCAAAAGTAGCATTTCAACCAACATCAGCCAATGTCGCATACGCAAATGTGCTGATTTCTCAGTTAGATGGCTTGGTCAGTAAGCGTAAGCAGTGGGAAACCACAGATTACAAAAAGGCAAACGAAGGCTTGTATAGCCTATTAGCAAGCTGTCTAGAGGTCTTCAAAAGCAAATTCGTTGATGCTGACGATAGCGATAAAAAGACCTTACGTAGTGACTTAACTGCTCGCTTGACCGCAGAAGGGGTTCGCGTACAACGCAACACCACGACCTTAACCATGTTCGTGCGTTTTGTATTTGGTAGCGATCGTAAGCGTGCACATGGCTATACCTATGTGCTCAAAGCAGCGATTTCTTACGACGTTACTGCGGCTAACTTGCCAAGTTGGATTGTTGAGCAAGGCGGGATTGAGGAAGTGCGCAAACGCATGATTGTTTCAGAAGAAGCACAGCAACGCAAAGCTGACTTAGCAACAGCACAAGCGCAAGTTAAAGCAAGTATTGAACAAGCAGTAGTAACACCGTTGGCAAAGCTACCAATGTCTGGGATTAGCGGGGAATATGCATTACTTCTCGCCAAACCAAATCCTGACGGGATGCTTTCTATTGTTGGGGCTATCTCTGACATTAATGAGGCTTTCTATAACGCTTGCCTAATCAAGATGGCTCGTAGCAAGGCATCAGCGAATGCTGAAAGCAAGGCATTAAGCAAAGAAGCGTCTGATTTGTTGGCAAGTAGCTCTATTGCCGCAAACGAAGAGCGCTTACTTAAAGCAGCTTAACTAGCAAAACATGGGGTGGCAGTCTGTCACCCCATCTACAAACATTTATAAGGAGTGTGAAGTGAAAACAGCAAACAAATACAAACCCACAAATTTAGGTGAAGTGATTTATCCAAGTGAAGCTGTCAGAATCCGTATTCAGGCTTATATGTCAGGCAATCTTGAGGGCAATTTATTGCTTTGGGGTCCAAATGGCACAGGTAAGACCAGCGTGGCAGATTTGCTCCCTGCATATATCAATAACGGCGATGCGCATGTTGATACAAACTATGAGGCCATCCTTAAAAAAGATGACTTAAATGGTTTTATTGCCAACTCATGCAGCATTGCTGAATGGGGTGGGCATAAGAAACACTTCATGGTATTTCATGAGTTTGATAATGCCGAAGATGATGTCAATGAGCTATGGACAGCAATGGACAAATACTCTGACAAGCTCATGGTAATTATCACCACTAATAATCCAATGAGCGTTCACAAAAGCTTGCGCTCACGCTGCGATGAAGTTCATTTTCCTGCATTAACAGCTCGTCAAGTATTGCGCCGCTCTCAATCAATACTTGATCAAGAGGGGTTGTCTTTACCAGACGCCCAAGTATTGCACTACTTGGAACAAATTGAGCACCATGGTGATTTACGAAAATACTTTGCCAAACTTGATGAGATTCTTTTGCTATCACGCATGGGTGCAATTCTTCCACCAACCCCTGCTGTATCAAGTAAGCCAAGAGTCAGATTCTCAGTTGTTTAACCAAGCCATCAAGCGTCTAAGTGCTAGACGCTTGATCACTAACTTAATACTTAATCAATTTATAAAGGACTTCGAAATGAAAAACTTCTTACACAACACTATTCCACACACATCTTCTAAAGCACAAGTAAGCAAATTACAGCGAGTACAAGACGTCTTTGCAATTGAAGTTAAAAATGCCAAATATCGCGGCGCTACTTTTAGCGGTGTGATTGAATTAGTCAATGGCTCAGATAGTATTCGCAAATTTAAGGGTGCTTATCGCGCTAATGCCAAGCTAGCTTGGTTTGGACAAGAACTTAAAAAGCGCAATCCCTTCATCAACCTTAGTGGCGCCGAAGTTATGTTGCTGCCTAGCTATTCAGGCGATGTTGTAGCTTGCCTGGGTTAAGCCAGCTTCAAATGGTATCCCCCAACAAAAACAACCCTATTTCCAACTTGCCTAACCAAATGGATGGGGTATAGGCGTCTTTTTGTTAGGTTTAGCTATCGCTCCTGACGTGACACTATGCGCTAAATGATTTTTGAGTAATACTCTTCTCATTCTTTAAATATTTGGCGTTTCTATGTCTATTAATAAAAAAAAATTATTTTGTCGAACTTATAACTACTGCGGCTATGAAGTGGCGGTAAATATTGGAGAAAATAATGCCAGTTAGTGTTGCAGAATATTTGGGCGAGAGAACTGATACGGCAAAACAAATACTCCCACTCTCAGCTTTAGCCTCAAAACCGAAAGTTCCTTGCCCATTTAGAAATTCTCATTGCCTAAAAGCAGCTAAAGGGCAACAACCAGTTTGCTCAGTAAGAGATACTTCAGGTGAGCTATGGATAGTATGTGAGCATAGGCTATGCGCAACAACTCCTAAGGCAGGTCCAGTCAACGAGCACCAAAAGAAAATTTTACGTCTTGTTGCAAACGCTATTTATGGAAATAATATATCTGACGAAGAGATACTAATTAAGCGGGAAGAGCAAATTCCAATTACAGCTACGAGTGACTACAAGGCTGACTATATTATGTGGCGATCAAATGCGAGGGCTGGAAGCCCCATTGATAGCGATAAGGCCGCAATAGTAGAAATGCAAGGCGGGGGAGAAACGGCTAGCACCGAGAAAATAACCGCACACTTAAAAAATTGGGCGCTTACCCCAATCCCTTCGAATGCTTTATTAGTACAGCCAACTAATGCAGTGCCTCTTGTAACCAATGCCTGGAGAAGGCAACAAGAGCAATTTCTTGTAAAGGGCAGCGTTGCCATGCTCACAGGGGCAAAAATGGTTTTTTGTGTCGGTTCATTACTTTATGACTATCTAATACAAAGACTAACAACAGTTAATTTGCAGAACTTGCAGAATGCAAGCTGGAGTTTGGCATTGATTGCATTTGTGGAAGATAAAGACGGGGTTGCTCCTAGCTGCGCTCCAAATAGCATTCAATTCAAAATTGATAGCAATAGAACTTTATACACAAACTACTTTTCATTTGTACAAGCATTAACAAACCAAGGCGCCCCACAGCCAAACGTTTTTAAGGGTGAATATGCAAATCTGAATGGAGATAAAGTACTAGTTTAAAGATTCAACTTCTTTAATTCTTTTACCTATCCATTCAACCACCGAAACATTCACAGCATTTCCTATTGCTCTGTATCTATTTCCGTCCAACCCTTCGGAAAGCCCTGCAGCTTTTCGCACTCTGAAGGAAGTAGTCGTCTTACAAACAGCATCGGAACTTCCTCTTGAGTCAAGCGTATAAGTTTCGCCGTCGTTCCTGTAACCTTTTGCTTGCGGCCCAGCACTGGGCTTTCTGCCAATGCCTGCGTGTTGGATAGAGAAAATATTTGCATTTTTATCTTTTCCTCTAGCGCTTGAGGCATTGGGGTGTTTCTCGCCGATGCCCGATTTAGAAGCGACTTTAATTGCTCCGCGTTCAAAAAGTACTTCAGCGGAGCTGAGGCTTCCAAGACTTGCAACAATGTAGACTCTTCTACGTCTTTGGGGTGTTCCAAAATATTTTGCGTCAAGAATTCGCCACGATACGCCATACCCGAGTTTGTCCAGCTCTTGGAGGACGCATTTGAAATCTTCCCCTTCATGACTGTTGAGGAGTCCGGGTACATTTTCGAGGACAAGCCACTTAGGCTTTCTTTTTTTAACGAGTTTCGTGAATTCATAAAATAAGCCACTCCTTTCGCCTTCAAGGCCTTTTCTTTTGCCTTGATTGGCAACTGATAAATCCTGACAAGGAAATCCGCCACACCATAATTCAGCTTCTTCGGGAATATCTTTAATGTTTAATTTTGTAATATCTGGAAATAAAGGAACATTAGGCCAATGTTGGCGCAGTATTTTTTGTCCAAATTTATTAATTTCACACTGAAAAACGACTTCCATTCCTACATTTTCAAATCCCAAGTCAAAGCCGCCAATACCAGCAAAGAAGGAAGCGACTTTTAGATTACGCTGCATAAAAAGTTAAATTATTAATAAGGAGTTGTATTGTTGCATTTTACTTTCTTTATGCCAACCTCTCTGCAGCCATTGTTGCGGTCATCTTGCTGTAGTGCTGTTCAATCATCCCAACACTGGTTCCCATCTGCCGTGCAAGCGTATGGATGTCTATGCCGCTTGCTAGTGCAAAAGTAGCGTAGGTATGTCGCAAGCTATACAGCGTTCTGTTTAGTCCACCGCTGTCCTTGCGCATACTGCTACGCACCATTAAATTCCTAAATATATTCTCCATATTGCTTATCTGCGTGTTGTCTGGCAAACAGAAGATGGCTTTGTCTAACTTTGCTTCAATTAGTCCATTTAAGTTTGTGTAATCTAATTTGTGCCAACGCATTAGTCGCTCAAATACTTTTATTACTTCGTGTTTAGCAATTAAGTGGCGGGGTCCTGTTTTACCACTTACCCATATACGCAGATACTTCTTATTGCCAATCCAATGCCACTGTAAGTGCTTCCATCGCAAGCGTAGTGCCTCTGTTCCATGCCTTACTCCTGTATTAACTAAAAATTCTATATAAGCAATACACAGCGTTCTCATTTGTCTTGTGCGTTCTGTATAGCTACTCTTTTGCCAAGTTTCTGTATAGCAAAGTAGTTCTTTCATTTCTTCATTTGTAAAAGCAGGACGAGGCTGACTACGCTTTCCTTTTGCATTTAACAATGGAACAGCTTTATTGGCGCCAATATAGCCACGATCTCTCGCTAGATTAATGACACGGATATAGGCACTAGCGTGATTACGCTTGGTGCTCGCCATGGGTATTCTCCCCATTTCGGCAATTCTCCAAGATTCAAAATCCACCATCAGCTCATTGGTAATTTGACTGATCTCATATCCCCCAAAGAATGGGATGAGGTATTTGTTAATGGCAAAGGTGTAATCCCGATAGGTTCGCTTGCCTATTTTGTTATCAGTAGCTTGTGCCATATTGGCAATTTCATCCAAAGCCACCTGCTTAAAAGTCTTGGTTGTAACTGCTAATCCAGCAGTGATCTTGATCTTTACTGTCTCGTAAATGGCTACGGCTTGGGTTTGAGCAGAGTCAAGATCTTCTGTAGCAGTAGAAGCAGCATGCCATTGCCCATTGGGTAATTTGAAGCGACATTGCCATTGATGGCTTTTAGGCCGTTTGAATAGGGTTAGCTCACCCTGCAACAATCGAATTGTTTTAGGTGTCTCTAGGTTTGTATTTGCAGGAAAAAGATATTGAAAGTTTTGCAAGTCGAGCGTCTAGTTACAGGACGCTTACAAGCTTAAGTTCAGATTAGGATTTGGGCGACCAATTTTACATAGATACTAATTTTGCTTGCTTTGGATCATAAACATAAGATGTGATGGAACCGTCCCTAATGCGATCCACTACTTCTTCAATAATATTAAGTGGCACCACAAACCACTCTTTAGGTTTCACTGGCTTTCCAAAACGATCATTAATTACTATATCTAACTGTGCAGGCCCGAATATACGATGAAACAAGTTTTCTAGCTTCACTCTATTAATTCCAGCCAATTTAAAAGTAGCAACCACTTTTACTTCTGCCAAGAGATATGTTGCTTCATTTTGTGCATTAGCAATTCGTGTTTCAACTTTTCCGCCTGTAACGCCAATCTTATGTATAACGTCTCTATGCTCTGCTACATATGGGTGATCTGACTTACTTCGTAGCACATAGATTGTTCCAGATTCAATATCATCTTCACCTATTACATTAGTGAAAAGTGGACCAGCATCAGGCTCAGTAATCCTTCTTCCAGCCTCATCTTTATATAAGGCTTTTTGAAATGAACGAAGCAAAATATTGCTCTCAGTACCATTATCAAAAATAATTCTTAACCTACCATCCCACTTACCAAAACCATCTTCAGTCAACTCGCCCACTTGCTCAATATACGCAACCTGACCGCCAAGAATGAAATACTCGCCTTGATTGATGCTGGTATTTTCCTTAAAACGAAAACTTTTGCGCTCACTGCTTTTAAGTTCCTCTTTAATTTTTACAAATAGTGGCTTGAACTTATCAAAGTCTGGGCAAAGAGATCTGTGACCGATTTCTTCTGCCGCCTTCTTTTCAGCAGTACTTTTTACATGAGTAAGGCTTGTTAAATCGCCATCACTTTTTAAATCAACGCCAAGCTCAGCTAAAAGCTCATCATCGCCAATTTCAATATCACCTTCTTTTGCTGTAATTTTGGCATTTGCTAACAAGCCATGCTTATCTAGTCCAGACAATACATTCATACATTCTTGTGAAGCCAAGATGGCATCGAGTCGCGTAGCGTATATTCTCTCAAAAATGTCTTTATCTTCGCCATGCTGAGGCACACATTGATTCTTTTCAAAAAAAGATTCAATGTCTTCGAACCCAGCAATGATCCTCGCTTCTCGAGGAGAGTGAGTGCCCTTAGTTTCAACCTCAACATCAATGCCAAGCTCAGCTAAGAGCTCATCATCTTCTTCTGTAAATGTCTTCTTAACCATTGGCGGCCTTCATCCGAGCCAAATAAGCCACACCTTCTGCCATTTTCTTTTCCCATGGATCTGGGGACGTAATGGAAGGTAAACGACCACGCTCTTGCTTGAACTTTAAGGCACGCTTAGCCAGCTCTCTAGCCTCATCAAGAGACATGCTGACCTTTTTGCCTGAAATAATTGCATGGACTTGTTTTAGGCTTTCTTCATTCATTGCCTTAGACAAGATAGCGTATGCCTCACTGAACGGATTAATACGATCAATCAAGTCAATATCAAGCTCGCGAACATCCATTGCAAACTTTCTAACGCCCTCAATAAATGCATTACTGCCTATTTGTTCATTATTGGCAAACTCACTTGCTACCTTTTTGGCCTGTTGTGTCATATTCATTGCCGCAATGGCATGTTGTCTAACTGCTTCCTGATCCTCTAAATCTAACTCTGGGTATCTATCTTTTACTATCTTGCCCATTTGAACTTGTGTTAATTCTTCTGGCACTAATTCATTATCAAAAAGGCCGCGCTCAATAATAGTTTTGTCTTGAACAAAAGCTGTTATTACTTCATTCAAATCTTCTTTACAAATTCTTTGTGCATCTGGACTTTTTGGTTCAGCCAAACCCTTTACTTCAATATGAAATTGGCCTGTATCTTTGTTAAAGCCAACATTACTAGACTCAGGCTTATATCCACCATCGCCATAATCAAAGCCATCTAACGCCATTGATTGTGGATTCTTCGGCGTGAAGTTGAACTTAGGCGTCAGCACTTGCTCCATCAGAAGGCTTGCGGCAATCGCCTTTAATGTGTCATTCACTGCATCTGTTACTCTTTCTTCAGAGGCATCAGGCTCAGCAATAAGATTAGTAAACCTTGCGCTCAATTTACCCTTAGCATCTCGGGTGGCGCGACCAATAATCTGAATAATTTCGGTAAGGCTTGATCGATAGCCAATGGTTAGAGCATGCTCACACCAGATCCAGTCAAAACCTTCCTTAGCCATACCAAGCGCAATGATTACATCAACATGATCTCGGTTTTCTTTCTGCTTAGGATCTTTAAGAGCGTTCAATACTTTTGAGTGTCGCTCTGGACCATCATCAACTAAATCAGCAATCTTAAGAATTCTTCCATCTTTTGCTTTAACTAAATCAAAGCCTGTGACTGGATCTTTACCTTGCCACTCACCCATGATTTCGAGAATCTCGCTAACCTCAGTGGTCTTGCCACGCTGAGTACTCTCACGTGAATTGACATTAGGTATATGAATAATAGTCTTTAGGTTGGTATCGAGAACATTATGAATTTCTTCTAGATATGAACCCGAATAAAAGTAATAACCTATCTCTAAATTCTTTAGATACGTATAACCATTAAGTTGCTCATAGTAGGTGTAAGTTACGGTCTCAAATTTAGCCTCATCTTCAGGTGAAAGAACGGGCTCAGAGTCGCCCCTAAAGTAAGAGCCCGTCATGGCAACAATATGTGCCTTACCTCGAACAATTATTTCTTTAAGATGAAAACCTAGCTTGTTATCTGGATTGGAGCTGACATGATGAAATTCATCCACAGCTATTAAACAGTCATCAAACGCTTGAATTCCCAATTGATCCACAGCAAATCTAAAAGTGGCATGAGTACAAACAAGAATGGTTGATTCGCTTTTCAAGAATGACTTAACAGATGTAACCTTACTCCCATCTTCACCTGGGGCATCGCAAAGGTTCCATTGCGGCTCAACTTCCCAATCCCAATAAAAACCATATTTGGTTAGTGGCTCGTTATTGAAGCTGGATCCAATAGATTTCTCGGGCACAACAATTAATGCTTTTTTAATGCCTTGGTTATGTATCTTATCTAAGGCAATAAACATCAATGCACGACTCTTACCCGAGGCAGGAGGTGATTTAATTAGTAAATATTGCTCACCGCGCTTCTCGTAAGCTCTTTCTTGCATTACTCGCATGCCAAGCTCGTTAGGTAGCGTTGATCTACCATTACATGAGTAATTAACTGATACGGAGGGTATTGGCATGAGTGTTGTCATTTATCAATTCTCATTTCTTGCTTGTCAGTTTCGTGTAAAGCTCAAAGAGCTTTTCCAGTCGCTCAGTATCATTCTTAAATCGACGCCCTATATAGATTCTCTCTAAAACTTCATCATTACGATCATGAGCATCACGAAGATTTTGTGGCATAGCATCTGACTCATATAAATCTGCAATGGATGCAGGAAAATGAGATTCGCGGGATATAAGAATATCCTCCGCACATCTAGTTAAATCATTCATATTTTTTTCAGTTAAATGAATTAGTGGAAATGCATTCCACCCGATTGTGTTTGAATATGAATACCTCAGCTCAAATCTTGCACATACAGCACCAAGCCATACTAAATGCATTTTTGAAGAAGCAAGGGCAAAATTCCAAAGAGGAGCATCGTACATTGCAAAATTTCTATTTGAATGAATGGTATTTTCATTTGTAAATCCAACCGTAAAAAACGCCCTATTCTCTGAAGAAACGGCCGGAACTACGATTGAATATTTTTTTGCAATAGCTTGTATCTGCCTAAATCTATGAGGGTATGCGGCTGCAGGCCGCGTTTCTGCCGCCTTACTCAAACTACGAAATTTAGCAACATTTACCAAACGATCTGATATGAAAGGTATGGTCTCGGCTATTTCTTTTTTTTCATCTTCAATCCATAAACAATAGCGATACAAACCATGAATTAACTCTCTTGACCCCAGAAAAGTCTTGATGAATTGCGACGCCTTAGGAAAATTGTGAATTAATTTTTCCTTCTCGTCGCTCTCTAAGATAAGAAAACCGCCATCTGTCGGCTTGTTACCCCAAAACATTTTTGATTGTTGGCCCAATGGTATTGATCGACCATCAACAATAATATTTTTTGTTGGTGCAAGATACGCATTAATATTTCCAACCTCTTTGGAAACAACTTCTCCATCATCGGCAATGGAATAAATTTTCTTAGCTCTTCCATGAATATTAGTTATGCCAATGATTACGACTGTGACTCCAGCGTTATGACTTGCCAAATTTGCCCACTTAAAAGAATTATGTGCAAAAAAGATTTCGTGTCCCAATTCAAATATTAAAGGCCAGAGGATGGGCACTATTTGCCCTTGACATATTGAGTTTGTAGAAACAAATGCTGCTTTGAAGTTTGTTCTTAGGCCATAATCCGCTGCCTTCATGAACCAGCCAGCCACATAATCAAGGGATTTCCAGCTTTTGCAGCGATTTTCAAAAATCGCTTCTAAGTCTGATTTTTGTTCGGCAGATTGCCACGTAAATCCTAAATATGGCGGATTGCCACAGATATATGTTTCACCGCCTTCATTTTCAAAATCTATTTGTGCTTGATTCAGCGGTGTTTCAAATAGATCTTCGGCCTGAATCTGAACTTCAAAACCTGTAGGGGGGCAGATGCTCAACCAATCCAATTTAAGAGCGTTACCACAAGTTATCCAATTTTGAGAGTCCAAAGGAAGGAAATCATCAATCGCCTCCTGTTGACCTCTATACAAAAGATCGCATTGGTATTCGGCAATGATTAGAGCTAATCTAGCAATTTCTGCAGAAAAATCTCTAAGCTCTATCCCACGAAAATTTGTTAGGGGTATATCACTTTTTTTCTTAATCTCTCCTCGACGAATATTGATTTCATTTTCTATTTCTCGCATTTGCTTATATGCAATAACCAAAAAGTTTCCTGAGCCACATGCGGGATCGAACACACGAATTTTAGTAATTCGCTTCCGTAGATTCAAAAGCATTCTTGGATTGTCACTGGCAACTTTAAGTTGCTCTCTCAGGTCATCCAAAAATAAAGGGTTCAATAACTTCAAGATGTTAGGAACGCTTGTGTAATGCATTCCTAAAGAGCCACGCTCTTCATCATCAGCTACCGCTTGAATCATTGAGCCGAAGATGTCAGGATTAATCTTTGTCCAGTCCAAACTTCCGATATGAAGCAGATAAGATCGGGCAATCTTGCTAAAACGAGGAACTTCAATATTCCCCGCAAATAGTCCTCCATTTACATAAGGGAATGACTCAGTCCAGCGAGGAAGTTTTGCGCCATTTCGTTCACTGGCTTTGGTATTTAATGCCCTAAATATCTCACTAATAACTTGATTAGTGTTTGAAGAATCGCGGTCACTCATCTGCTCAATGGTTGTAGTGAACATACGATTACCTCTAATAATGTCTGTATCTTCTGCAAAGAAACAAAATATTAACCGCGCCATAAAGTGATTCATTTCATGGCGATTTTCTGACGTTCCCCAATCGGGGTTATCCTTTAGTAGCTCAATGTACAGTCTATTAAGACGACTGGTTGCGCGAATATCAAACGAGCTATCCCTAATTTGCTTGACTGTTTCAATGCCAGCAAGCGGCAAGAAGTAACCAAAATGATTTGGAAAGTCTCCGTACTCACAAACTAAAGGCGCATCACCACTTAAATCTTCCGCCTCAACAGTAGCTCCGTCAGTGACTAATATGAACTTAACTTTATTTTTTGTCGTTGCAGAGCTTGTCTTAAGTTGATTAAAGACTGAGCTAACTTGACCTTCTGTACAGACTTTTAAGTGAATGTTATTACGAAGTAAGACCGCACCATCAATATCAGAAAGACTTGCGGCGCTTTGCAACCTTTTTATTGTCGTAGTCTTGTTGCCGAACGCCTCCAGAAACTCTGCGGGGAAAGTTTCGGGTTCACATGGTTTGTCGAATAAAGCACTTATAGCCTCTTCAATTTCTATGGCGTTCATTTTCTTCTAATTGGCTCGACTTCAAATAGTATATTCAATGGCATTTATTGCAATTCAATGATAAGCGTCTAAGGCATGGACACTCAAAGGTTTTAATTTATAAAATGTCGGCAGGCTCATTCTATGAGCCTATAAGCCTCTAATCTCGTCTTATCCCTTCAAACCAGGAGATTGGCCATGAGATACCTACTCACCATATTTTTGCTTACCCAAGCAGCCTTATATGCGCAAAAGAGCTTTGCCCAGGTAGTTAACTTAGATAACTCACCTTACAACATGCAAAACAGTCCATACAACATGGATAACTCCCCATACAACATGCGCAATAGTCCATACAACATGGATAACAGCGCCTATAACGCCAGCGCGACCAATGGGGTTTATGACAACACTGGCAATAGGATTGGCTATGAGGTTAAGGCGCCAAGCGGGGTTACTAATTATTTTGATAACTCGGGCAACCGAATTGGCTATACGCCAGCCAAGAAATGATTTTATCCAGCGTCTTAGTTATTTTTATTGCCGCTATTAACCCCGAGCCATTTTTGCTTCAAAGCATGATTGATGCAGCAAAAATTATTGGGCTACCAAGATTTAAAACCATGGATCAATTTTTTGCCAAAGCAATTTATACAGATGAAATTCGCGGAGAAATGACTTACATCATCTATTCTCGAAAAGACTTTTTAAAAAATTACATCAAGATTAATTGGTAAGGAGAGGATTTAATATGCGCGACTACACCTACATCGAAGGCTATCGATTTAATATTTGGAATGTCTACCGCAGCAAGAGGTTCGATGTCGATAGGCTAGATATTAATTGGGCAGATAAGGATAAGCCTGAATTTGTTAGAGGCCTAAGGATCGTTGATCATAACGAATCGGAAACCTATTTGGTGCATGGTGATGACGCTGATAGACTGACCTATAGCATGTGTTTTTTACATAGCGAAAATAAAGATAACAAACCAGATCACTTTGATGGTTATCTAATGCTCGCAACAAGCAAAAAAGAGTATTTGGTTCATAAGTTGTTTGAAGGTGAAAAGCCTATAGAAGAGGCTGTTCATTAAAAACTAGGTAGTCCTTATGAAAAAACTTCTTTATCTGACTATTGCCTCTGTGCTGGTAATGCCCTATGCGGCTTATTCTGCATTACAACTAATTAACCCGATTGACCCAGATGTTGTGCATGTTAAAAAGCCAAGCCTATTTGCCGCAGAATGGAAAAAAGTTTCCTACTCAGATGATTTTACGGATTATCTAGACGCCACAAAAATAGAAAAAACCCTCGACTCAACAATAGAAATCGTCTCAATGCGGAACTATTTCAAAGCTCAAACATCAGACTTTACTGACGAGCCTACTAAATATAGATCGATTGTCTACAAGGAAACTATTGATTGTTTTAATCAAACCATAGTTATCAATAAGATGTATCTGCTGGCAGATCACTTTGCAGGCGGCTCACTAGTTGAAGAGCCTCTTGAGGATGTATCCAATCCCATTAAGGTCAAACCAGGCTCTGTGGGGATGGGCATGATCAAACAAGTGTGTGGATTAGCCTATGAAAATTCTGATCCAAAATACATCAAAAGCAGCTTTATGAATAATATTTAAGAGACTTATCTTCTTCTATATCTAGCCCTTGTTTTTTCACGCTGCACAAACAGCAAGTGAGAAAAAATGCCTTCACTGCACACTAAAAATACTCCAAACAAAAACCAGAGGCACAGTCCAATATCAAAGCCACCAGTAGACTGAGCAGCCCAACTCAAGAACATAAAGAAAAGTCCAATAAATTTGATCATTTCCAACTCCTTTTAAAATAGGATCAGATTAATTGGCTAAAAGCTCACAAAATGAGCCAGCAATCCCCTATAGTTACAAAAACTGGGATTATTTAAGGGGATTTTAGGCATGAGTGACTTGGAGCGGTTACATCGCATCAAATACATGATTCAGGCACGTAAATGCGTGCCGATCCAAGACTTTCTAGACGAGCTAGAAATCTCTAAAGCAACCTTCAAACGCGATCTTGAATATCTACGAGACCGAATGAATGCTTCCATCGTCTTTGATCGCGCTGAAGGTGGTTATAGGTTTGACAAGCCTAATGCTGGTGAGAAAATTGAGCTACCTGGATTATGGTTTTCTGAAAAGGAAGCTACCGCCTTAGTGCTAATGCAACACCTTCTAGATAACTTAGACCAGGGCGGGTTAATAAGTGCTCACATAGATCCGCTGGTAGAGATAATTGATGGAATCTTAGGGCAGTCTGAAGTATCTGCAAAAGAGCTTAGAAAACGCATCAAGGTCTTTGGGATGTCTGCTCGCAAGAACTCTCTTGAAAACTTCGAAGAGGTGGGTAACGCTCTACTAAAGCGACAACGACTACAGATTGAGTACTACTCCAAGGGCACCGATGCAACTACTAACCGCGAAGTGTCACCACAGCGTTTGATCTTCTATCGAGATAATTGGTACTTAGATGGCTATTGTCATTTGCGCAAAGGTTTAAGAAGCTTTGCGTTAGATGGAATAAAGAAAGCTGAGCTTTTAAATAAAAAAGCGGAAGAAATCTCTGAGAAAGAATTACAAGAAAACTTTTCAGAGAGTTATGGGATCTTTTCAGGCAAAGCCACCCAGAGAGCAAAATTAAGATTTACTCCAGAGCGAGCAAGATGGGTTGCTGGAGAAACATGGCATGGGCAGCAATTAGGTAGCTTTGATAAAGAAGGAAGCTACCTATTGGAGTTTGACTACAACCAAGATCCGGAGCTGATTATGGAAATCCTCAAGCATGGCTCTAATGTTGAGGTATTGGCACCAGATACGCTTAGGAAAAAAGTTAAAAATGAATTAAAAAAATCTTTATCCAATTACTAATGGAATATGGCAAAAATGATTACTGAAGAGACAAAAAAAATAATCGACAAACATGTCGATGAATATATCGCTGAGATGCGATTAGAGGTAATTTATCTGGACGGCAGTCGAGAAATCAAAGAAGCTGAACCAGGTAAATTTATAGTCCAAGATTCAGATTTAATTATTGATACCAGCAGAACCTACGATGAAATTTTTCGCCATCCAATTGAAGATTTCTTTATTCCAGAGAATGTAGAGTTATATGTTGTTGAATTTATTGTTGAACTAGAGTTGCCAGACTTAGTAAAGTTAGCCAACTTTGATGTTTCTGGCGTAATCCATTCTGAAGATATTCCAATTGATGATCCTCGGATTACAGATGATCAATTAAAGTCTTTATTGAACTACACGTGCTTCGATATAAGTTATCAAAAACACTCTCCCGAAGTTAAATCCTACTTAGAGGGTGTTTATAAAGAAGCTCATCCTGAAAATATTCAGAAATTTTTGGAGAGGGTTCGCCCATTTTTAGGGATATAGTTTTTTTACAAGACCCCACTAATACCGAGACCTCAAAGGAGCCTAATATGCTACAAAGTTTGGGCGCATTCTTTTATTTGCCTGTATTACTTTTAGTTAATATTGCCAAAGGAATATGGTGGTTAATATTGAACTTATGGTGGGTTATAGTGCCTTTGTATTTATATGCTCTGTATAAGCACTATAAAAAGAAGTGAATTCGAAATTATTGCTGCGAGCGTCCCGTAACTAGACGCCTGACTTAATCGTCTGATCGTTCTGCGCTTACCTCAAAGTTTTCTAAAATTCCATCCTTTGTGTAGCTTAGGTGCTCTAACTCTGCGATGTGCTTGACATCATCGTATGAAATAAAAGTGCACATATCTGATAGCCGCCCATTGGTCATATACGAAAATACGGGTCTTCTTATTTCAGTAGAAAACTTTTCTTGGCGGTCAGATGGTGCAACGATATGCATTTTAATTTTAATGTCAGGCTGTAAAGCAACCAAATCAGCCATTCTCAAAATACCCGAGTAAATAGATGTAGTGTGCTCAACCTCGAATGCTCTAGCTATAGATCTTTTATTTTTGATCCAAATAACATCAATCAAGCCTATAGTGCTTTGCGTGGCCTTATCGTATGAAAGTGGCAATGTTGTTAATAAAGTGCGAGGATCTCTTGGTTGCCAAACTTTAGCAACTCTAGCGCGATCGGGATTGGGCAACCAAATATCAAACCCCATTTGCTCGCCAATCTTTGCCAACAGGCCTTGAATCTTGATTGAGTCTCTTACTCCACTTTCATCAAGCTGCTCATCCGTATCATCCGTTGCCACAGTAACGACAAACTCTTTAGCCTCATTATTTCCAGATGGCTCTTGGGGGGATGAAAATTCACCGCGCCACAACTCTCTAACCGGAGCGTAGTAGCAATAATTAGAAATTTTTCTAGCATCGCCAATCACACCGCTTGCTTTAATCGCTTCAGTGAGCGCAGCATTCGAATGAACGATTTTAGATCCTATCGTTTCTGCATCAATCTCTTTTACATATGGCGAGTTAAGATATTCAAGCAACAACTTTCTATCTTTGAGAGAAATAATCGATAAATCTACAAATGGATCAAAAGCCGCTATAAAGGCTGAAATAGTATTTCCACTTTTACCAGTTAGGTAAATTTTCTGAGCCTCTTCCATCCCATAAAGATCATCAATATATTGGGCTTTTAATTTTGGGTCCTGCTCTGTCAGTATCTTATTAACCGCACTACCTAATTTTTTATTCTTATGTAGCTCATTGAAGAGTCGACGCCAAGCGCCTTGAGACACCATAGCTCTCGCAATTGCTTCGGTATGCTTATTATTTCCCTTGCCATTGCTATCAAGAATTTTGATAACTTTGTCACAATCCTCATCGGAAATTGGGTCAGAGTCCGTGCCCATCACTCTAGTTACCCAAAACTCACGGAACTCAGCACTTTGAGCCCTCCAAACCTTTTCTTTTGCGCTAGAGTCGTATCCTCCCTCAAATTCCGGGAGAAATGAGGAGAAGTTCATTTCGGGCATCTTTATCCTTTTTAGAACCTTTTAGGCTATTACCTTAACTTTACTCTAAGCGTCCCATAACTAGACCCTTAATAAAGTTGTTCCATTTGGAGCAGACAATTAACTATTCTCCATCTATCGAGGCATGGCTGGGTTGACCCCTTTGCCTTGAATAATCTCAAATGGCTGATAGTCTCTATCTAAATCTTGATAGGTTTTTTCCAGGAGATCTTCAAGATGTCCAGGGGTCATACAGCCCGTTAGTACCAGGAAGAATGATTCCCCAAATTTCGCTTGTATAAGAATTAGGTTTTTATCGTCAGAGAGCGAGAACTTATATTCGAACTGATTATTCAAGATCACCCTATTTCTACTCAGCCTAGGCGTCACTCCATTGATGTGGCTCAGGATTTCAAATACTTTATGGCCACCATCTTTAATAACATTTGCATTAGTAAACCAATTGAGCGCCAGACAATCCTCATTCTTAAAAATAAGTCCCGACTCAAAATATGTAATTCCTTTGGCTAACTTCTTCGCAAAAACTCTAATCGCCGCTCTTGTTTCGTCATTAATATTTAAAACACCCATCTCTTGATGCGTCATTCCAGCCTCAGGCTCAATACCTAATTGGCGATTATTTGCTCTTGCCTCAGTTGCTGAAGCTAAAAATGTTTTGTAGAAATCAGGTTTTTGACGATTTAAGGCCTTCATCATTCCAACTAACTTGCCATCAGAATCGCCAAACTTTGGAGAGCCCATTCTTGCAATAACAGCAACAATCAAATCTTCATCGGATGAATAGTTATTGCATGCGACACATGATAGAAACTCAAATCCATCAGGGGCAATTCGATTTTGAAATAGAGCACGGGGTGGGCAATGCTCAATAGTTTTCGCATCAACAATGCCGCCACAGAAAATACATTTCTTGTGTTGACTTAGAAATCGCTGTAATTTTCTTTTCCGCTCTCCCATAATGAAACTTTACTATGCGAAGTTCGAGAAGCAAAAGTATTTTTCAGTCGCCAGCTCAACGCTGCGGATGCCATTTGGGAAATATTCAAAACCGCTCGGAACCAATAGATTCGATGCTTAGCGGGCAGTGAGTCTTGCTGTGCTTAGACCCAATGTGCAGAACTGTTTTAGTCCTCTATCCTACGTTTTCAATCCTCTGCTCTACCGACTGAGCTACCAGGCCAAGACTTGGAATTATAAATGAAACTGCATTCCAGGCTGAAAAATGGTCTAACAGACCATAG
>Ga0316218_1001041_pt1 | contig 32647 bp, 27 predicted proteins | sample TBH18003metaG_FD_203634 | JGI IMG/M metagenome (GOLD analysis project Ga0316218, IMG submission 203634) | Freshwater microbial communities from Trout Bog Lake, Wisconsin, USA - TBH18003 | ecosystem: Environmental > Aquatic > Freshwater > Lake > Hypolimnion/Profundal zone | place: USA: Wisconsin...
TGCGCCTTCGTCGCCAACTACACCGGAGCGGGCATCTCCGGCGGCATCGCCATCGCCGCCGGCGCCCACTAGAACCAATCGAGTTTACCCTGGGGCCGAGGGGGCCAAAGATGCACTCCCCTCGGCCCTCTTTTTCAATAGATAACGATAGAGAACATTACCCGAGCAGGCCGAGATAGATAGCTGTGCTGATGAATGCTCTAAACGAAGCAGGGCCAGAAGGAGAGCAATACAAATGACTGCCAAGAATGTGTCTGCGACAGGGAAGAACGCACCCAGTTATACCGGTCCATTCATAACCATCACAGTGCTGTTTTTTATCTTCGGGTTCATTACGAATCTGAACATGGCGCTGGTGCCGCATCTGCGCTCCGTCTTTAACCTCCCCTACGGCTTGGCCATGCTGGCGGAGTCCGCATTCTTTCTGGCCTACTTTGTGTTTTCATCACCGACCTCATGGTTGATTGATCGCATCGGCTACAAGCAGACAGTTGTGGTCTCGCTGTTCATTCAGGTGGCTGGTGCGTTGCTGTTTATTCCTGCTGCGCGGCTGGTCAGCTTTCCGCTCTTTCTGGCGGCTTCATTCCTGATTGGTGCCGGTGTTGCCGCTCTTCAGACCTCGGTCAATCCCTACGTCTCCATCTTGGGGCCGGAACATAGCGCATCTGTTCGGCTGAACTTGGCGCAGGCCTTCAACTCCATCGGCGGCACCATCGCGCCGCTCATCGCGGGCAGCTTTATCTTGAAAGAGTCGATTCAGGTGCAAAGCCCTCAACAGATTGCCAACACGGTGCGTGGGCCATATCTGGCCATTGCAGCCGGCTTGTTTGTGCTGGGCATTGCCATGGCCTGTATGCACCTGCCGGAGATTAAGGCTGCTGGCGACACGGGACGTTCGACGGAGTCTGGACAGCGGCGCAGCATATGGGGTTGCCGACACACCGTGCTGGGCGCATTGGGCATCTTTCTGTATGTTGGCGTTGAAGTAGGCTTGGCCTCCATTGCGGTGAACTACTTCCATCAGCAGGGCATGAGCAGCATCAAGACAGCATCGTTTCTGGTCTCGCTCTACTGGTTTGGAGCGCTGGTTGGACGCCTGCTGGGCTCCTGGATGTTGACCCGCATCCCATCGGGTCGGCTTCTGGGCATCTTCGGCGTCATTGCGGCCTCTCTGGTGTGTGTGTCCATGTGTAGCAGTGGCAAGGTCGCCATCTTCTCCTTGGTGCTATGCGGCTTCTTTAACTCCATCATGTTCCCCAACATCTTCACCCTCGGAATCGCGAAGCTGGGACCGCTGACGAGCAGGGGTTCGGGGCTGATTATGACCGCCGTGGTTGGCGGAGCGGTTGTGCCCTATCTGCTGGGCGCGGCGGCCGACCGCTTCGGCATCCAGCATGCCTTCGTCATTCCAATGTGCTGCTATTTGTATATTGCGTTTTACGGCTTTGCAGGCTGCAAGGTCGAGCGTGATTTCGCTGTCTGAGCAATCCTACTGATTCAAACGGAGAAGATCATGATTCTGGCAGGTGATGTTGGCGGAACAAAAGTTCATTTGGCGCTCTATGAACTCGAGCAAGGCAAGCTGCGCCCGGTGCGCGACGAAAAGTTTCCCGCGCAAGGACACAACGGGCTGGAGGATATTGTCCGGCTCTTTCTGGGCAGCGAGACAGTGCCTGTGGATGCAGCGTGCTTTGGCGTGCCAGGCCCGGTGCGTGATGGACGACTGAAACTGACCAACCTGCCATGGGAGTTGGATAGCCGACTGCTGTCGCACTCGCTCAGCATCCCGCATGTCTCGCTGATTAACGATCTCGAGTCCACCGGCTACGGCATTCCAGTGCTGGTGCCTGACCAAATCTTCACACTCAACGCCGGTGACGGTGAAGCAGTGGGACATCGTGCATTGCTGGCCGCCGGCACCGGATTGGGAGAGGCAATGCTGATCTGGGACGGGCACCATCACAAGCCCATTCCATCAGAGGGTGGTCACGCGGACTTTGCGCCACGCAATGCGCTGGAGATGGAGTTGCTCACGTACCTGTTGCGCGTGCTCAAGGGGCGCGTGAGCTGGGAGCGGGTGGTGAGCGGTATTGGATTGAAAAATATCTATGAGTTCCTCCGCGATGTGAAAGGCCTGCCGGAGCCCGCGTCGCTGCGGGAGCGAATGCGGCTGGAAGACCCGAATGCTGTCATCGGTGAACTCGGAGAAACAGGTGAGAGTGAACTGTGCTCGCGGGCGTTGGACATACTCATTTCCGCCTATGGCGCAGAGGCAGGCAATCTGGCTCTGAAGCTACTGTCAACGGGCGGGGTGTACATTGGTGGCGGCATTGCGCCCAAGCTCATCCGCTCCATGCAGAACGGCCACTTCATGCATGCGTTCCTGGACAAAGGAAGAATGAGCGGCCTTTTGAAAAAAATGCCTGTTCACATCATTTTGGAGAGTAAATGCGCGCTACTGGGTGCGGCGGCGTATGCCGCAGACAGCCAATAAGCGTAATGAGGTAGTGTTTGTTGGCGGGAAGCGAGTCAATTGATTGCCGCTGGAGTGCCCGCCATTTGCTCTTGACGTCGCAGGGCCGATAATGGCCATCACACAGGTAATGTTTGAACATGAACATGAAGACGAAGAAACTCACTTCTGATTGGATACATTTCGATGTCTACCAAACGGCAGCAGCGCGAGGCGATGCGAGGATCTTACTTCAAAATCAGGTTAGCCTTAGTGTTCTTGCCAACAGTTCTCACTGGGAGCACATTTATGCCATTGCTAAATCGGCATCCATCCCATTTGCAGTGAAACAGGTTGATGACAGACTGAGGGCCTTTTCTTTTCCAAGAGGCATGACTTACTTCGGAAATGCAGGCGATCAGATTCAGGAAATCGTGGGAAACTACGCGACTCTGCGTTGGTGGATGGAAGCTGAAGGTCTTGTCATTGCAGAACCAGTCGTATACTTTGGAACGCTTGTTCCATTCGATTTCTTCGCTGGAGAACTCGTATCTTCGCGTTGGATTCAGAATCGATTGTCTCGTGCCGACCTCATAGGTATCGCCCAGCAACTCGATGCACAGAGCTTTGAATTGAAGCAGTGCCTGCAACCATCTCAGTGGAAACCGATTGCAGAGTATAACCAGAAATTCTCGCGGAATCCAATCCGGACTTTTCAGGAAGCCGCATCGAACAAGAAATTTACGCGGAGCGTTCGGCGACGACTTTACCTAGCCCGAGAGCGTTACACGAAATGCATTCAGCAGAGTGACCATTGATTTAGACGATTGAATGTCCAAGTGGTTGTCTTGGACAACATTCAGTACTCGAGCAAGTTGCCCAATATCTACAACATCCAAAGCATATTTTGTCCAACATGCTACAGAAAGCATCCAGAGGATTGTTGCAACTCGTAGTCTCGCTCATGATGACCTTGGTAGCGGTGGTCTGCAAGGATAATTGCCACCCTCCAGGGAGTAAACGGCATGCAACAGAAAGCGCCTGGCGAGATGAAGATCGTGACCAGGAAGATTCAGAAGCTTACACCTCACTCGCACAACGCCAGGACACACACGAAGCATCAGATCTGGCAGATTGCTGAAAGCATCAGGCAGTTTGGCTTTACCAACCCCATTCTAGTGGACCAAAAGAGCACCATCATCGCTGGTCATGGCAGGGTGCAGGCTGCCCGACTGCTAGGGATAACCGAAGTTCCAACCATTCAACTGGAGCACCTAACCGAAAACCAGATTCGCGCCTACATTCTTGCCGACAACAAGATTGCACTCAACGCCGGTTGGGACGAAGAAATCCTTGCCATCGAACTGCAGTACCTAATCAACATGGACAGCCAATTTGACGTTTCCGTGACAGGTTTTGAGATTCCGGAAATCGACCTGTTGCTTCAGGGAGCAACGGCCGCAGAAGACCCCGACGATGCGCCCGAGCCATTGCCGACCGGCGATGCCATCACACAACCCGGAGATTTATGGCTTCTGGGCAAGCACCGTATCCTCTGCGGCAATGCTCTTGATGCGACGGCCTATTCGGCTTTAATGGGTGATCGCCGGGCGCAGATGGTTTTTGTCGACCCACCATATAACGTGGTCATCGATGGCAACGTCTCCGGTAAGGGGTCTGTGAAGCACGATGATTTTGCCATGGCATCGGGTGAGATGAGCGAGGCTGAGTTCACCAGGTTTCTGACGGACAGCCTCGGCCTGCTTGCCCTGCACAGTCTGCCCGGTTCGGTTCACTTCGTCTGCCAAGACTGGCGCCACCAGCGTGAGATGCTTGCTGCTGGCAACGCCGTCTACAACTCGCTCCTTAACCTGTGCGTCTGGGTGAAGGATACTGGTGGACAGGGATCCTTCTACCGCTCACGGCACGAACTGATTTATGTGTTCCGTAACGGCAAGGAACGCCATCGCAACAATATCCAGCTGGGCAAGTATGGTCGCTACCGTACGAATGTCTGGGAGTATCCGGCAGTGCGCGGTCTCGCCCAGCAGGGTGACGAGGGTAATCTGCTTCATCTCCACCCGACGGTGAAGCCGGTAGCTCTAGTGGCCGATGCCATCCTGGATTGCTCGGCTCCTGACAACCTCATTCTCGACTCGTTTCTTGGTTCTGGCAGTACGCTAATCGCGGCTGAACGTACCCACCGTGTGTGCTACGGCATCGAGTTGTCACCACAGTATGTCGATACTGCTGTACGCCGTTGGCAGCGGCACACTGGCGCCGCAGCTGTACACGCCTTGACCGCCAAGCGGTTCAACGACCTTTCTGGTGAGGAGGTTGCCCATGGCTGATGGGGGGAACTTCAAAATCGGCTATGCGAAGCCACCGAGACAGACACAGTTCAAGAAAGGAGTGTCCGGCAATCCGAAGGGACGGCCGAAAAAGGTCGAGACTATGCCCGACATCCTGCAAGCAGTATGCAACGAACGAGTGAGAGTTGTGATCAATGGTAAAGTCAGACGAATCAGCAAGCTGCATGCCGCAATCATGCAGTTGGCTAATAAGGCTTTTTCCGGCGACACTCGTTCCATTCTGGAAATGTTGAAGTCGTATCAACAGAATGCTCGGGAGATGTCGAGACAAGCACTCAACCCACAACTGCAGGCCTTGGTCGATGCCCTCAACGCTGGTCCAGTTGAGAAGTAGCGCTAGAACTACGATGCGGATAACTAACGCTCCAAAAGATTGATTCAACCGCATAATTAAGGGTCACGTGCGAGGCTGACAGAGACCCCTTATTCCACTTGACTGTGTGCCCGACTAGAGCGTCACTGTGTGTGCCGGCCTTCTCCCGACGGGATAAGCCGACACTCGAGGCTTAGGTGAACGACGAAATAGCCAATAAAATCAATGTTTTGCCGGGACTAGGCAAAGCGCAACTTCGTGCTCTCTGGACGGAGAACTTCAGCAAGGAACCACCGTCCACATTGCGCAAACAATTGATGGTTCCTCTACTCGCCTACCGTCTACAGGAGAGAGAGTACGGCGGTCTATCCCACACCGCACGGAGACGACTACGGCAGATTGCGGCGTCATCGCGGATGGACAAGCCACCTCGTTTGGACGGCGACACCGGGCCGCAGACCGGCACCAAACTAATCCGTTCATGGCACGGCGAGGTTCATGAGGTCATCGCCACAGGAAGCGGATACGAGTACCGCGGTCAGACCTATTCCAGCTTGTCGAAAATCGCCCGCAATATCACTGGCACCCGCTGGTCAGGCCCGCTCTTCTTCGGGGTAAGAAAGCCATGACTGCAATTCGTTGCGCCATCTACACCCGCAAGTCCTCCGAGGAGGGTCTGGAGCAGGCCTTCAACTCGCTCGACGCCCAGCGGGAGGCATGCGAGGCCTACATCCTGAGCCAACGCCACGAAGGTTGGCAGGTAGTCCACACCAAGTACGATGACGGCGGTTTCTCCGGTGGCAACATGGAGCGGCCCGCCCTTAAACGTTTGCTCGACGACATCGCCGCCAAGCGTATCGATAATGTGGTGGTCTACAAAGTTGACCGCCTCACCCGCTCGCTGGCCGACTTCGCGAAGATTGTGGAGCAGTTCGATAAGCAGGGCATCAGTTTTGTATCGGTCACCCAGCAGTTCAATACGACGACTTCCATGGGCCGTCTGACGCTGAATGTGTTGCTCTCCTTCGCGCAGTTCGAACGCGAGGTGACCGGTGAACGCATCCGGGACAAAATCGCTGCCTCGAAGAAAAAAGGCATGTGGATGGGTGGGACAGTACCGCTGGGCTACGACCTGCAAGACCGGGTTCTCATCGCCAATCCCGCTGAGGCTGCGGTGGTCAACAACATCTATCAGGCTTATCTAAAACTAGGCTGTGTCATGAAATTGCGTGCGTATCTGGAGCAGAGGGGTATCCGCAGCAAACGGCGGGTAAGCAAAGCCGGCAACGTCACTGGCGGCAACGTCTTCTCCCGTGGCGCGCTCTATGAGATGCTGCAGAACCGAATTTATCTAGGCGAGATCAAGCACAAGCAGAACTCATACCCGGGCCAGCACCTTGCCATCATCGATCGGAAGCTGTGGGACCAAGTGCAAGCTCAACTCAAAACCAACCTGCAGGCACCGCAGAGAAGGCCACGGGCAACGGAACAGAGCTTGCTCGTGGGGCTGATTTACGACAAAGACGGCAACCGGTTTACACCAACGCACGCCAACAAGAAAGGAAGGCGTTACCGCTACTACACATCGCAGGCCATCATCGAAAAACCCGGCAAGGGAAGTGATGGTCCAATCAGATTTCCTGCACGCGAAATCGAAGAATTAGTTATCTCGCAGTTCACACAGTTGCTACAGTCACCGCAGCGCATGAACGATCTACTTTCCGACCCGGATAATAGCCCTGCCGATATGAAACACATGACTGAGGCCATACGGGAGTGGGGAACGGCCTCCACCGACAAGATCCAGAATCTGTTGAAGACAGCCGTAAAACGCATCATTATGCAGGACAAAAAAGTTGAATTGCAGATCAGCCAGCAGGCCGTTCGACAGGCTGTTCTTGGCACAGACGACCATCCTGAAACGCCAAACGAACAACTGTTTGTGATGGAATCAAGCGCTCAACTCAAGCGGTGTGGCCGTGAGGTTCGCTTGGTGCTGCCGCCAGACACCCCAGGCACTAAGCCCCATCCAACTCCTGCTCTGATACACGCTATCGCAAGAGCCCACGACTGGGTCGAACGTATCCTTAACGGTGATGCCACAAATCAACGGGCAATTGCCGCAGAAACCGGCTTGGACGAGCGCTACGTGAGCCGTCTCCTGCCGCTGGCTTTTCTAGCACCGGATCTGACAGAGGCGATTTTGGAAGGCAAACAGCCCGCCCATCTGTCACTCGAAACCTGCCTCGGAAATATCCCGGCCAATTGGCAGCAACAGCGCGAGCAACTGGAGAAGTAAAGGGGAACCGAGCCCCGCCTAACGCAGGCAATTACCACCCAAAATCAGCCTCAAAATCCAGATTCTCTCCGCAGAGGAAAAAATCCTCATCAACGCCAGTTTCAGCCCAAAAGTTCCACGGAGAGATTCTCTCCCGCGCAATCCAGACGCACAAAAGCCCCGATTCTTCTGGCTTTTCGATGCGCTGGAGCAGGGAACCAGCCCTGCATAAAATGTCTGGCGGCAGGCAGTCAATGCGAACCCTAGTGGAACTTTTGTTCTACTGAGAGTTCGAATCCGCCTCTCTTCTCGGGCAGTCATGCATTCTCCCGGTAGAACATTTTCTCGAGTTCGAAGAGCTGTGAATTCGAACTCTCAATAGAACCTTTCGGCGCGGCGGCAGAGAAACTCCCCGCATGAACAGCATAGAGAATCGCTAGGTTTTATAAGGGTTTTAGCGCTATCTATGATTCTCTGATCTCTCTCCGACCAATAAGAAAGCGCCCAGTTCTGCGGGGAACTGGGCGCTTCCATGATGCTCAAGTTGTTTATTATCAGCAACTTATGACTTGATGGCGGAGAGTGGGGGATTCGAACCCCCGATAGAGCTTTAAGGCCCTATAACGGTTTAGCAAACCGCCGCCTTCAGCCACTCGGCCAACTCTCCGCGGTTCAACCAGTATACCCGTTAGGCGTCCGCTCCGTCAGGTGCTGCCGCACCTGCGCTCGCAGCCGCCCGCATCGCTTCATCGCCCGTTTCGCTCCGTGTAGCATTCCAATATGAGCCGCCCCGCCGCACCCGCCGGACTCCGCAAGCTCAGCCTGCTTCCGCTCGCCGCCGCCACCTACTTCATGGTCGCCGGCGGCCCCTACGGCCTCGAAGACATCATCGGCCGCGCCGGCTACTTTCTCGCGCTCCTCATTCTGCTCGTCGTCCCCTTCGTCTGGAGCCTTCCCACCGCGCTCATGATCGGCGAGCTCACCACCGCCATCCCCGCCGAAGGCGGCTTCTACGTCTGGGTGCGCCGCGCCCTCGGCCCCTTCTGGGGATTTCAGGAGGCATGGCTCTCGCTCGCCGCCAGCGTCTTCGACATGGCCATCTACCCCCGCATCTTCGTGGACTACCTCAGCCGCCTCGCACCCGCACTCACCAGCGGCCACCGCGCCGAACTCTGGGCGCTCGCCATCGTCCTCCTCTGCATGCTCTGGAACCTCCGTGGCGCGCACGCCGTCGGCTCCGGTTCCGTCGCCTTCCTCGCGCTGCTCTTCCTGCCCTTCGCTTTCATGATGCTCATCGGCCTCTGGCACGGCCTCACCGCCCACTCCCTCGGATTCCTCACCCAGCGCGCGCCCGCCGTAGACCTCACCGGCGCCATCCTCTTCGCCCTCTGGAACTACATGGGATGGGACAACGCCAGCACCATCGCGCAGGAGGTCGAGCACCCCCAGCGCAACTATCCCCGCGCCATCCTGGCCGCCACCGCCCTCGTCACCGCCGGATACATCCTTCCCGTCGCCGCCGTCGCCATCGCCCGCATGCCCGCAGACCAGTTCTCCTCCGGCGCTTGGACCGACGCCGGCCGCTACCTCGGCGGCCCGTGGCTCGCCATCGCCATGGTCGCCGGCGGAGCCATCACCGGCATAAGCATGTTCAACGCACTCTCCATGTCCTACGCACGCCTGCCCTTCGCCCTCGCGCAGGACAATCTCCTCCCACGCTCCTTCTCCCGCCGCCTCTCCAACGGTGCTCCCTGGCTCAGCATCCTCGTCTGCTCCGCCGCATGGGCGCTCGCCCTGCAGTTCAGCTTCCTCCGTCTCATCACCATGGACCTCGTCCTCTACGGACTCTCGCTCATCCTCGAGTTCGTTGCGCTCATCACCCTGCGATTGCGCCAGCCCCACCTCATCCGACCCTTCCGCGTCCCCGGCGGCATCGTCGGCGTCCTCCTCGCCGGAGCCGCCCCCACCGCCCTCATCCTCTTTGCGATTTACGCTGCCCGCGACGAACGCTGCGCCGGCATGCCCGCCCTCGCCTTCGCCCTCATCGTCGCTGCCGCCGGTGCGCTCTTCTACCTCATCGCCGCCGCCCACGCCCACCACGCCACCATCCCCATCAACGAAAAAACCGCGCTGGACTAACCCAGCACGGCCTCTCAGTTCTTTCTAAGCAACTATCTTTGTTGATCTTCAGTGCGGCTGCCCGCTCAGCGCGCGCGCCTTCTCATAGGCCTGTTCCTTCAACTCCTGCTGTCCTGAGCTGGCGTAATAATCGCCTAGCGTCTTCCATGTGCCTGCATCCTCCGGGGTCCAGCGTGTCGCCTCCTGTTGGGCGTCAATGGCACGCTGCATCTCCCCTAACTGGTAATAGGCGGAGGCTCGTCCAGCGGCGATCTGTGCAAAGAGACTGCGGCTCTTGTCCTCCTGTCCGCGCCAATACTCCTTGGCGGCCGATTCTGCGCGGTCATAATCCGTCAGGGACTGATGAATCTCACCCGTGTTTAAATCAATAATCCCAAGCAGTCCGTATTCGTTTGCCGGATTCGCGGAGACCTCGGCGGCGCTTTCAATCAGTGGCCGGGCCTCGGCAAATCGGTGTTGCTGCATGAGAAACTCGCCCATCCCCAGTAAATAAAGTCTTTCGTAGGGCAGCAACGATAGTGCCGCCTTGTATTCCCGCTCCACATCATCCGTCCGGCCCTGCACGGAGTACAAGCCGGCGTAAAATGCATGGATGGTTGGGTCATAAGGCGTAAATTCTTCGGCCCTTGCCATGGCGGTTGCCGCCTCGTCCGTGCGTCCCAGATACAGCAGAATGAGCCCTGCATTGGCATAGAAGTTCCCCAGATCATTGCGCGACGCGTGCTCCGGCGGCGCAAAGACATGGGTCCGGCAATCCACCCCGTAGCGCTGGATCCAAGGCTGGTTCTCCGGCCGGTTGCGTAGCAGCAGCATGGACACATCATCCATATAAACCGCACGCCACTCGCTGCTCTGACAGAGGGGCGCCAGATTTATGATTTCCATGTTCCGGTAACGCGACATCGGTAAGAGCAGGATGTTGATCTTCCACCGGTCCGCCTCTGCATGCCAGAGCGGGGAATCAATGCTTGTGGTCAGAAGCTCGTCCACTTCATGCCTTGCCTCGGTCGTCACCTGCCGACCGTCCATGAAGTCGGGGTATCCGGGGCCTAGACGCCATGTTGCGAATCCACTCATTTCAAATGTTGTAAAGAGATTGCCCGGCACGTGCTCCTTTTGAATGAACTCCAGTGCCTTCTCCGGATACCACCAGCTCTCTCCCGTGCCGAACCGGCTCGTGCACTCTACCCTCTGGTAGAAGCGGTCGGTTACCAAATCGGTCATGCGTACACAGGTGACCACTCCCAGTATGCAGGCGGCAATCAATCCCAGCTTGTGTCCCCATCTCTTTTCGTCTGGGGATCCGCCGGTGCGCCTCGGCCACTTTTCCGCCCACGCGTCCATCAGGCAGGAACTGCCTACCACCACGGTTACAACCGCAAACATGGACGCAAGCCGAATATGCTGCACCGAAGAGTAAAGAGCCACGGCCATCAGCAGAGCTGCTCCCAGTCGGCGGTGCCACAGCGCCACGGCGATGGTGGCCACCGCAATCATCGCCAGCCACCAGAAGCTGCTTAAAAAAATGCGCCAGTCCAGGGCCTGCGACAGGGCCGTCATCGAAATCGGAACGCTCTGCCACTCTGTCACTGTTTCGCTGGGCAAGCCATTTCCATGCAGACCGACCAGTATCAGCGGAACCTTGAATAATCGAATCCCATAAGGATTCAACAGGGTTGCCGTAAAAGTTAGAGCCAGCCCGGGCCATGCCCGCCGCAGCCGGTTCAGTGCCGCTCCTCGCCGTTGCGGATACGGCAGCTCCAGCAACTCGACCAGCACATAGGCCAGTACAAGCCCGAGCCCGGCAACATAACCGGGATGCAGGTTGACCCACAGCACCATCAACGCAGGCAGCAGCCATAGCCACAGGTGTTGCCGTCGCTGCCCTGCATCCGCCAACGCCTCTCCGCTCTCATGGAACCGCCACAGCACGACCAGAAAGAGGGTGAAGAACAGTTGCGAAAATATATCCGCGCGCGGGGTGGCGTGTAACGCCAGCAACGGCGCTGCCATAATGGCCAGCGCCGCCGTCAATCCGCTTCCCGGTCTGGAGGGGCTTCGCAGCAGGCAGGCAATCGTCGCCATGAGCAGCAGGGAGCAGAACCAAACTAGGCCAGCGTATCCAAAGGCGCCGAAAATGCCATAGAAAATAACACCTGCAAACGGAGGATACAGCCACTCCGTGCCCTGTGTTCGGTACGAAAGCACGTCCGTGCTGGGTATCGTGTGGTGCTGGATAACATAGCGGGCGGTGGCCAATTGCCAGCCCATATCGGTGTTATGTACCGTATGGAATCCCGCCAGAAACCCATAGCTGAGCGCCAGAACAATTAAACTCAGGCTGATTGTCCGTCCAGAGATGCGCCATCTCCGGCTTGCTGCCTGCCGTACCTTGCCCGGCTCGGCCTCCCTCTGCTTCTCGGTACGAATCTTCTGTCTGGCGCGAGCCATATCTCTCCTGGGCCCTGAGTTCACAAGGAAACGCTGATTTTCCTAAATTATATGTTTTTCGCCCTCCTCCTCCGCTGCCGCCCACGCCCGCCGCGCCGCATCCACCACTGCAAACGAATAGGCCGTGCCGGAATAATACCCGCACGGCCTATCACTTCTTACTAACCAACAATCCTTGCGTTTATCTTGTGCCGACGACAATGGCACGAATGGCGCGCGTCTGCGCGCAGCTAATGCGTGGAACTCCCGCTCAGCGCGTGCGCCTTCTCATAGGCCTGTTCCTTCAACTCCTGCTGTCCTGAGCTGGCGTAATAATCGCCCAGCGTCTTCCATGCGCCTGCATCCTCCGGCGTCCAGCGTGTCGCCTCCTGTTGGGCGTCAATGGCACGCTGCATCTCCCCCAACTGGGAGTAGGCGGAGGCTCGTCCAGCGGCGATCTGTGCAAAGAGGCCGCTGCCCATGTTCTCCTGTCCATTCCAATACTCCTTGGCGGCCGATTCTGCGCGGTCATAATCCGTCAGGGACTGATGAATCTCACCCGTGTTTAAATCAATGATCCCAAGCAGTCCGTATTCGTTTGCCGGATTCCTGGAAACCCCAGCGGCGCGTTCAATCAGTGGCCGTGCCTCGCCAAACCGACGGTGCTGCATGTAGAACTGGCCCAGACCCAGCAAATAACTTTCTTCGTTTGGCAGCAACGACAAGGCAGCCTTGTACTCCCGCTCCACATCATCTGTCCGTCCCTGCGCGGAGTATATCCAGCCTTGATAAACATGGACGGTTGCGTCGTAAGGCATCAACTCTTCTGCCTTCTCCATGGCGTTCGCCGCCTCGTCCGTACGTCCCTGATACAGCAGAATGACTCCTGCATTGGCATAGAAGTTCCCCATCTCATTGCGCGACGCATGCTCCGGCGGGGTAAAGATGTGTGTCTGGCAATCCACTCCATAGCGTTGAATCCACGGCTGGTTCTTCGGCCGGTTGCGCAGTAGCAACAGGGACACTTCATCCAAGTACACCGGACGCCACTCGTTGCTCTGGCATAGGGGCGTCAGATTCTTGTGTCCCATGCCCCCTTCCCGCGACATCGGAATCAGCAGGACGTTAATATTCCACCGATCCGCCTCCGCATGCCAAAGCGGTGAATCAATGCTGGATGCGAGTAGAGCATCCAGTTCATGCCCTGCCTCGGACGTCACCTGACGGGCGTCAACGAAGTCGGGATTCTCGGGTCCCAGTCGCCAGGTTACATATCCGCCCAATTCAAGTGTTGTAAAGAGATTGCCCGGCACGTGCTCTCTTTGCATGAACCCCATGGCCCTCTCCGGGTACCACCAGCCCTCTCCCGTGCCGAATCGGCACAAGACGAATCTCGTCTGGTAATGGCGGTCAGTTACAAGGTCGGCCATGCGCACACAGGTGACCGCCCCCAGCGCGCAGGCGGCAATCACTCCCAGACTGCGTACCCACTTCCCGGCCTCCGGTGCTGCGCCGGTGCTCCTAGTCCGCATCTCTGCCCACGCGTCCATCAGGCACGAGCTGCCCACCACCACGACCACCACCGCAAACATGGCCCAAAACCGGACATGCTGCACCGCGGAGTAAAGCGCCGCCCCCAGCAGCAGGGCCGCTTCCAGTCGGCGGCGCCACAGTGCCACGGCGATGGCGAACACCGCAATCATCGCCAGCCACCAGAAGCTGCTTTCGAAATTACGCCAATCCAAGGCCTTCGACAGGGCGGTCAGCGAAACCGGTATGCTCTGCCACTCGGTCACCGTTTCGCTGGGCAGGCCATTTCCATGCAGGCCGCCCAATATCAGCGGTGCTTTGAATAATCTGGTTCCAAACGGATTCAGCAGGGTTGCCGGAAAAGTTGCAGCCAGCGCAGGCCATGCCTCCCGCAGACGTCCCAGCGCCGCTCCTCGCCGTTGCGGATACGGCAGTTCCAGCAACTCGATCAGCACAAAGGCCACGACAAGCCCGAGCCCGGCAACATAACCGGGATGCAGGTTGACCCACAGCACCATCAAGGCCGGCAGCAGCCATAGCCACAGGTGCGGCCGGCGTTGCGCCGTCGCCTCCGGTTCGCCCGCCGCCCCGTAACCGCTCTCATGGAACCGCCACAGCACGACCAGAAAGATGGTGAAGAACAGTTGCGAAAAAATGTCCGCACGCGCGATGGCATGCAACGCCAGCGCCGGAACCGCCATCATGGCCAGCGCTGCCCGTACTCCGCTTCCCGGTCTGGAGGGGCTTCGCAGCAGGCAGGCAATCGTCGCCATGAGCAGCAGGGAGCAGAACCAAACTAGGCCAGCGTATCCAAAGGCGCCGAAAATGCCATAGAAAATAACGCCTGCAAACGGTGGATACAGCCACTCCGCGCCATATGTTCTGTATGAAAGCACGTCCGTGCTGGGTATCGTGTGGTGCTGGACGACATAGCGGGCGGTGGCCAATTGCCAGCCCATATCGGTGTTATGTACCGTGTGGAATCCCGCCAGAAATCCATAGCTGAGCGCCAGAACAATTAAACTCAGGCTGATTGTCCGTCCAGAGATGCGCCATCGCCGGCTTGCTGCCTGCCGTACCTTGTCGGGCGCGGACTCCCTCTGCTTCTCGGCACGAATCTTCTGTCTGGCGCGAGCCATATCTCTCCTGGGCCCTGAGTTCACAAGGAAACGCTGATTTTCCTAAATTATATGTTTTTTGCCCTCCTCCTCCGCTGCCGCCCACGCCCGCCACGCCCCCATCCCCATCAACGAAAAGACCGCGCAGGAATAACCCGCGCGGCCCCTCATGTGTCACCCAATCATTTACTTCTTGGAAGCCTGCAGCTCCTTGTACCGCCGCATCGAATCCACCACCACCTCGCGCGCCTTGGCCGCATCCTCCCAGCCCTTCACCTCCACGCGCTTGCCCTCCAGGTCCTTGTACACGCTGAAGAAGTGCGTGATCTCCTTCAACATGTGCGGATAGATCTCGCTGTAGTTCCACACATCCTTGTACCGCGGATTGTGTTTGCCCACCGCCAGCACCTTCTGGTCCGGCACGCCCTGGTCCAGCATGTGCAGCATCCCAATCGGCCGCACCTCCATCAAACACCCGGGAAAGCTTGGCGAATCCACCAGCACCAGCACGTCCAGCGGATCGCCGTCCTCGCTGTGCGTGCTCGGGATGAACCCGTAATCCCCGGGATAGTACACCGGCGAATGCAGGTTGCGGTCCAGTTTGAACACATGCAGCGTCTTGTCGTACTCGTACTTCTTGATGCCCCCGCACGGTATCTCGATCACCACATTCATCACTTCCGGTGCCTTGTCGCCTACCGGCAGTTCTAGATAATTCGTCATACTTCCTTTCCAATGTCCCCGCAGGGATGGCCAATGTTGCTTTCGCGTCATCCCTGTCGTACGCGCACGCACCGCGCGCCGTGCCGAATCATCTTGTCCGAGTGCAGGGAAGTGCTGGTTGCTCTTGCTCTTCGCGGTGCAAAACACCACCGCCAAGTCCATTATAATCATCCCCATGAAGGCCCATGTTTACGTCACTTTAAAGACCTCCGTACTCGACGCTCAAGGCCAGACCGTCGCCAACGCCCTCAGCCGCATGCACTACAAGGGCGTCGCAGACGTCCGCCAGGGCAAGTACTTCCTCCTCACCCTCGACGGCTCCCTCAACCCCCAGCAGGCCCAGGCCGAGGTGGACCGCATCGCCCGCGAGGTCCTCGTCAACCCCGTCATCGAGGAGTACACCAGCCGCATCGAGCCTTAGGCTCTGCCGCTCTGATTTTTTCTTGCATCACGCACTTGTCTCGCGCCATCGAACTCGGTAAATCATGTCCAAGCTTCGCGCCATCCTCGCCTTCCTCGTCGGCTCCACCTTGGCTCTCGCCCCGGCCATGAAGTTCATCCGCTACACCCACCACAACGCGCTGGACTCCGCACCCCTCTGCTACATCGCCATCGCCGCTGCCCTTGGTGTGGCCTTCTCCCTCGCCGGCGGATTCGTCGCCGCCAAGATCGCACCCCACTGCGCCCACGGCGTCGGCGACTCCATCATGTTCCTCATCCTCGCCGCCGCCTGCTGGAACCTCTATATCTCCCCGGGCCGCGACCACTGGTTCACCTTCATCGCCATCCTCCTCATGACTCCCTCCGTCTACCTCGGCAACCGCTCCGCCGCCTGACAAACTACCGCTCCCCAGCAGCGTAAAATAGCCGGGACATCTCTAAGGGGATTTCCATGGCGCGCGCCAACTGGTTGATGGCATCCGTGTTCTTCCTTATGGTTCCGCACGTTTGCGCGCAGTCACCTCTTCCGCTCGATGCGCTATCGGAGACCCACCCTCGACTTCTTCTGCATGATTCCGATTTGGCAACGATTAAGCAGGCCATCGCCGCCAATCCAGACCTTCAAAAGGAACTGCAAAGTTACAAAGCTGACGGGGAAAAACTCCTGGCCATCGCGCCGGACATCTACAACATCGGCGGTCCAGAGCACACTCTACTGGCCACCTCTCGCGATATGGAAGGACGCATCATTCTGCTCGCCGGCCTCTATCGCCTCACCGGCGATTCCAGGTTCGCCCGCCGTGCCACGCGGGAGATGCTCAGCGCCGCGGCCTTCCCCGATTGGTATCCAAGACACTTTCTCGATACGGCGGAGATGACGGCTGCCCTTGGCATCGGGTACGACTGGTTGTACACCACGCTCTCCAGTGCGGAACGTGCCACCATCCACGATGCGATAGTCGCCAAGGGCATTACGCCGTGGCTTGCCCTGATGCATGCCAACAGCTTTAGCCACGGCGGCAATAACTGGGCTCAGGTCTGTCACGGCGGCGAAACCATCGGCGCGCTTGCCGTGGCGGAAAGCGATCGTCCTGCCGACCTCGACCTCGCCCGCCAGGTCATCGAATACGCGCGACCCGGCATGGCGTCCATTATGCAGCGCTTTGCCCCCGATGGCGGATTCGAGGAAGGTCCCGCCTACTGGAACTACGCCACCATGTACAACGTCCTTTACATCGCCGCGCTCGACTCCTCGCTCGGCACCGACTTCGGCGCTTCGGACATGGCGGGCTTTTCCGCAACACCCAACTACCGCTTGCAGTCGATTGGCCCCCTCCTGCAATCCGCCAACTTCGGCGACGCGGAATCCGGCGCCTTTCCTGCTCAGCAGATGTTCTGGTTCGCGCGGCGCTTCCACAATCCTGCCTATGCCGCGCAGGAGCAGGCTTTGGACCGCGCGCTTTCTGGCCGAATGTCGAGCCAGGCTCGGCACGAAAGCTCGCGCTTTGCCATCCTCGGCCTCCTGTGGGAGGCGCTTCTCCCCCCATCCGCCAACGCTCCGTCCCCGCCCTTGACGGCCAACTTCACGCGCGTCAATCAGGCCTATATGCGCTCTGCCTGGAACGACCCGAATGCATGGTTTGTGGGCTTCAAGGGTGGTGACGCGCACGCCTCCCATGGCCATCTCGATCTGGGTTCTTTCGTGCTCGACGCCTTCGGCTATCGCTGGGCTCTGGACCTCGGTAGGGACAACTACGGCCTTCCCGGTTACTTCCAGCAGCAGCGCTGGACCTACTATCGTATGCGCACCGAGGGGCACAACACGCTCACGGTAGACGGGCAAAATCAGGACCTCGACGCGAAAGCCCCGCTTCTCAACACCGGCACAATCGCCGGCAATTCTTTCGCCATTGTGGATCTTGCCCAGGCGTACAAGGGCAAGCTCAAGCTCTGGAAGCGCGGCATCACGCTGCTGGACCAGCGCGGCGTTCTCCTGCAGGACGAGCTGACGCCCTCTGCGCCGGTGGACATTGTCTGGAACTTCCACACCGCGGCTTCCATCCACATCGCCCCCGATGGCCGCTCCGCCAGCCTGGTTCAAAACGGTGCCACGCTGGAGGCTCGCATCTTGTCTCCGGTTTCAGTGCGTTTCGATACGGCCAGCACGCAGGCGCCGCCCCCGCAAGAGAGCAACGCCGGCATCTCCAACCTCGTCATCCGGCTCCCGCAACAGGCATCTGAGCAGAGAATCGTCGTCTTGTTCGTGCGGGCAGGCGATCAATTTGCGCCGGAGATTAAACCTCTAGCCGCTTGGGGAACAGCGCCCTAGACGCTTGCTATCTGATGTCATCCATCGAATGGCTCTGCCCCGCCGCTACTGCTTCCTAAGCAAAATCTCAGCGTTTACCCGCAGCCGCTCACAATGGCACTATGGCGCCGAAGGCGCAGTCGCGCGTCCGCGCGTCAGAACCGCCACCACCTCGTACTCCGCCTCTATCTCCCGCGCTCCCCCCACAGGTGTACAATTCCTCCATTATGTTTCGTAATCTTTTATTCCTTTTGGTTTGTGTTGCCCCCGCCTCGGCCCAGTCCGTAGCCCCCCACAAGTTCACCATCTACGAGTTCATCCCCTACACCAGCCACATGGCCGCCGGACAGCTCACCCAGTCGCCCCCGCTCCCCCAGTACCTCGAATCCCTCAATATCCATCGCATCGACGTCGTCTACGAGAACCGCTACTTCACCGACGGCGAACCCGACCGCGCCAAAATCGAATCCGTCGCCCGCCAGGCACTCGCCAACAACACCCCCGTCTCCTTCGACAACGAGTTCGGCGTACGCCAGCACCCCGACACCGTCATCCCCAAGACCCTCCAGATCCTCGACATCTACCACGCCGTCAACTCCGTCAATCCCGTCGGCGTCTACGCCACCGTCCCCCAGAACACCTACGCCTATAAGGACGACATCCACAAGTACGACGCCCTCAGCGCGCAGTACGCCCCCGTCGCCGCCAAGGTGGACTTCTTCTCCCCCGTCCTCTACAACTACGCCGGCTCCGACTTCAAGCTCTGGGTCTACGCCGCCAACTACAACATCGCCGCCGCCCGCATGTACAAGATGGACAAGCCCATCTACCCCTACATCTCCACCATCGTCCACCTCAAACCCTCCGGCGACGACGACACCGGCATGAAGGGCGCCGTCCGTCCCATGTCCGAAGACGAGATGAAGGCCCGCCTCGAGGTCCTCTACCGCCTCGGCGCAGACGGCTGCATCGTCTGGGCCAGCAGTGGTGATAAAACCATGGACGGCAAGCAGCCCTACTTCGACCGCCTCTCCGGCTGGGGCAAGGCCCTCGCCGACTTCGCCGCCTCACACAAATAACCAACCCCACTCACCCTCGGAGTGACCCTTATCCCCTGAACTCCCCCCGCCAGTTCCTCGCCTCGCCATCCATAGTAGTGTCATCGCTGGATGAAAGTTCCGGAGCCTTTTTTCTTGGACAATTACGGGCCGGGTATACACGGAATATTCCAAGTGGTAATGTGCGAAGTGCAGTGATTCTCCACCCGAGGAGCCTTTCGATGAAATGGAATCTGAGAAACGCGGCAGTCTGCTGTATCGCGGCATCCATCATGTCCCCTGCATTTGCGCAAAATGCCGGAGCGGACGCCTACAAAGCGAAGTGCGCCATGTGCCACGGCGCGGACGGCACCAGCAATACGCCGGCCGGAAAGGCCATGAAAGCCACCAGTTTCAAGGATCCAGCCGTTGCCAAGGCATCGGACGCTGAGCTGTTTGGCGCCGTGAAGAACGGCAAGAACAAGATGCCGGCCTATGCCGCCAAGCTCAGCGACGAACAGATCAAGTCCGTTGTCGCGTACGTCCGCACGTTGGCGAAGTAACTGGCCGTCAAGGGTCACAGCAGGACTGCCGGCCCATCTATTTTCTGTCCGTGGATTACCCCGGCAATCGGGGATGGGTTCCCCTGTTTTTTTCGACAGTATGTATCGTGTCTTTGCAGGGATTCCCTGGATGGCCGTGGGATTTGCAGCCCATCAGGTAATGGGTGGGGCTATGCACAATCGAATGTGACCCAAATCACAGACTGGTGTGATATCGCATCCGCATACTCCCCAAACGAGCTACGGAAGGGAGTCTGGCGATGGGGCTTCTCAGGGTGCTTTTGTACTTGAGCGTGGCAATGTGCCTGTTGGGTCTGGGCTTAGCCGGGTATCGGTCGACTCTGGGGCGTCACTCCAAGTCGTCGGACTCCCGTCAGCAGGACGACCGGTCGTAAGTACAGGACGTGGTTTTGAGATTGATTGGCGTAGGGAGAGCAATGAATGTGCGATAAGGGGTGTTCACACAGCGGGACGAACCGGCGCCGTGTGATTGAGTACTTCCTTGGCGGCGGGCTGGCGGCTTCGCTCGCCTCGTTCCTCTATCCCGTCATTCGCTTTCTGGTGCCGCCCGCGGCGGTGGATCTGGGTGGTGACGAAGCGGTGGCGGCAAAGGTTGCGGAGATGAAGCCCAACACGGGCAAGATCTTCCGCTTCGGCAGCCGCCCCGGCCTGCTCATACTCACCAGTGACGGTTCCTACCGCGCCCTTTCGGCCACCTGCACCCATCTGGGTTGCACCGTGCAGTACCGCAGCGACCTGCGCGAGATATGGTGCGCCTGCCATAACGGCATCTACGATTTGAACGGCCACAACGTCTCCGGCCCTCCGCCCAGACCGCTGGATGCTTTCGATGTGCACGTGCGTGGCGACGAGGTTGTCGTCACCCGAAAGAAAGAGGCTTAGCGTGATCGGCGCCATCATCCGCTGGCTGAACGAACGGGTCGACCTGCAGGGGTTGATTGCGCCTCTGCTCAAGAAGACCGTCCCCAAGCACCGCCTCTCGTACTGGTACTTCTTCGGCGGCATCACGCTCTTCCTGTTCATCATCCAGGTGCTCACCGGAGTGCTCTTGCTGCTGTACTACCATCCGGGGGCGAACGAGGCCTTCGAGAGCGTGCAGTACATCATGACCAAGGTGAAGTACGGTTGGCTGATACGCTCCATCCACTCCTGGTCGGCCAACCTGATGATCTTCTTCGCCTTCGTGCATATGTTCAGCGTGGTGTTTCTGAAGGCATATCGCAAGCCGCGGGAGATGACCTGGATTACGGGCATGCTCCTGCTGTTTGTGGTGATGGGTTTCGGGTTCAGCGGCTATCTGTTGCCGTGGAACACGCTGGCCTTCTTCGCCACCAAGGTGGGCACGGAGATTGCCGGGCAGGTGCCGTTCATCGGGCATCCCATGATGGTCTTCCTGCGTGGCGGCGAAGACGTCACCGGCGCCACGCTGACGCGCTTCTTCGGCTTCCACGTCGCCGTGCTGCCCGCCATTGTCGGCGTGCTCATCATGATCCACCTTTTCCTCGTCCAGCAGCAGGGCATGAGCGTGCCGCCCAAGGTCGAGGCGCAGTGGGCCCAAGACCCCTCAGCGCGCAAGGAAATTAAGTTCTTCCCCAACTTTGTGCTGCGGGAGCTGATGGCATGGTACGTGGCCATGGGCGCGCTTGGCGCACTGGCCGCCCTCTTTCCCTGGGATCTCGGTGTGAAGGCCGACGCCTTTGTTTCCGCGCCGGCGGGCATCAAGCCCGAGTGGTATTTCCTCTTCATGTTCCAGACGTTGAAGCTGATTCCGTCGAAGGTGCTGTTCATCGACGGCGAGGTGCTCGGCGTGCTGGGCTGCTCGCTGGCCGGCGTGCTTTGGCTGCTGCTGCCGTTTTTGGAGAGCACCAAGCCCACCCAGACCAGACGGTGGATCACCGGGCTGTCCATCTTTGCACTGATGTATGTGATTGGAATGAGCGTGTATGGATACCTTGCGAAATAAGTCGCGTTGCTACAGGGCCGCCCGGTACGCCGCGGCCGCGGCGTCGTTGCTGCTGGGCGCGTGCCTGAGCTTTGGGCAGGCTGTGAACTCCTGCCTTGACTGCCACTCCGGTCTGCCCGACCCCCTGGGTGTGACGCAGGACAAGTTCAGCCAGGACATCCACGCGCAGAAGGGCCTGACTTGCACGAGTTGCCACGGCGGTGACGCCAGCAGCTACGACCCGACGGTCGCCATGAGCCCCAAGTCCGGCTGGAAGGGCAAGGTGGATCGCCGCAAGATTCCCGAGCTGTGCGGCTCCTGCCACTCCAATACGGCTTATATGCGGCAGTTCGACCCCAGCCTGCGCACGGACCAGCTCAGTCAGTATCCCAACAGCGTACACGGCAAACGGCATGCCGCGGGGGACATGAAGGCGGCGGTCTGCACGGATTGCCACAGCGTCCACGACATCCGCCCGCCCATCGATCCTCGCTCCACGGTCAATCCGGTGAATGTCGCCACAACCTGCTCGCACTGCCACGCAGACGCCGATTATATGAAGGGGTACGGCATCCCCACAGACCAGTTTGCGAAGTACAACATCAGCGTGCATCACGACGCGCTGGCCATCCGGGGCGATTTGAGCGCGCCCACCTGCACAACCTGTCACGGTAACCACGGGGCGGCGCCTCCGGGCGTGGATAAGGTGCAGAACGTGTGCTCCAACTGCCACGCCTTCCAGGCGCAGATGTACGAGAAGAGCTCGCATAACGCGGCCTTCCAGAAGGCCGGCCTGCCCGGTTGCGTGGTCTGCCACGGCAACCACGGGATTCACCATCCATCGGATGCCATGCTGGGCACGGGACCTGACGGCGTCTGCATGCGCTGCCATGCGCCGGGTGACCACTGCGACCAGGCTAGGGCGCAGATTCAAGGCGACCTGAAGCAACTGGAAGCGAACATCAAGGGAGCGGACCAGCAGTTGCATCTGGCCGAGGCCTCGGGCATGGACGTGAGCGACGCCAAGACCTCCCAGGACCAGGCGCGCGACTCCCTGACCAAGGCGCGGGTGACCATCCACAGCTTCCAGAAGAACCTCGTGAACGCGGACATTCAGGCCGGCATGAAACTGGCTGCCAATAATCTCCAGGCTGGAATGGATGCGATGCGTGAGCGCAACCATCGCCGTATTGGCCTGGGAGTATGTCTCATTGCCATCCTGATGATGCTGGCTGGACTTTGGCTGTACATCAAGAAGATTGAGCGCTGAGAATTCATTGCCGCCCTCATCGAAGTAATTTGGTTGCATTGTGTCTCGTTGCCACTGCATCCGGATGCGATGCATGGGAACTCTGCCTGAACCATTTGCAACTCCTGCTTCGTCGGCTATCCGGAACTTGAGCCCTGCTCCTTTGATTCCGTCCGTACAACCGTCAGCGCTTCGGAGTTATCCCTATGAACTCCCCCGCCAGTTCCTCGCCTCCGCCTGCTGGAACCTCTATATCTCCCCCGGCCGCGACCACTGGTTCACCTTCATCGCCATCCTCCTCATGACCCCCGCCGTCTACCTCGGCAACCGCTCCGCCGCCTGACGTTACCGCCCGCGCAGCACCACCTCATACTCCGGCGCTACCTCCACGCCGTCCAGACGCAGCGTCTCGCCCTTCGCGTTCATCTGCGCCCACACCGCCGGATCCAGATAGATCAGATCCTCGCACTGCGGCATCGGTAGCACCTTCAACTCCAACTCCGTCGCCTTCGCTTCCGGCATAAACCGCTTCAGCCCAATCTCCCACGTGCTGCCGTTGTAGAAGTCGTCGTCCAGCAGACGACCCTGCGCGCTCAGCCGCGCCATGTCGCCCGCGTAGTGGATGCGCAAATACACATTGCTCAGTCCCGCCATCTCCTGCTGCGGAACCTCAATGCGCCACGCCGCCGCTCCGCGCGCAAACTCCTCGTCTGTCGGCTCCAGCGGCATCGGCAGTCCATTCACCTTCGCCGCATCCACCTTCACTGCTCCGCGCTCCGGAGCATCATGCTCCTTGCTCACCGTGTAAGGTAGCTGGCGCGGCGCAACCGCCCACACCTGCTCGCGCCAAAGTGCCGTCCCGTTCGGCTCGAAAAAACTCGCCCGCAGCTTCTTCACATCCGTTGCGCGCAGATGCAGCCCGTCGCCTGCCGCAAACACATCCGCCGCGGACAGCAACGCCGTATCCGCGCCCGCCACCGGCATCAGCCAGAAATCCTCCGCCTGCGCCTCCGTCAGCACCACCATCCGCGTCGTGCGTCCGTCCTTCGCCGTCACCGTGATGACCGCGTCCCGCCCCGCGCGCACCTGCTCCACCGCCACATCCGCGCCAGCCTTCGTCACCGTGCCCGTCGTCGCCTGCACCGAGCGTACGCTGCCGCCAGCAAACACAAACTCCGGAGCAATCCCCGGTGTCGCAATAAAGAAGTAGGTATCGCCCGCCGCGCTCTTCAGCCGCGTCAGCGGCTGCGCCGTCGCATACTTCAGCGTCGCCCCGCCCACGCTCAGATTCACCGGCCATACAAAGTAGCTGTTCGCCGGAACCGTCACCGCGCGTCGCGGCACCGTCATCTCACCCTGTGCCAGCTTCAGCCGCACCTGAAAGCCTTTGTGCTCCGTCATCGCCAGCTTGCGCTCGTAATTGTTCACAAACAGGAAACCTGCGTGTCCGTCTGACCGCAGCGCCACGCGCACCGTCTGCGAATCATCCGCACCCTTCGGCAGCTCGCTGGGCAAATGCACCATCATCGGCGCCAGTTCCTCCCCATACGCATTCAGGAACAGGTGCAGCGTCTTCAGCTTCCGGTACGACGCGCGCTCCGCGCCGTACTCTCCCAGTGGCGCCTGAAAGTCGTAGTTGATCGTGGGAATGTCGTTCGGATACCCCGTCGCACGCGACTCCTCCAGCGTCGTCAGCTTGCCCTGCGGATTCGCGCCCCCGTGGAACAGGTAATACCCCACCATGTTCACGCCCGAGCCCACCCGCACTGTAGCCAGCGACGCAATGTCGTCCGCCGGCATCAGCACCCGCCGCTGATAGCTGTTCTCCATCCCTCCTGCGCCCTCCGCCATCAGCAGCGGATAGTGCCCGTAGTCCACCTTGCCGGTCGTCTCCGTCGCGCCCAGCGCGCCCATGTCCTTCGCCGTCGGCCGCTGTGTGCTGAACAGGTACAGCGTGCTCGGCGGCAGATCCGACTTGTTGTTGTACCAAAACTTGTCCGGATATCCGCCGGTGAAGGGAATCATCACCTGCTGCGGAAACGCCAGGTTCACTCCGCCGAACACCGACATCAGCGGCGGATGGATGCCCGCCTCCAGCGCCAGCCGCCGCAGCGCGGCAATGTGCTCCGCGCCCGCGCCCGGTCCCGACATTCCGTACTCGTTCTCCAGTTGCACGCCGATAATGGGCCCGCCCTGCTGCCACTGCAAGCCCGCAATCTGCTTCCCAATCTCCCCGTACAGACGCCCCACGTACCGCAGATACTCCGCGTCATTCGTGCGCAGCTTCAGGTGCTTGGCCATCAGCCAGTCGGGGAACCCGCCGTTCCGCGCCTCGCCGTGGTCCCACGGCCCTATCCGCAGATAAACGTACAACCCGTTCTGTGCGCACAACTCCACAAACCGCCGCAGGTCTCGTTGCCCCGTCCAGTCGAACTGTCCCTCAACCTCCTCGTGATGCAGCCAGAAGACGTAGCTTGCCACCACGTTTACGCCGGCGGCCTTCATCTTCGCCAGTTCGTCGGCCCACTCTGCCTCTGGAGTCCGTGAGAACTGGAACTCGCCCATCACCGGCAGCCACGGCCTTCCATCGCGCGTCAGATACCGGCTGTTGATGCCGATGCTCTCGCCCGTCGCCCGCGTCGCGCCCAACTGCAGATATCCCGTCTCCGGCGTCGGCGTCGACGTGGAGGCGTCTATCTCATACGTCGCAGCGCCCACACTCTTCGCCGACGCATGGTTCTTCGTTTGTGCCTGTATGCCCACAGCAAATGTAAGCAGTGCAATCGCCAAAACAGATGCCGCAGAGAATCTCTTCATGGCCGGTGCGCGCCCCTTCCGATGAAACAGTAAAGTTACTATAAAAATTATACAAAATAACAAAAAGAAACCACGGGGTAATTTCCTTTACGCTCGTATTCGGATATTCTTTCTCCCATGAGCTCCCGCCGCCAGTTCCTCGCCCACGCATCCGCCGCCGCCGCCCTCGCCGCCACCCACAAGCTCTCCGCCATCACCAAACTCCCCTCCGCGCAGATTCCCGCTCCGCCCACCGTCAAGGCCTCCCTCGCCGTCGGCAACCACCTCGGCCTCACCATCCCCCGCAACTTCATCGGCTTCTCCTACGAGACGCAGCAGCTCACCGACCCCAGCTTTTTCACTCCCGCCAACTCGCAGCTCGTCGACCTCTTCCGCCAGCTCTCCCCCCACGGCGTCCTCCGTCTCGGCGGCAACACCAGCGAGTTCTCCTGGTGGCGCCCCACCTCCGACTCCGTCATGCCCCCGCGCCAGGCCCACGCCCAGGCCGCCGCCTCCACCCTCCCCGGCGAACCCACCCACGACCTCGCCTATCCCATCACCCCCGCCGCCATCGTCAATCTCAACCAGTTCCTCCGCGCCACAGGCTGGTCCTGCATCTACGGCCTCAACCTCGGCAACGCCGTCCCCGCGCTTGCCGCCGACGAGGCCGCCTTCGTCGCCCAGTCCCTCGGCCCGCGCCTCGAGTACTTCCAGATCGGCAACGAGCCCAACCTCTACAGCCGCCACCTCCGCGACCCCAAGACCTGGAACGCCAAGCTCTGGTACGCCGAATGGCTCACCGTCGCCCGCGCCGTCCAGTCACGCGTCCCCAACGCACGCTTCGCCGCCACAGACACCAGCTACTCCAAGGCATGGACAGACGCCTTCGTCGAGCTCTACGCCGCCACCCCCAACCCGCCCCCGCTTGCCGCACTCTCCCAGCACTACTACATCGGCGGCCCGCCCAAGAACCCCGCCATCACCATCAACCGCATCCTTGCCGACGATGATGCCGCCGCCACCGGCATGGTCGCCGCCGCCGCCCCGCTCCGCGTCCCCGTTCGCATGGCCGAGGGCAACACCTGCTACTCCGGCGGAAAGCCCGGCGTCTCAGACGTCTTCGCCGCATCGCTCTGGTCCGCCTCCTACCTCCTCCACCTCGCATCCAAGGGCTACTCCGGCGTCAACCTCCACGGCGGAGACGGCAAGGCCGTCGCCGACTCCCTCGGCGGCACGCTCCCCGGTGAACTCCTCATGGCAGACCCCCACGCTCCCCACCCGCGTCCCTTCTACACTCCCATCGACCACCGCGACGGCCAATACCTCGCCCAGCCCGTCTTCTACGGCATGGCCTTCGCCCAGGAACTCGCCGGCGCCACCCTCCTCGACTCCACCCTCACCGCCGACTACACTCCCGTCGGCTCCTCCGCGCCCGCCCACGCCAACGCCTCCGCCTACGTCGCACGCCGCCCCGACGGTCGCACCGTCGCCGCCATCATCAACCGCGACACCATCAACGACCTCCTCGTCCACATCACCGGCATGTCCACCTCCAGCGTCCTGCGCCTCTCCGCCCCCGCGCCAGACTCCTCCGACGTCTCCCTCGGCGGCGCGCACTTCCTCGCCCAGCGCCCCTTCAAACCCCATCTCGAGAGCGCCATCACCCTCGCCGGACACAGCCTCCCCATCCGCGTCCCCAAGGCCTCCGCCGCCCTCATCTTCTCGCGTTGATATTGTCATCTTGAGCGTAGCGAAGAATCTATTTTTCGTCTCCTAATCGGCGACCTTTGCGTTCACCCGCTGTTGACGTCAATGGCACAGATGGCGCCGAAGGCGCAGTCGCCCGTCCGGGCGTCAGGACCCCGCACTATAATCTCTCCATGTGCGGAATCGTTGGTTACATCGGCACCAAGCCCGTCGTCCCCGTCATCATTGAAGGTCTTCGCCGCCTCGAGTATCGCGGCTACGACTCTGCCGGCATCGCCGTCGCCGGCTCGCCCTCCGGCCTTGAACTCCGTCGCGCCCCCGGCAAGCTCTCCAACCTCGAACGCGTCATCGCCGACCGCCCCCTCCTCGGCACCTACGGCATCGGACACACCCGCTGGGCCACCCACGGCCGCCCCACCGAGGAGAACGCACACCCGCACCGCGACGGCTCCGGCCGCCTCGTCGTCGTGCACAACGGCATCGTCGAAAACTATCTCCAACTCAAAAAGGACCTCGTCGCCAAGGGCCACAAGTTCCGCTCTGAGACGGACACCGAGATCATCGCCCACCTCATTCAGGATGAACTCGAAAAGGCAGAAGGCCTCACCGCCACCCGCACCTCCGGCATCCACGCCGTCGCCAAACCCGCGCCCTCGCTCAAGAAGTCCTCCGCCTCCCACAAATCCGCGCCCAGCTCCGCGCACAAAAAATCCGCCGCCCGCACCGTCGCGTCCGACTCCGCCGAGGCCGTCGTCAACGCCGTCCCCGCCTCGCTCCCCATCCCGCTCGAAGAAGCCGTCCGCCGCGCTGTCAAGCGTCTCACCGGAGCATTCGCCATCGGCGTCCTCTCCGCAGACGAGCCCATGAAGATCGTCGCCGCCCGCTTCGGCCCGCCCGTCGTCATCGGCGTCGGCGAAGGCGAGTACTTCGTCGCGTCCGACGTCCCCGGCATCCTCCACCACACCCGCGACATCTGCTTCCTGCAAGACGGCGACGTCGCCACCCTCACCCCCTCCGGCGTCGCCTGGTCAGACTTCGACGGCCACCCCCTCGACCGCCGCACCCAGCGCATCTCCTGGGACCCCATCCAGGCCGAAAAGGGCGGCTACAAGCACTTCATGCTCAAGGAGATCTTCGAGCAGCCCCGCGCCGTCCTCGACACCACCCTCGGCCGCGTCTCGCTCGACACCGGCCGCGTCTACCTCGGCGACCTCGACATCTCCGAGGCCGAGTTCCGCGCCGCCAGCCAAATCACCATCGCCGCCTGCGGAACCAGTTGGCACGCAGGCCTCACCGGCAAGTTCATAATCGAGCGCCTCGCACGCCTCCCCGTGGACGTGGACTACGCCTCCGAGTTCCGCTACCGCGACCCCATCGCAGACCCCCGCGCCATCGGCCTGCTCATCACCCAGTCCGGCGAAACCGCCGACACCCTCGCCGCCCAGCGCGAGCTCATCCAGAAAGGCTCCAAGACCCTCGCCATCTGCAACGTCCTCGGCGCAGCCATCTCCCGCGCCGCGCAGGGAACCATCACCACCAACGCCGGCCCCGAGATCGGCGTCGCCTCCACCAAGGCCTTCACCTCCCAGCTCACCGCCCTGCTCCTCTTCGCCCTCTACCTCGCCCAGCAGCGCAAAACCATCTCCCCCGCCCAGTCCCTCGCCCTCGTCACAGAGCTATCCCGCATCCCCGCCAAGATGGAGGAGATTCTCCGCTCCGTGGACGCGCCCACCCAGGAGCTCGCCCGCACCTACCAGTACGCCCGCGACTTCCTCTTCCTCGGCCGCGGCATCCACTATCCCATCGCCCTCGAAGGCGCGCTCAAGCTCAAGGAGATTAGCTACATCCACGCCGAAGGCTACCCCGCCGGTGAGATGAAGCACGGGCCGAATGCTCTGATTGACGAGTCCCTCCCCGTCGTCGTCATCGCCACCCAGGACGTCAACGACCCCGAAAGCGTCCTCCGCTACGAGAAGACCCTCTCCAACATTCAGGAGGTCACCGCCCGCAGCGGCAAGGTCATCGCCGTCGCCACCGAGGGAGACACCCACATCGGCCAGCTCGTGGACCACGTCATCAGCATCCCCGCCGCCCCGGAGATTCTATTGCCCCTGCTGGAGATCATCCCGCTGCAACTGCTGGCCTACCACATCGCCGTTCGCCGCGGCGCAGACGTGGACCAGCCCCGCAACCTCGCCAAATCCGTAACGGTCGAGTAGGGAATTTTAGTACAAGGAGAGCGCCGTGCAATTGCAAGTTCAATGCGTTACACAATCAAATAGTTATATTGAGAGAGTATCTGTATTTGCATCAATTGCATTGGTTATTCTTACAGCCGGATTAGTTTGGTTTACAAAAAAGCTAGTGGAATCAACAAAACTGTTAGCTGAAGTAGGCGAAAAGACATGGAAAAGTGCAGTTGAAGTGGAAATGATAATAAGAGCAAATACTGAAACAAGATTGAAAAAAGAATTAATTGAATTTAGTGTTTTGAATGTATGTGGTGTGGATATTGAAAATGTATTTGTACATATTCGCCCAGTAACATTAGGTGGCAATGAAGGAGATGCAGGGGTTCTAAGAAGTGGAGAATTAGTTAATATAGATATAGATAATTTGAAAGCACACGGACGGAGCACGCAACGAATAAATAGCGAAATAATAGCTAAAGCAATTCAGTTGTACAATGATGAGTTAAGTATCGGGCATGTTGAATCATGCCCTGGGATAAGAATAATTGTTGTTGCGGCTCATTCGATAACAAAGCATCGGTATGATATTTCAATTGAATACAGAATTCTAGATAAGGAAGAAACGTATAAATTAGTTTTAGCTAGAACCGAGAAGACGAAGAGGTTGCAAGAATCATTGTCTGAATAAGAGAAATAATCAGAGCTTAAACAGCTCCTTCGGTAATCAGCGGGGTAATTCGCGGACAGCATACATATAACCCAGCCACATATTCTTTCAACTGCCCTTACGCCCGCTTCGCCGCCACTCGCCCCGCAGCCTTGTGCGCCGCCTGTATCCCCTGCACGTACACCCGCCCCGCCGACCGCCGTTGCGGAGAAATCTGTATCACCACATCGTGCCGCAGCTTGGTCAGGAAGCCCATCAGCCGCTCCACACTGAACCCCGTCAGCTTGCCGCTCATCAGTGCCGACACCTTCGGCTGATTGATTCCCAGCACCTTCGCCACCGCCGCCTGCGTCATCTTCCGCCGCTCCAGAATCCGGTGGATGGTGACGGCCAGATGCACCTTCGTCATCCGTTCCTCGGGATTGGGCAGCCCCAGGTCGGCAAACACATTCCCGCTGCCAATCGTAATGTCAATCTTCTTTGCCATAACGCTCCTTATAACCCTGCCGGGCCTCTTTCAACCGCCGTCTTACCATCTCCTGTTCCAATCGCGGCGTCGCAATTCCGTGCTTGGACTTCTTCTGGAACACATGCAGTACGTAGACAGCCATGGCAAACCGTACCGTGTACACCGCCCGGTACGTGTCGCCCCGGTGGTCTTCCACAATCTCCATCACGCCCGGCCCTTCTCCCTTCCACGGCTTGGCGCTCGGGTGTTTGCCGCCGAACTGCGCCCATCCGAGCGCGTCTCCAATCTCGCCCTGCACTTCCTCTGGAAAACGCCTCAAGTCCAAAAGGGAACTTCCAACCCAGTGGAGCGGCTTCTCCCCGTCTGCGCCGAACTCTCGTACCATGGTATATCCCCAAACTAGGATAATGCAACTCTAAAGCTTGAACAGCTCCTTCAGCCTCTTCGTCTGCGCCCGCGCCACCGGAATCTCCGTTTTCTCCTTGTCGTCCATCCGCACCAGATAGCTCCCCTTGAACCACGGCACCACCTCGCGGATGTGCTGCACATTCACCACGTGCGACCGGTGCGCCCGCCAGAACGTCCCACCCTCCATCTGCTCCATCAGCTCCTCCAGCGTCCGGCACGTCGAAACCCCCTCCAGCGCCGCCGTCTTCACCGTGATCACGCCGCTCTCGATGCTCGCAAAGCATATCTCCGCCGCATCCACCAGCAGCATCCGGCTCTGCGCCCGCAGCACAATCTTCCCCACACTCTTCTTGACCGCCGCCGCCGCCGGCTGCTCCAGCAGCTTCATCAACGCATCCAGCTTCGCCCCGTTCGCCTCCACGCCACCCACCACATCCGTCGCCCGCATCGCCGCCCGCTCCACCGTCTGCCGCACCCGCTTCAGGTCGAACGGCTTCAGCAGATAGTCCACCGCGTTCACCTCGAACGCCCGCACAGCGTACTGGTCAAACGCCGTGGCGAACACAATCTGCGGCAGCGGCTCCTTCAGCTTCAGCAGCCTGTGGATGACCGCAAACCCGTCCATCCCCGGCATCCGCACATCCAGGAACACGATCTCCGGCCTGTGCTCGCGGACGAGCTCCACCGCCTCCACCCCGTTCGACCCCTCAGCCACAATCTCCACCCCGCCCGCCTGCTCCAGCAGGTAGCGCAGCTCTCCCCGCGCCAACTCCTCATCGTCAACAATGACCGCCCGTAACGCCATGCCGAAAAGTATAGTTGACCCGCACGGCGTTCGCTTCGCGTGCTGGATACCCCACAACGCGCAGCGTTGTGGGGTATCCCTCCTAACTCTCGTCATCCCGACCGGAGCCGCGCAGCGGCGCAGCGGAGGGACCTGCATTTGCCTTTGCATTTGTTGTTGTTTTTGTCGTCATCCCGACCGGAGCCGCGCAGCGGCGCAGCGGAGGGACCTGCATTTGTCTTTGCGAAGTAAAATGGCGGAATGGATGTAATCTACGGCCTCCATCCCGTCCTGGAAGCTCTCCGCGCCCGCCCCGCAGACCTCGACCGCGTCGTCGTCGCCCGTGGCGCGAATGATGCACGGTTAGAAGAACTCCTCTCCGCCTGCCGCGCCGCTCGCATCCGCACCTCCACCGAACCACGCGACCAGCTCACCAAGCTCGCCTCCACAGACTCCCACCAGGGCGTCGTCGCCTACATCAAGCCCCGCAAGTTCCTCACCGTCGAAGACCTCATCGCCACCCCCGCGCCCGAAGGCCGCAACCGCTTCTTCCTCGCCCTCGACGGCGTCGAGGATCCGCACAACCTCGGCGCCATCCTCCGCACCGCCGAGGCCGCCGGCGTGGACGGCGTCATCCTCCCCGAGCGCCGCGCCGCCGGAGTCACCGCCACCGTCGCCAAGGCCTCCGCCGGAGCATCCGAGCACGTA
>Ga0316218_1001048_pt1 | contig 32519 bp, 27 predicted proteins | sample TBH18003metaG_FD_203634 | JGI IMG/M metagenome (GOLD analysis project Ga0316218, IMG submission 203634) | Freshwater microbial communities from Trout Bog Lake, Wisconsin, USA - TBH18003 | ecosystem: Environmental > Aquatic > Freshwater > Lake > Hypolimnion/Profundal zone | place: USA: Wisconsin...
AAGATTTACAATTTTTATAAGTTCTATCCTTTCCGATGGCTCGAAATTATCGGGGTAATAAAAATCATGATGGTATTTATTGCGCCTAGATGGGGTGCTTTTTACTAAACCGCCATACTGCTTTATCTTAAAAACTAACAGTCTATTTCTCACTTGCGGAGCTATCCCCAATGAAATATTATTGTCTGTTTTTTCAGCATGTAAATTGCATAGGAAATCTTTGCTTTCATCATTCCATAAATCTATGGATAACGCCCTAATAGAACACCAGGTTTTACAATTATAAAAAACAGCGTCCCTATTTCTTTTTTGTAGTCTGAAATTCCTTTTGTGCATGGAGTTGCCATCGGATGGGATACGCCGAGAAAAATAATCAAAGCAGTTTTGCTGGGCGCTCTCTATGCAATCGCATTCAGCGCCCCCGTGCAATTCATCAAAGGTCATACGGTCTATTATAGTCGGCTGTAATACTACGCAAACCAATAACAATACACAATAGGCTAAAACCTGTGAAGAAAAAATAATTTTTTTAAGTTTATTTGTTGACATAAAAGCAGTAGCTTTGTTATGTCTAACAACTAGGTTGGATGCTATTTGGAGTAGCTTACGATATTATATGCGCCGCCTTGCAGGGCGGTTTTGCATTTCACAAAAGTAAATAATATTATTCGATAAATAACAAAAATATTTCTTTGAAAATATTTAGTTGAAAGTTTGCAACTATGAAATAAAGTAGTACCTTTATGTCATGGAAGTGAGAGTAAAAAACCTGCTGACGATTAAACACTACGCTCTTAGGAACGAAGTAACACCTTCCTACATCTATAAATTAGTAAAAGAACAGAAGATGGAAATAGTAAACATTGACGGAGTAAAGTTTGTTGATAAGGTTGCGTTTCCTACAATCCCAAGTAAAAAGTAAAAACATTTTTTTTGATTAAAAAGTTTAAAGTTATAAACTATGAACAAGTTAAGCATACAAGAAAGAGCAAGCATTGTAAAGCTAATAGTAGAAGGCAATAGCCTTCATTCAGCCGCTCGTATCACAGGAATATCAATCACTACAATCAGTAAGATGTTAGTTAAGATTGGTAAAGCATGTGAGCAATTCCACAACGATACTGTTGTGAATGTAAATTCTAAGCGCATTGAAGCGGATGAAATATGGGCTTTTGTAGCCGCAAAACAGAAAACAGTTGAACGTAAAGGTATTGAACAGCATGGAGCGGGTGACGCATGGACATGGGTCGGCATGGACGCTGATAGCAAACTTGCTATATCGTGGTATGTAGGTAGCAGAGATGCAAATTCAGCAAACGATTTTATGCACGATATAGCGAGTAGATTAAAGAACAGGGTACAACTAACCACCGATGGGTATAAACCCTATTTAAAGGCTGTAGAAAACGCTTTTGAAGATGAAATAGATTATGCGCAGCTTATAAAAATATACGGGTCGCCGGAGGGCAATAGCAATGAGAAAAGATACAGTCCGTCAAAGATTACTTCAATCGAAAAGAAGTGGGTATCTGGCGACCCTAACCCTATACACATATCAACCAGTTACATTGAGCGTCAAAATTTAACCATGAGAATGAGTATGCGTAGGTTTACAAGATTAACCAACGCCTTTAGTAAGAAATTAGAAAATCATTGCTGTGCAATTGCACTTTATTTTGTTCACTACAATTTTTGTAGGATACACAAAACACTTCGGGTTACTCCCGCAATGGAGGCGAAGCTAACAACTAAGCCAATGACCATTGAGGACATTATAACATATGCCTATGCCGATGAAATAGAAGCGGAGAATAAGCTAAGACAACGGAAAATGAGAACAAAATAAGGGCTGCAAATAGCAGCCTTTTTTATTTAAACATTTTGTATGTTTATAAAAAAATACAAAATGAAAAATTTACTGTTGATATTCGGCGTATTTATTTTATTGACTGCGGGTTGCCAACCATCAATAGAAAGTAGCAATAGAATAATTGCAGATTCAGTCAAATCATATATAGTAAGAACTTATACAACCAATGACCACCATAAAATAAAAATAGATACATTGGTAATTCTCAAAACAAATTTAATTTCCCAAAAAGAAACAATAGGTGTGTTAATGAAACAGTCAGAAGATGAGTATTCATGGGATAAAACCATTGTGGATGAGAAATGGGTTTTTATAAATAGTGATAAAAGGTCAATAGAAATGTATAAAGGATTTTTGGAAAAAGGATATAATACAGCGAAAGAAACCATAGATGATGAGAAAAAAATAAAAGAAGATTCATTGGAAATGATGAGGTATTATTCCGAATTAGATACACCTCAAAAAACTCTGTCAAAAATTACTAAATATCGTGATAGCCTCTCTCTATTATTAGCTTATATAGATACAACAAAAAGAGATAATTATTTATCGTTAGTACATTTTTCCATATCGCAGCCAAGCGGAAAATACGAAATGAATATTTGGGCGTATTTAGATAAAAAATACAACGTAGTTTGTGAAAAAGATTTTAAGAAGGAAGAATAATACATAACTTTTCATTAACATTCAAACTGATACACTACCGCTTAGTGCGTTAAAGGCGAGTTACAAGTCTTACTTGTTCGACAATTCAAAAGAAAACCCACGTCTGATCATCCGTGTCAACCGTGATAAGAAAATCCATTTGCAAGTATCAGAACAGGAATTGCCCAATTGGTATATAAAGAATGTCGTAAACAAGCTTAATAAAGCTTAAGCATACCTTTCTTTGATTTTCTATTGTTTGACCTTTTTTGTTGCTATAATATCATTTCAGATTTGCTTTTCTTTGAAAAGCATTGATTCTATTGTGTTTCAAAAAATCAGATAGATTTTGTATCGGGAACTAACTGGAACAGTCTATATTTTTGGTCATCGCAAGGAGTCCTCCAATAAAATAACTCACCCAACCCCCTATTTTATTATATTTATGTGCTTAATGCTCACGTAAGTCTCGTGCTATAATATGAAACGGTTGCTGTTGTTGTTCCTTTTATCGCCCGTTGTATTGTTCAGTCAAACGCGGCGGCAACAGTCTATTGACTCTATTAAAGCAGCAGCTAGCACTAACCTAAAGGGCATCCCTGCATTATTAGGCAGTACCCCCGGCACCCGGCTGGAAAATCTATCGGTTCTTGATAGTGGCGAATACGTGACTATAATCACCCGTTTTCATGTCGTTAATGCTGATGCCATTAAAGCCACCCCTCCTAAGCCCGTTATCATCCTGAAAACAGATAGTGTTACTGATAGCCTAACTACTGCAAACATTCCACAGATTCCGCCGTTCATCGAAGAAGTGCGGCTCATTCCCACGCCAAATGTCATCCTGAAAACAGATAGTGTTACCGATGGCCTCACTACCGCAAACGTCCCACAGCTTCCGCCGTTCATCGAAGAAGTGCATCTTATTTCCACGCCCATTGTCATCCTTAAAACAGATATTGTTACCGGCAGCCTCACTGCGGCAAACATTCCACGACTTCCGCCGTTCATCGAAGAAGTGCATCTTATGCCCACGCCCATTGTCATCCTAAAAACAGATAGTATTGCCGATCTGATAAGTGTCGTAACCATTCCACCACTTCCACCGATAATAATAGAAGTAGATACAATGCTGGCGGTGTCACCAATAGCGCTTTTAAAAACACGTATTCCTGCCGGCAAAATGGATACTGTAGTTGTCCCTGATCTTGAAGAAAAGAAATACCCGGTGGCCGGTATGCACTTTTCCGATGAAGGGTACAGCTTATTGGAAAAACTGGAAGGCTTTTCACCTGAATTGTACTCGCTCAAAGACGGGGGCTACACCATAGGTTTTGGATTTTTTGTTCCTTACAGCGAGGGCACAAAGTGGGAAAAGGGGGTAACGTGGGAGGAGGCTGAAAAAATCATCAGGCAGAAAATGCCGCAATACGAAGACCAGGTGAAAAAATTTATCAATGTGCCGCTCACGCAAAATCAATTTGATGCGCTAATCATGCTGGCATACAACCTTGGCGGGTTTTCAAAAGCAACCAGTATAGTCAACGACATAAATAGCCAGGCCGATTTTGATCAGCTTCGCAACGACTGGAACAGATTTGTGCATTCCAAAGCGCCGGGCGTTACTAAGGGCCTCATCAACAGGCGCAGAGACGAAATTGGCGTGAGGAATGACGCAGATTACCAGCCTAAAAGGAAAGTAAACATTTTTAAAACCAGGAAGCAATGAGAAGATACTTCTACATTTTGACAATATTCGCCTTGTGGCCATGGAGTGGCACTTGCTCCGCGCAGGCTATAGATTCAACTAAGATCATTCATTCACTGAACACTTGCTGGCGGCCTATAGCCCATGAGTTTTCAACTATTTATGGGTTAGAAGAAGAGGAGATAAAACGTTATTTAAAGCAACAGATATGCTTCACAAACGACAGCATTAGCATGTATGCCGGCACACTGTATGAGCCAAAATATTCGATCAGGAAGGTAAATGCCGAAAATTATGCGAAAGATAATTTTGATTGCAGCAAGCAACGGTTGTATATATATGCCGACAGCCTCTTTGAGATCACTATTTCATCCCTCACCAAACCATCCGAAAATGGAACTATACACAAAATGACAAACGTAATAGCATTCGACGAAGATTGCATTTATGTTGTTGTAGATGGGGTTATCTTTAAATTATTTGACGCCAGTCGCAAGACTGAAAGGAGATCGGGAAATTGAGTGCAGTATAAATTACTACGCTCTTGCGCCGGTATAGTGCTCCAAATGCTTTAGCAGGTAATGATCAGGGTGTAGCAGGGTGTTTTTCATATGCTCCGTAACAATGGAGAAAGTGATGCGCACATCAAAATCCTCATGCGCCACAAAAGTATTGGCAATGTATTTTGCCTCAAACATTTGCGGTGAGTGGTAGTCTGCCTCACTAACCAGAAGCAGCAACTGAAAAGCATTATCCCCGGAAAGCCTGATATAAGACTCCGGGATCTCTATACCTACCGTATTATTTATAACATGAATAATTCTTCCTGCTCTGTCCGCAACTTCCGGCAGGTACTTCACAGTCACGTATTCCACCTCATGCTTCAGCATTTTGGTTTCTGTCTTTTCCAGGTCGCTTACCGCGAACCAGCCGATAGGCAGTGTTATATTAGTATCCATATCCACGTTATTCTTTTCTTCATCTTCACGCAATAATAACCATACCAGCAGCGCTCATTACAACCTAATGAAACAAAAAAACACCCCCACAGATCGCTCTGCGAGGGTGCTCACTCTAAACACACACAAAATAAACATCAATAATTACGGAGCTACAAATGTAGTAGTCACAGGGCTTGCGCTCACTGCATTATATACATTTTTACCTGTAGCAAGGTCTTCATATACCGAGCCATCTGTAACCACGTAGCCATACGCTGCGCAATAGACTGTTGCCCCGGGCGCTATACCCGCGTCAGCAAGGTCAGATGATGGAATAGTGATCTGGGCTTTTGTCGCATTTATAGCTATAGCCTTGGTGTATACCAGCAGGTAATTGGCAGGCAGGCTGCCTACTGTGCTGGTATTGTTAATGAACAGGATGCAATTCCTGGCCCTGCTGTCGGCAGTAAAGTTGATGATCAGCGAATCACCTGTACCTGCTGCTGTAGGATAAACACTTACAGTAGTAGGCGAGAAATTAGGTATGGCAGAGAGTTTGATGTCCCTGTTCAGCGTATCAGTCAGAAACTGGAAGTTGTTTGTTTTCGTGGCCGCATAACCCGCAGCGCTGGCTTCCATATTATAATCGCCTGTAGTAAGCCCGCCAAAAATATAGTAGCCGGTGTTATCAGGGTTTATCGCCGTGCCGTTATTCAGTTGCAGTTGCACTACATTTGATCCGTTCAGCACTTTCACCCCATATTGGTCGTACAGGTCCACATGTCCGCTGATCGCGCCTGTATACGCAGGGCCTGCCGGGCCTACAGGACCCGTAGATCCCGTTTTGGTGCAGGAGCTGGTAATGGCAAGGATAGCTACAACTGCAAAAAATGAAACTTTCTTCATGTACATAAGATTAATTTTTAAATTGATTTAACTATAGACTCAATAAAAACCATACCGTTTAATCTATCCGTGATCTACTATACAACCCATATAGTTGATTTGTATAGATAGTATCAGATAAATTAATCCCATTTATTTTATATTTTACAATCAAATTCGCAGCAGCAGATGCACGCGCTATATTGATCAGGTGTAACTTATAGTTGCGAACTATTTAAAAATCAAAAGTTTGTATGGCAATAAATGCAGCTGACCCCACCTGGGATATGATCATCCAGAAAATAACCGATGGTACGTGCATATTGGTTACCGGGCCCAATATTGGCCTCACAGATACAGATAAGTCCGTCCACTCATTGCTCCAGGAATATCTCAACGGGCTATACCCCGATTCCATGAAACATTATTCCGATGATGGATTCTTCTCTTTTGACGACCCCGGCGATAAGGAAACCGCCATCTTTATGATACAGAAGTATTACAAAGAAATAAAGCCAACTGATGTCCATTATAAAATAGCCGACATACCCTTCCACCTCATCATCTCTGTATCCCCGGACCATTTACTGCGCGATGTCTTCACAGAACACAAAACAGATCATTCATTCGATTTTTATAACAAAGAGCAAAACCCTGGGGTATTAGAGAAGCCTACCGTGGAAAAGCCACTCCTCTACAACCTCTTTGGCAATATTGATACCGAAGGGTCCCTCATATTCACCTACGACGACCTGTTTGATTACCTGATGAAGATATTCGGCGATTTCAAACTGCCGCAGGCATTGCAGAACGAACTAAAGCTGGTGAAGCACGTCCTTTTTCTCGGCTTCGATTTTGATAAATGGTACTTCAAGCTGCTGCTCCGCTTGCTCAGGCTTAATGAAATAAAGATCAAGAATGCCTCCAATAAAGACAGGGTTTTAATGCCCAATGTAATGAACTTTTACCTCGATGAATTTAAAATGAAATTCATTGAGAGCAACGAAACAGAGATACTCGATACCATTTACAATAAGTGCAGGGAACAGGGACTGCTGCGCTCAAAAACAGCCCCTGCGGCCCTGAATAATTCGGCGGAGATATTTATCAGCTATGCCTGGGGCGGCGAAAGCGAGCAAATAGCCGATAGTATACAGCATTTACTCGGCGACAGGGGCATCAACATCACCCGCGACAAGAAAGACCTTGGCTATACAGGCGACATACGCACCTTCATGGACACCATAGGCAAGGGCAAGTACGTAATAGTCATCATCAGCGATAAATACCTGCGGTCGGATAACTGCATGTATGAACTGCTGGAGATCAAAAAGAATGGAAATGTGTATAGCCGCATATTCCCCATAGTATTAAGCGATGCCAATTTTTATGATGATATCAATCGCATAGACTACCTCAACTACTGGAGCCAGAAAAGAAAGGACCTGAATGAAAAAATAAGCACCATGGAAGACAATATGGGCACCAGCAATGTGATCAAAAAATTAGATCTGCTTGATGATATACGCCGGTTCTTTGATGATATCGCCGCTACATTAAGCAATATGAATGCCCTTACACCGGAGCAACATATGCAAAACGATTTTTCTTCCTTGATCAATGCGTTGGAACAAAAAGTAAAACAGGATAGTAAATAAACCACGATGAACACACCTGATAAAAAAACACGGTACAGGTATCCCGGAACAAAGCCCTTCAACGAGGATGAGGCTTCCCTATTCAACGGCAGGGATGAGGATATTACCGGTCTTTGTGAGCTCATCTCCGTTCACAACCTCATAGTACTATACGGCCGCTCCGGCCTCGGCAAAAGCTCCCTGCTCAATGCAGGAGTACAAACCCGGTTTCGGCAGGAATCCAATATCGACTCGCTCTTTGTTCGGTTTGGCGCTTACTTCGAGGATAACCATACAGCCCCGGTGCAGATCCTGGCCAACGACCTTAACGCAACATCAGGTGCTGCAGCTAAAACTTTTTTATCCGAAAAATTCAACAGGGGCACACAAGCATGGGACAATAATTTGTGGTACCTGCTCAAAAACAAACAACTCACCAACCCCACCAAAGATATATTCGTACTGATATTCGACCAGTTTGAAGAAATATTCACTTACCCCGAAGCAGAGATCGCCGAATTTAAAAAGCAGTTATCCGAATTACTGTTTGTGAAGGTGCCGCAGGAGATACGCAACGTGATAAAGGAAAACCTGGAGCAAAACATAAACCTGCTTACAAAAGAAGAAACAACCGCTTTATTCACACCGCTGAATATCAAGATTCTTTTTTCCCTCCGCTCCGATAAACTTAGCCTGCTCAACAAATTCACCGACTACTTTCCCGCCATACTACAAAACTGCTATGAATTAAAGCCATTAACTGCCACGCAGGCCATAACAGCCATAGAAGGCGCCGCAAAGCTTACAGATCCGTCCTTTTTCTCTGCCCCCTTTTCGTATACAGGCGACGCACTCAAACTCATTATCTCCGCCCTGCTTTCAGGCAAAAAGAACAGCACAGACCCCGGCAGCAGAAACGAGATCGAGACCTTTCAGTTACAGATCGTTTGCAAATTTGCGGAAGATCTGGTGATTGAGAACGGCAAAACAAATATCTCCACCGAAGACCTCGGCAACATCAAAGAGATCTTTGAGAACCACTACAAGAACATCATTAAAAAACTTCCCGAAAACGACCGGCTGCCCGCACGCGTGCTAATAGAAGAAAAACTCATTATAGATGGCCTGCGGGTATCTATGCCCATACCCTTCATCTTGAGAGATACCGGTATGACCAAAGAACTACTCGATCATCTCATCAGCACACACATCATCCGGCCGGAGCAAAACAACACCATTGAGATCAGCCACGATACGCTTATAGAACCAATACTCAAATTTTACGAAGAAAGAAAAAGGGAAGATGCAATAGCACTGGAGCTGAAACAAAAAGAAGACCAGATCATACAATTAAAAAAAGAACAGGAAATACACCTCAAAAGGCAGGAAGAAAAACAAGCACTTGAACTGGAAAAACTACAGGGAAAACGAACAAGGCTGGTTACCTATTTTGTATTATTTGTCACAGCCACCCTCATATGCTTTATTGTGTATAACAACCACATAAATACACTCAAGGCTGCGGCATTTCAATACTATAAAAAAACACGCATCACCGCAGCCAGCGACCCCACAAAGGCGCTCATATATGCCGACTCTGCCATCTTCCTCATTCCCACAAATGACAGCACATCATGGAATACAGTTGTCAGGGGCAAAACAGACCTTATTAAAAACAACCTGTTCTACCATACCCTGCTCACCACTAAGCCCGGCAATTTTATTTCTATTTCAGATGACGGAACATTAGTGGTCACCTGCGATAGCAATGGCAATGTATCAGTAAGAAAAATCGATAATTCCTGGAGTAAGGCTTACCCGTCAAAGCTCGCAGTGCGGGCAGCCGGGTTCTCACACGATAATAAAAAACTACTACTGGGTGCACCCGATGGCACACTTGTATTATGGAACCTCGCAAACGGCAGCCATGCGCTCCTCGCCCAAAACGACAGTGCAATAACCACAGCCATAATATCCCCCAACGGATCTAAGATGCTGGCGGTGGTACGTGGCAGCGTTAAAGTGCTGGACAGTGCCGGGCGGCAGCTATTTCAGGTCCCCGGCAAGGGGTACACCTGCGCAGCCTTCTGCCCCGATAATAAAAAAATACTTACCGGCGGAAGCGATGGGGTCGTTTCTTCATGGGATGACAATGGCAGGCCACTGAGAAGATATGTAAATTACGACTTCCCTATCACGTGCCTGGCATTCTCACCAGGCGGCTTGCTATTTGCAAGTGGCAGCCTCAGTGGCTTTGTCAACATCTGGCATATTTCCGAGGTTTCTAAACCAAGGGTCACTTTCGGCGACACGCTGCCGGTAACCAGCGTTTGCTTTGTGAACGTAGAGAAGAAAGCCACCTACCACCTCGTTTGTGTAGGCTATTCATCCAGTAAAATAGATCTTTGGCGCATCAACCATACCAAGATCGAGTCTACTATTGATAGCATAGGCTATCCCCTCATTCGCGATATGCCGGTCTATTGGTACACCAAAGAAAATCAATTGCTCGGCCACAGCGATAAAGTAACATGTATTCGCAAATTATCCGGCGACCGCATCGTCACAGCATCCGATGACGGCACAGCAAGGGAATGGTACTGGATTGTCAAAAAAGACTCCGTGAATACCAAGATGAATGATTGACCTTTTATTTAGAAATGAAATAAGCGTCCATGCTGAGAGCCTTCATATTATACTGGCTTTGCGGCCTTCCCCGCCGAAGCCAAAGCAAAGGCGGATTGCGTGAAAGTATTTTATATACAGCAACGATCTGCGCGTGATTTTTTTTGCCTTAGCTATTAAAAGATGTCTTATCTTTTCCGCAAAAATTAAGACCATGAGTGCTCTAAGTCAGCTCGCCGATTCGCTGGTAGGATCAGAAATAGTAAAATTGGGAAACGAAATAAACCGCCGCATCAAACACGGCGAAAAAATATACAATTATACTATAGGTGACTTTGATCCCGATATTTTCCCCATCCCTGTATTGCTGGAAGAATATATTATTGACGAATACAAACAGAAGTCTACAAACTACCCGCCCGCCGATGGCATCCCTGAATTGCGCGAAGCCGTGGCCGGATTTATACACGAGCACCAGGGCATACAGTATTCACAGTCCGAAGTATTGATCGCCTCAGGGGGCAGGCCGCTCATTTATGCCCTGTTCAAAACCATCGTGGATAAAGATGATAAGGTCATTTATGCCGTCCCTTCATGGAACAACAATCACTATACCGGAATGAACCACGGTATACATTGTACCATAGATACCTACCCTGAGAACAACTTCATGCCCGGTATTGAGGATATAAAGCCGCACATCGCAGGTGCCACCCTCCTTTGCCTCTGCACACCTCAAAATCCTACCGGAACTACCATGAGCCGCGAAACCCTCGCGGGCATCTGCGACCTGGTACTGGAGGAGAACAGCAAGCGCACCGCCAAGCAAAAGAAGCTCTACCTCATGTTCGACCAGATGTATGCCCTGCTCACCTACAACGGCATAGAGCATCACAACCCGGTAGCGTTAAGGCCCGCTATGAAGGACTACACCATATTTATAGACGGCATATCCAAGTCATTCGCCGCTACCGGTGTGCGTGTAGGCTGGGCATTGGGCCCGGTGCATGTACTGGCCAAAATGAGGGCGCTGCTCAGCCACATTGGCGCATGGGCCCCTATGGCCGAGCAAAAAGCCACTGCCCGATACCTTCCTCAGAAAGAAGCTACTGTACAGTACTTCACCCACTTCAAAAACGAGTTGCACCTGCGCCTCCATGCCATCTACAAAGGTTTTATTGCCTTAAAAGAAAAAGGATACCCTGTCGATTGCATAGCCCCGCAGGCCGCCATCTACCTCACCATCAAAATAGACCTCGCAGGCAGGCAGGCAAACGGCCACACCCTCCACGACCAGAAGGCAGTAACAGAATACATACTCAGCAAGGCCCAGCTGGCCATAGTGCCGTTCTATGCATTTGGTGCCGGCGATCATTCGCCATGGTATCGCCTCAGTGTGGGTACAGCCATAATATCCGAGATACCGGAGATGTTTGCTTTACTGGAAAGCGCACTCAAAGAGATACTTTAGTATTTCCTTATAAGATCGTTATTGTACTTTTGAAGAGAAAAGAGATCTGCATGAAATATATTCCGTTTACACTGTTATGCTTATGTTTATCCTTTCTGTCTCATGCCCAGTTCAAGAACGACCTGAAACGGGAAAAGCTCAAGGGCAAGGTAAGCTCCGTTACAGAAAGCGAATACAATGGCGCACACGATAGCCTTATGTTCAAGGCTGTTTATAAATACAATGACATCGGCAACACTATAGACTTTTCCACCTACTCACCCACCGGCGAAAAGCTGTCTAAGACCACGTATAAATACAACGACAGCGGCATGCTGATCGAAGAGAACAGGTACAAAGCTGATGGCGCGCTCAATGTACGCACGACCTGCAAATACGACCTGAAAGGCAATAAAATAGAGGAAGATAATTATGATGCAGGTGGCGTGCTTTTCCTCAAAGTACTCAGCAAATTTGACGGCAAAGTCAACCGTATTGTCAAAGACAGCCATAACGAATTTGGCATCCTTTTTCTCAAACGCAATTCAAAGTTTGATGAGGATGGCAACGAGATCATCGCCAAAGAATATGACTCCCACCATGGCTTGCAGTTCACCATCACTTACGACTACGAGGGCAATGATAAAGCCGGCAACTGGACCAAGCGCACCATGTACAAAAACGATGAGCCTTTTACCGTCACCGACCGTGAAATAAGCTATCGCTGATCTCCCCATAATATCAAAGGAATGTTAAAAGGTGGCTGCAAAAGAACAGTTACCTCCCCGCTATATGCTTATTGCTTATTGCGTGCCGCGCTATAACACAATACATTGTGTGCACTTTTGCTATTTAACAAGCTCCGATACCCCGAAACCCTTGTCTGTACACGTTTTGCGTGGCATAGATTTGTTTTACCCTCTACGGTAACAAATACTATTTCACCAACTAAAATCAATTATTATGAAACGTGTTTATCTGATCGGTGCGGCTCTTTTACTACTGGCTTTTATTGCCGGCGACATATACTTTACTCAAAGACATAGCACCAACGAAACCATAGCACAGGGCCCTGCTTCACTCAATGGCTCCCCTACATCTCCAGCCGATAATATTGCGCAAACGCCACCTGTTATCGACAACACACCCCCTATAGAACCTGCATCTACTCCCGCCCCGGTTGCCCTGCTTACCACGCGCCGCCACTATGCAAGGCATTACACCCACAGTACCCGCAATACAAACCTTGAAGGAGCATTGATACCAAATGGTTCAACACCCATTGCCCTTAACGAAAATACCAACACAGAGATCGGTACAGAAAAGTCTAAAGACTTCTTCGGCAATGTACCCGCAAGAACAACAACTGTAGCTGCACCGGCAAAAACACGCAGCAGTCGTTCTATGCCGCTACGCGGACTGGGCGTTGAGGTAGGTTTCAATCAGAGCGCCATATCCAATACGCAAAGTATTGCTGCCGGCAATGTGTTCGCAGGCTTGCTCTACGAATTCAATATCGGCGATCACTTCGCTCTGCAACCCGGATTGCGCTACATCACCAAGGGTACTAAACTGGAGAATGATGATGCCTCCACACAGGAAATATTAAAGACTCACTATCTTGAGCTGCCTGTAAACGCAGTCTTTAAGATGGGCAAAGTAGGCAATGTGCGCATGATAGCAGGCGGCGGCCCATATGCAGCATATCTGGTTAACGCAAAAGATAAATTCAGCGGCCCTGTTCGCTCAGAGATCCCCGATCAGGCCACACCAACACCCCAATACAATACCGGTAACATCAACAGCTTCAGCTGGGGTGCTGGTGGCTTTGTGGGTTGCCAGGCACCCGGCGGCATTTTTGTAAAAGCCGGTGCCGAAACCGACTTTTCCGGCATCATCAAAAACAATGCTGCTACCGACCGTAATTATAATTTCATGGTGTCCTTGGGTTACGTCATTGGTGGCAATTAATTATCCTCATTTTCTTATTGCGCAAGCCATCCTTCTTGGGGTGGCTTGCATTATTTAAATCCTTTCCCTGCCTCCTTTCAGCGATATATAGTTTACTTGCGCTATCTTTACCACATAGCTTATTAAATTATTATCACCTTGAATTTTACAGAATTTGGTTTTTATGATGATCTGCTCGATGGTATTGATGCCATGGGATACGTTACCGCTACGCCGGTACAAGAGCAGGTAATACCCGCAATAATAGCCGGCAGGGATATTATTGCTGCAGCACAAACAGGTACGGGCAAAACAGCCGCATTCTTACTGCCGCTCCTCCACAAGCTCACCTCCTCCCCGCATGAAGACCACAAGATCAATGCCATGATCATTGTGCCCACCCGCGAGCTGGCTGTGCAGATAGCACAAACACTCGAAGGTATATCTTACTATACCTCCGTCAGCTTCATATCCGTTTATGGCGGCACCGGTGGCGCATTATTTGCCAATGAAAAGAAAGCCCTTACATCCGGCGTGGATATTGTTATCTGCACACCGGGCCGTATGATATCGCACCTCAACATGGGCTATGTAAAGCTCGACAGTCTCAAATATCTCATCCTTGATGAGGCCGACCGTATGCTGGATATGGGCTTCCTCGATGACATCATTAAGATCACCTCTTACATGCCTGCCGCAAAGCAAAATTTGCTGTTCTCGGCAACTATGCCGCCGGGTATCCGCAAGCTCGCTAAAACACTTTTAAAAGACCCTGCCGAGATCAACATCGCCATATCCAAGCCACCCGAGCAAATAACCCAGGAAGCCTTCCTGGTGCATGATGCGCAGAAGATACCGCTCGTAAAATACCTGCTCCGCCAAAAAGAATTTGGCAGCATTCTCGTCTTCTGCTCCAGCAAGCTGAATGTAAAACAATTGTACGAAGACCTCCGCAGGGCGGGCTTCGCAGTAGGGCAGATACAGTCTGACCTGGAACAGGAACAGCGCGAACAGGTGCTGCTCGATTTCAAAAGCAAAAAGCTCAAGATACTCGTTGCTACAGACATCCTCAGCCGCGGTATAGATATTGAAGACATAGACCTCGTCATCAATTATGATGTGCCGCACGATGGCGAAGACTATATACACCGCATAGGCCGCACAGCCCGTGCAGCAACTAATGGCACCGCTACCACCCTCGTCAGTATGAAGGAGTATGGCAAGTTCCAGCGCATAGAAGCGCTCCTCGGTAAGCCCGTACCCAAGAGAGAGATACCTTCCGAATTTGGCCCCGGCCCTGATCCTGCCACGGCAACCCATACCTCACAGAGGGGCAGAGGCGGTAGTAATGGGGGCAAGGGAGGCAATAGTGTAGGTGGCAAGCGCAAACCTTTCCGCAACAAAAAATAGCCGCTTAACTCATTGATAATAACAACGAAATACATGGCCTGTTTGCTTAATTGTACGTTAATGGCAATCGCTTAACATAATCCGCTGTCAAAATATCGTAAAATCGCACCCGGCTTTACTTTATAGCCTAAATTTGCACCCTTAAATACTTCATAAATCAGAACTATGCTTCTTTCTACCCGGTTTATGATTATTGACGATGACGAGATCAACAATATGATATGTACCGTAACGCTAAAAAAAATGTCGGCAGATGTAAACATCAAGACGTTTCTCGACCCCGCTGCTGCATTGGCCCACATAGCTGCCGACTACTCTGATCCGGATGAAGATCACCGTGCTATACTTTTCCTAGACCTCAGTATGCCGGTAATGAATGGCTGGGGTTTCCTGGAGCGTTTCAATGATTTCGACAGGGCAGTTAAAGCCCGCGTCAAAATTTATATTCTCTCCTCTTCTGATGACCGCCGCGACCTCGATAAGGCTAAAGCAGATGCCAATGTCATAGATTACCTCGTGAAACCACTCACCAGGGAAACTATACGCCAGGTGACACAAAGCCAAAACCCATAAAATTCATGATTTTAGGGGCTAACAAATATTTTTACATTGCATAACAAGAGTATTTACCTGATAAAAATAAAAAAAACCGCTGTTCGCAAAATATTCCTTCATCATTCTCCTAAAAAGTATATTTTTGCAGCATAAAAATTAAACGCATTATCTATGTCTGAAATTGCAAATCGCGTTAAGAAAATTATCGTGGACAAATTAGGTGTTGATGAATCAGAAGTTACACCGGAGGCTAGTTTTACTAACGACCTCGGTGCTGATTCTTTAGATACCGTAGAATTGATCATGGAATTCGAAAAAGAATTCAACATCTCAATTCCTGATGAACAAGCTGAAACCATCACTACCGTTGGTCAGGCTATTACTTACCTGGAAGAACATGTAAAGTAATTTACTAACCCACTTCTGTAACTGAAAATCGTTAAATGAGCTTTGTGTTAAAACGAGTTGTCGTTACGGGCATCGGTGCCCTGACGCCATTAGGCAATGATGTCCCATCTTATTGGAACGCGTTGCTCAATGGCGTTTCGGGCGCGGATATCATTAAGCAATTTGATGTCACCAAGTTCAAAACGAAGTTCGCATGTGAGCTTAAAGACTTCAATCCTGAGAATTATTTCGAAAGGAAAGAAGCCCGCAAGCTCGACCGCTTCTCCCAGATAGCCCTCGTGGCCGCTGATGAGGCCGTGCGAGCTGCAGGTCTTACAGATCCGGGTATTGACCACGACCGTGTCGGCGTTATCTGGGCTTCAGGTATAGGCGGTATGATCACCTTCATCGAAGAAATGAAGAACTACAATGCAGGCGATGGCACACCTCGCTTCAATCCGTTCTTCATTCCCAAACTGATACTGGATATCGCCTCCGGGCACATATCCATGAAATATGGGTTTCGTGGGCCTAACTTTTCTACAGTTAGCGCCTGCGCTTCTTCTACCAATTCTGTTATTGACGCTTTCAACTACATCAGGCTGGGCAAAGCAGACGCTATCGTTTGCGGCGGCTCCGAAGCTGTAGTTACAGAAGCGGGCATTGGTGGCTTTAATGCCATGAAAGCCCTCTCTGAACGCAATAACGATTTCAAAACAGCCAGCCGTCCTTTTGATCTTAATAGGGATGGTTTTGTTTTGGGCGAAGGCGCAGGGTCTATTATTCTCGAAGAATTCGAACATGCCAAACGCCGTGGGGCGCATATCATTGCAGAGGTAGCCGGTGGCGGCCTCAGCGCTGATGCTTACCACCTCACTGCACCTCACCCCGAGGGCCTTGGCGCATTCAACGTAATGAAGAATGCACTCTCCGATGCGTATATGGTACCTACAGACATTGACTATATCAATGTTCACGGCACATCTACACCGCTCGGCGACATCAGCGAGATCACCGCGATACAGCGTGTATTTGGCGAGCATGCCTACAACCTCAATATCAGCTCTACCAAGTCTATGACCGGACACCTGTTAGGTGCAGCAGGGGCTATAGAGGCCATTGCCAGCATATTGGCTACAGTGCACGATATCATTCCGCCTACCATCAACCACTTTACCGACGATCCTTCATTCGATCCAAGGCTTAATTTCACTTTTCATAAAGCGCAGAAACGTGTTGTTAATGCGGCTTTAAGCAACACTTTCGGGTTTGGTGGTCATAACGCATCCGTTATCTTCAAAAAACCATCCGAATAGTTTTGCGGCGGCTCATCAATCGCATCTTATCCCGTACCTCCTCTACCGACAAACAGTTGGTGCTGCAATTAGAGCACCTTTTAGGATTCAGGCCCAGGCACATTGATTACTACAAGCTCGCATTCATGCACCGCTCCCGGCCCGATGATGTCACCGACAGCAACGAGCGACTTGAATTCCTGGGCGATGCCATACTCGGCGCCATCATTGCCGAATACCTCTTCAAAAAATACCCCTACCAATCCGAAGGATACCTCACCGAACTGCGTTCCCGCATCGTACGCCGCGAAACAATGAACAATGTAGCCCTCCGTATGGGCCTCAACAAACTGGTGCAGTACAACCAGAACGACCGTGGCCTCAGTCGCAGCCACATATTCGGCAATGCCCTCGAAGCCCTTATAGGCGCTGTTTACCTCGATCAGGGCTTCATCAAAACACGCACCTTCATCCTCAACCAGCTCGTACGCTCCTACATAGACCTCGCTACTATGGAGAGTACTGATACCAATTACAAAAATCAACTGCTCAGCTGGGCCCAGCGCGGCAATAAAGTGCTTGCATTCGAGACCATCGACGAAAAGATGGATGCCACCCGCAAGCTCTTCACAGTAGGTATCATGATCGACGGCGAGCTCTTCGCCGAAGGTACCGGCTACAACAAAAAAGAAGCCGGCCAGGTAGCCGCAAAAAAGGCACTGGAGAAAATAAAGGACTGATACTCCTTAAAACTAATACGGTATTGGTTATCAAGAGCCTTTGCGACCTCTTCCTGGTAGTCCCGTTATACGTACCTTCTCTTTGCGACCTTTGCATGAAAGTTTCTTGCAGTCCACCTTGCTTGCATCCCTCAAAGAAATAAGGTATCTTTAACTTACGATGACCTTAATACCCGAAAAAAATAAAGCAAAAGAACATCTCGGCTACCTCGACGCTATGAGGGGGATAGCTGCATTAATGGTAATGGCGTATCATTTCATTAACTGGAAGTACGATAACCGCATCGAAGCCAAAACAGCCTCCATCCTTTTTAATGGCAGCGATGCCGTATCTTTTTTCTTTGTGCTCAGCGGCTTTGTTCTTTCTTATCAGTATATCGTCATTCAGCGCCCTCTCGATTTTCGTAAATATTATATTAATCGTGTCTTTCGCCTCTGGCCCGCATTCTTTTTCACTGTATTCATTAATGCGCTCAACTGGAACAGGACAAACATCACCCTCCATATGCTTGCAGATGTATTCCTGCGAAACAAAACACAATTCTGGGAAGAAGCAATACTGTTCCGCACCTACCCACAATATTATGTACCCGGCTGGACATTGGTCATCGAGCTATCTATATCACTCTTCGTTCCTTTCCTCATCATACTCGCACGTACCAACCGCAAGCTCATTATCTGGATCTGCTTTTGCATTTTATTGATCGGCAAAAACATGGGCGAATGGTACATGTTCAACTTTCATTTCGCGCTCGGCGTGCTGCTCAGCTGCTTTTACTTTGAGCTACAAGACAACTCCTTCAGGCTAACAAAATGGTACCGGTACCGGCACCTCATTTTATCTGCCGCTTTTTTGCTTTATTCAGTCAGGCATATTGCCGGCATATTCCCGCCCGGAGCCAGGTATACCTACATCGCCAACTACGTAGGCATCGACTTCTTTCATTTCACAGGCCTGGCATCATTTATATTCATAGCAGCAATTCTTTGTAGCCCGGCGGCAAAAGCATTCCTGCAAAACAAGCTATTACGTTTTCTCGGCAAGATATCCTACGGCATATACCTCATGCACTGGCTATTGGTAACTGATGTTTTTGTTTATTGGGACAAGCTATCTGCAATATTTCCCGGTACTAAGTCGGCCTTTATATGCCTCTTCTTTATTTATTCAGCCGCCACCATATTACTGGCTATCATCACACACTACTTCATAGAGGTTCCCTTCATGCGGCTGGGTAAGCGGCTCACCGCTAAAATGAAACCCGCAGTTTACTGAACCTCCAACCGACGAACAACATAGCCCATGGCTTTAGCCATGGGTACAAGAAAAGACGACACCCAAAATCGTTTTAACGGTTTAAATCACACAACACCATTGAGCCATTGAGTAATTGAGCCATTCACCCCATTATTTAAAGATCATCTGTTTCAACCTCCACACTATAGAATCATTCTTGTGCAGGATCACATACAACGCACGCTCGCCGCCAAAATTCCGGTAAAAACGTTCCACACCCTCATCCATACTCCCTTCCAGGTCAAAGATCGTATGCCCTCTTTTCTTCGCCTCCTTTATCGTATGCCACAGCAGCAGCGACATAGCTTTGTAGCTGTTCGTCTCCGGGTTTTGACCGCCCATGAAGTAGTAGCTGCGCTTGTTGTCCCATACCTGCCACACTATCGCCTGTATCTTCTTCCCACTCTTTGCCACCCACAGCGAGCACGCGTCATTGGCTATACAGCCGTCCATTATCCGCTTAATGTCACTCAGCGTATAAGGCATCTTCTTTCCTTTCTTAGCCAGTGTATACTTCTGAAATTTATATAGCTCCTTCAGGTAGTCCGGCGACTGGCTGATCTCCACCTCTTTTTCTGCCAGGCGCACATTCCGGCGCGTGGTATCTTTCATGTTGGACAGCAGCGTTTCTTCATCGTCATTCAGCTCCAGCAAAAAGGTTTGCTGCACCTGCGCTCTTAGTTTGTGCTGTTTGAAGAGGCCCACCTGCTTTATGCCCGGCTGTATGGCCAGGTGCCATACCTGCGCATGCGGCAGTTTCTTCATCAGCTCCGCTATCACCTCATGTTCAAAGCTGTCCTTGTTGCTGTCCTTTACATCTGCCGGAAAGAATACATGCGGCCCCAGGTAAGGCGTAAGTACCGGGGTGCGGCGAAACCTGATCCATAATTTTTGTTCTACAGGGTAAGCCCATACACCTGTTACCAGGTCGCCCTTGCGCGCTACAGCCACGTCCCAGTTGCGACATACCATATCCAGCCACCAGGGCTGCATAAATACAGGGATATCGTTCTTCTCCCTGCATAGCTTGATGTAGAAATTCTTGTCGCTCATTACCGGTATACCTCTTTATCTGCCTACTTGAATTGCAGCACCTTTGCCGGCTGCACCTTGCGAATATACAACGCGGGCAGCCACATGCAAAATATGCACAGCGCCAGCGTAGTCACATCTATCACTGCCACGTGCCACCACACCACCTTTATAGGGGCGTAGCGCATATAATAATTGGTCTCATCCAATTTGATGAGGCCATACTTATCCTGTAGCCAGCACAGCCCCAGCCCGAATATATTGCCTGCTATTATACCCCCGGCTCCTATCAGCCCGGCTATCCCCAGGAAGATGTTGCGGGTTTCTCCAAACGGCATACCCAGCGCCTTCAGCAGCCCTATCATTCGGGCCCGGTCCATCATCAGTATCAGCAATACTGCCGCCATATTGATGACGCACACCACAGCCATTATCGCTAGCAGTATCATAGCATTGGTATCCAGTAAGTTCAGCCAGTCAAAAAGGTTAGAGTAATTGAATGCAGTAGTATACGCCTCCAGTGGCGCTTTCACAATGTTGTAGTGTATAAAGCTGGCCACTGTATCTGCATACTGCGCATCGTCCAGGTCCACCTGTAGCCCGTTCACGCTATCCGCAGTCCAGTTGTTCAGGCGTTGCAGCAGTCTTATATCGCATACCGCATACATGCCGTCCACATCATCCATGCCGCTATGGTACAAGCCGCTCACCCGCACCCGCCTTATACGCGGCAGCTTATCGCCTTGTATCAGGTCCAGTTGCACCGTATCGCCAATGTTCACATTCAGCTTATCTGCAGTACTATTAGAGATTAGTATTTGTTTGGAGTAGGCAGTATCGCTATAGTCTATCGGCTTGCCCGTAGTGGTTGTGCCTTTCAGAAACCGGTATTGCTTGTTCACACCCTTTAGCACTATGCCTTCCATAATGCCATTTGCCTGCACTATTACCGGGTGCGCTGCGAACGGCGCTACATCCATCACATGCGGCAGCCTGCCTATGGCATTTGCGGCAGCTGTATCATACCATATTGGGTTAGAATAGCTGAGGGAGGTAGAACGTGTCTCGTCATAAGGCACCACATGCACATGCCCCATAAAGCTATACAGCTTCTCGCTCACCGCGTGGTTAAACCCTGTAAGCACAGCCACAGTTACGATCATCACAGCCACACTGAGCCCTGTGGCCACAATGGCCAGCCTGATGATGAAGGAAGAGAATACACCCTTCTGCTTCGCTAAATACCGTCTTGCTATGAAAAATGAAAGGTTCAAATTATCGCCGCTGCTTGAACATTAAAAGTAAGTAAAAAATACTTGGCAGCTATGTTGCTGTATAGTTATAAAAGTAGCCGTAGCAACTATAGCAATATTCTAAAGGAATGATGATAGCGTCAGCACGGCATTTTGCCGTCAGACGCGTTTTGGAACAGATTATCCCACATCTCTCTCATTTATTTTTCAATAACTTCAACCCGGAAGAATACCCAACATTGTTTACTTCTCTTCCTCGCTCGCAGGTGGCTGCACCAGCAGCTTCATCAGCTGTTGCAGTTCATCAGCCTTTTGCTCTTCGCGGCGGTAGCGGTAGCAAAGGCACAGCTCTTCCATCATTTTATAAATGATCTGCCGGTTTTGCATAGGCGAGCGGATGCTGCCCATGTTCTCTGCCTTTATTTTGTGCAGGTAATTGTCCACATCCTGCTGGGTATATATCATACCGCTGATGGGGTCTACATAAAATTGCACCTGCGATGAGCCGGTGTATGCCGGATCAAAGAGATTGTACATAGTGTCTATGTAGGCAAAGATGAACTGTCTTGGCACATCTACCGCAAAGATGGGTATATCCAGTATCTCTGCCAGCGCCAGGTATATAACCCCTATCGTGTACGAATTGCCCTGCCTGTTTTCCAGCACCTGGTTAATGAAGAAATACTTAGGGTCGCGCTCCGTAAGCTCATGGCCCTGTAGCTTATAAAAACTATACAGAATGCTATTGAATACATTCACCTGCTCCACAGGTGTCAGGTAGTTATTCAGTTCCAGCCACACATTGCGGCGTATATGATCGAACTGCGAAAGTATCGCCGGTACATTCAGGTCGGGGAACTGGAATTTGGCTACCAGTATAGCCCCGCGCAGTAGCTCCGGGTGCTTGGCATTGCTCCATTCCAGCAAGTCGTGCTGCAGATCATTGAAGTGTACCCGGTGTATCAGCAACTCTATTCGCTCCTGCACTCCCTCATCTTCCGTCACCTCCCACAACTGCTCCAGGCTGGGTATTATCTCCCGCCCATAATTCAGCAGCGTACTGGCCACAGTATCATACACCTCGTTATCGGGGTCATCTATCAGGCGCAGCAGCGCGTTTATGTCCTTACTCTGGATAGGCAATTGATGATCAGTTAGTGCAGTTGTAATGTGAAGTTAGGAAAAAGTTATTCCGGCAATAAATAAAGATTTCAACACAGGTGCAAAAACCCTGTTTTATTACAATAGCATGAAAAAACAGCACAAAAAAATAGCCCGCAAATATCTGCGGGCCATTATCTGAATTTATTCTAACTTACAATGTTACTCCATTGTCTAATTGTCTAATTGTCTAATTGTCTAATTGTCTAATTGTCTAATTGTCTAATTGTCTAATTGTCTAATTGTCTAATTGTCTAATTGTCTAATTGTCTAATTGCCTAATTATTTTTTCTTCCCTCTCGGTGCCTTCTTCGGCGGGTTAGCCTTTACATCTTCTATAATCGCCTTCACATCTTCTATCGTTAGATCTGCAGCTTTTTCAGCAAGTTCTTTTGGTATCTTAAAGTTGCGTAGCCCCTGCTTGATGTAAGCGCCATAAGGCCCCTTCAGTATCCTTATCTTTTCCTTCTCAAATACTTTTATCTCGCTCTCGGCTTTTGCTTTCCTCTTCTCTTCTATCAGCGGCGCTACTTCTTCCATAGCCACTGTATACGGGTCCATCTCCTTTTTCAGGGAATAAAAGAGGCCAGCGTGTTGCGCATACGGGCCAAAGCGGCCTATGTTCACCACCACATCTTCCCCTTCAAACGCGCCTATATTCCTTGGCAACTTAAAAAGTTCCAGTGCCTCTTCCAGGTTTATGGTTTCAATGCTCTGGTTAGTGCGCAGCTTCGCAAAGCGGGGCTTCTCTTCGCCTTCTGCTGTGCTGCCTATCTGCACCATCGGGCCAAAGCGGCCCAGGCGTGCTGTCACCGGCTTGCCGCTCACCGGGTCTGCACCCAGCTCGCGCTCGCCCTTGGCGCGTCCTGCATTCTCTATTGTATGCTCTACGCTGTGATGGAAAGGCTCATAAAAATCACCGATCATCTTATTCCACACTTCCTTGCCATCAGCTATACGGTCAAACTCTGCTTCTATCTTTGCGGTGAAGTCATAGTCCATCACCTTCTCAAAATTCTCTTTCAGGAAATCGGTCACCACCATACCCAGGTCAGTAGGGAACAGCTTGCTTTTTTCCGCTCCGAAGTTCTCACCCGATGTGGCTGCAGTTACCGTATCATTCTGTAGTGTCAGCACCTGGAAGTTACGCCTTACACCATCCTTATCACGTTTCTCTACATAGCCTCTTGCCTGTATAGTGCTGATGGTAGGAGCGTAGGTCGACGGGCGGCCTATGCCCAGCTCTTCCAGCTTCTTCACCAGCGATGCTTCTGTATATCTTGGCAGCGGACGTGAGAACCTTTCAGTGGCGCTCATGCTCTGGAAGTCCAGCACCTGGCCTGCGGCCAGCGGAGGCAGCATCCCTGCGTTCTCATCATCCCCATCCTCATCATCACGGCTCTCACTATATACCCTCAGGAAGCCGTCAAACCGCATCACCTCGCCGGTGGCCGTCAGTTGCTCCTTCTGTGTCGAAATATCTATTCTGGCTATCGTGCGCTCCAGTTGCGCGTCCGCCATCTGGCAGGCCATCGTGCGCTTCCAGATCAGTTCATACAATCGGCTCGTATCTGCGTCACCAGCAGTGGTGGCGTTCATATCCGTTGGGCGTATGGCCTCATGCGCTTCCTGCGCCGATTCGTTCTTTGTTTTGAATGCACGCTGCTGGTGGTACCGCTCGCCATACTGCGATATGATCGCAGCGCGAGCGCCGTCTATCGCCGTTTCCGACAGGTTCACTGAGTCCGTACGCATATAGGTAATATGCCCGTTCTCATAAAGCTTCTGCGCCAGCAGCATCGTCTTCGATACCGAGTAGCCCAGTTTGCGGCTCGCCTCCTGTTGCAGCGTAGATGTGGTAAATGGCGCCGATGGCGATTTCTTGCCCGGCTTCACCTGCACATCCTTCACCGTATAGCCTGCGCCTATGCACTTTTGCAGGAAACTTTCCGCGCCCTTCTCATCGCTGATCTTATCCGGCCCTTCGGCTTTAAAAATTACCTTCTTCTTATTAATGTCCTCAGCGCTGAATAATGCTTCTACTTTAAAGCTGCTGGTGACGTTGAATTTGTTTATCTCGCGCTCGCGCTCTACGATCAGGCGCACAGATACCGACTGCACCCTGCCTGCCGATAGGTTATTGCGCATACTCATCTTACGCCACAGCACCGGCGACAGCTCAAAGCCTACTATACGGTCCAATATGCGGCGGGCCTGCTGCGCGTTCACCAGGTCCATATTCACGAAGCGCGGCCGGGCCACTGCATCCTTTATTGCCTTGCTCGTGATCTCATGAAATACGATCCTTTTGGTCACTTTCGGATCAAGATCCAGTACTTCGCACAAATGCCACGATATGGCCTCACCCTCACGGTCCTCATCCGTTGCCAGCCATACGTCGTCCGACTTTTTCGCTATAGACCTCAGCTCCTTCACTACCTTCACTTTATCTTCTGATATGGCATACGTAGGCTTAAACCCGTTCTTGATGTCTATGCCCATATCTTCCTTTTGCAGGTCGCGTATATGCCCATAGCAAGACTTCACCTCAAAATCACTCCCCAGTATCTTCTCTATGGTTTTAGCCTTCGCAGGCGACTCCACTATCAACAAATGTTTTGCCATTCCTTAATATCCTTTTTCACCTGCCGTTTTTTGGCAAGCGTGTGCAATAATAGACTATTGGTATTAAAAAACAAAAAGGGTGGCGAAAAAACGCCACCCTTTTTTTAAGAATTATTGTTTTGCTTAGTGAGCTACTACTACATGGCCTGTAGTACGTGCTGTACCTGCCTGTATAGTGTAGATGTACATACCGTTCGCAAGTGCTGCGGTATTGAACTTAGCTACGCTGGTCACATCGCTCTGTGTAGCAACAGTCTGGCCTACCATGTCGGTGAGGGTTACTGTAGCAGCAGAAGAAGTGCTGAAAGAGATGTTCAGCTCGTTAGTAGCAGGGTTAGGATAAGCATTAACCTGCTCTAACTTTTGGATCTTGTTCACGTTAGTGCTGCCTGGGCTCCTCAGGTAGAACATGATGTATGGGTTCTGCACACATAATGGGGCTGTATAGAAATAAGAAGGTGTTGGGATAACAGTAGTACCATATACTTCTGCATTGGCAGTATGATACCTGTCATCAGAGCTTACCATCAGGCCTGTACTCACGTCATCAGGCAATTGCAAACCGCCTGCATTATCCGTGAAATACCACGAATCCTGTGACCAGATATTAGCGGTAGTTATAGACGAACCATATGGGTAGTAAACGCCTGTATGGAATGTAGCAAGAGCTGCCAGATGTCCACCTGCATCTATGTGCATAGAGCCGCCTGTAAGTGGGAATGACCAGATATTCCAACCTGATGTCGCATCAGTATCAATAGCAGCAGCATGGTCAAGTACTTTAGATATTCTTGACAGTGGGCTAACCGCCGTAGTAGAAGTTGAAGAAAAACCAGTGGAATCTATTGCAGCAACGGCAAAACGATAAGTATCATTTGGAGCCACTGTGATGCCATAGGTGTTCAGATCAGTACCATTCGTTTGCAGGTCCCATGCGTTTGTAGAACCTGTAGTGTTAGTCCCTGCTATATCAATATGAAGGGTATCTGTTTCTGTAGTATTGGTCTGGAAGAAACGGCCTATGATCAATACGCTATCCACATAATAATCATCACTTGCACCAATAGTGAATGGCGCAGAGTACGAAGTGTTCTGCCAGTTAGAGCTAAACCAAGAGCTGTACGGATTAAAAGAAACACCCATGCCGTGGCACCACCAGTAGAAAGGAGGTGTACCTGCAGATACATACAACGTAGAATCATTAAATACGTCTATAGCACCGTAGTTACCTGTATTTGAACTATTATCATAATTTACAAATGTACCATCGTCATGCGCTAAGTCGAAACTGAACCAGGTTCCGACAACTGCTGCTGCCGCGCTGGTGGTCCTGGCCTCTGCATTTCTGCGGTTCATAATACCAGCCAGATCAGGCTGTGTGTTCAATACACGATGACCAGGCGCTGTAGCCTCATGTGCCGCAGTTCTGTTCCCGGGGTTAAGCATAATGCTCCGGTTCTCTTGGGCATTTGCGAGGGCTGATATTAAGCCCGCTGTTAAAAGTAAAAGTGATTTTTTCATAATATTTTTTTTTCGAATAATAATTTGACGATAAAATTAGAGATAAACTTCGTAACAAAAAAATTTTTTTAAACATTTTCAGCAAAATCCCCCTAAAGAATGGTTAAATCCCCTGAGTAACAACTACTTAAAAAAAGCGCTTTCTATACGTTATAGCAGCAATATCCATGCCACATTTAACAAAATTAACAGGGTTTATGTCACTAAACTGTGTTTTTTATACACTTTCCCATTCCCAAAAGCTACCTTTGCGCTGTAATATAATAGTATACAGGCTTGCGCCGCAGAAATCAAAGATCAATGCTCCCCCAGTTCGATAATACAGAAGTAGCTTTCCAATACCGCAGCAACAGCGAATTAAAGCGTGCGCGCTTCCTTTTTTCCTCTATGGGTTCGCCCATGCTCACCAGCATAGGCATGAAGCTCACACAATTTGCTATCTCGTGGAAGTTGCCCATAAAGAGCCTCATCAAGCACACCCTGTTCGACCAGTTCTGTGGCGGCGAAACAATGGACGAAGCCGCCGCAACAGCCGCTGTCATCGCTAAATACGGCGTAGGCACCATTCTAGACTACGGAGTGGAGGGTAAGGAGAGCGAAGAAGACTTTGATAAGGCCGTACCTGAGTTCATCAAGGCAATAAAGTACGCCGCAGCCAATAAGAATATACCTTTCATCAGCATCAAGATCACCGGCTTCGCGCATTTTGCCCTGCTGGAAAAGATACACGCACAAGAAAAACTGACCGCAGACGAGCAAGCCGCGTGGCAGCGGGTGTATGGCCGTATAGACAACATATGCAAGGCCGCCGCAGACAATAATATAATGGTGCTGGTAGATGCCGAAGAAAGCTGGATACAGCAGCCGGTAGATGACCTCACTGATGCCATGATGGAAAAGTACAACAAAGCTAAAGCCATTGTGTACAATACCTTCCAGCTATACCGGCACGACAGGCTGGAATTCCTCAAAGCATCTTTTCCTGTAGCTACTGCCAAAGGGTACATCCTGGGTGCCAAGCTGGTACGCGGCGCCTACATGGAAAAAGAAAGGGCCCGTGCCGCCGAAAAAGGCTACCCATCGCCCATACAGCCCGATAAAGAAGCAACAGATAAAGACTATGATGAAGCAGTACTCTTTTGCCTGCAACACCTCGACCATATAGCGCTGTTCGTAGGCACACACAACGAGGCCAGTTGCCTCAAAGCAGCCAAGTACATGCTGGATAACAAGATAGCTGCTACCACAGACCGTGTATACTTCTCACAGCTCTACGGCATGAGCGATAACATGTCCTTCAACCTGGCGCACGAAGGCTACCACGTGGCCAAGTACCTGCCCTACGGCCCTGTGCAGGATGTGCTGCCCTACCTTATGCGCCGCGCACAGGAGAACACCAGCGTAGCAGGCCAAACCGGCCGCGAGCTACTGCTCATCAACAAAGAAATTAAACGCAGAAAGCTATAACAAAATTAAGAGTGAAAAGCGGTACTGAAAGCAAATACGTGTCATGGTGAGCCTCGTCGAACCACGACACCGTTAGCGGGCAGGCGATAAGTGCGTTTGAAAATGCCTGCGTTAAACAATTGTACTCAACTGCGTCATGGTTCTACAAGGCTGCCATGAGACCTACTCATTTATGTTTTCCTGAAAACAATGGAGATAAAATACAAACACCAGCCTCAATACTGGCATTGCGTAGTCACCGGCAACCAGTCTGTTTTTTCGGTTGCCGCAGTAAGATGATTACTGCCTATCGTTATGTACGGGCAAAGGCTTTTGTGCAGGCCCGTCGCTTTGAAGAAATAATTGCCCGTTGTCAATCCTGAGAAAACCGCCACAGGCGTATCATTGACCACGATGCACACCATCGAGTCGTCATACACACCATCCGCAGGCTCATCCAGTGTACCGTATTTTATGTAGATGGTTGCAGTATCCAGCAGCGTGCCATAATGTTCTGCCGAGGCCCGTATGGTCTCATGCCCACCCTTGCCCCCGCCCGTCACCGTGCCACCCGAGTGCTTCTTACAGCCCACGGCAGCAAGCAGAATCAGTATAGGTACAAACAATATGGAGACCAAACTCTTCATCCTATCAAAGTTAATCATTTTTTGGCGATGACTTTTTCTTAAAAAAGAAATACCGTTGTACGGCCAGGTAGTACAATGGATACTCATGCAGGTAAGAGCCATCGCCCAGTGGGAGACCTACCGAAACATCTACCCGCACAGACGATCTGATGATGAACTGCACACCCGGGCTTGCCTCCATATAGCTACCACCCCTTAATATCGCTATGGAATTGGGTATCTTGTAGCTTTCAATACCATCATGCTGCGTCACATCTGCCGCGCCATAGGTCTTGCCCAGGAATTCAAGGTACACGTTTATGTTGGTTTGCTTGTAACTGGTATACTTGCGGGGCAGCAACAGGTAGCCCAGTGCCAGGTCGTAATCTACTGCATTACCATATTTAAAGTCGATAGGATATGCGCCGCCATATATATCGTACGAATTGCCTTTATACTCAAACGGCAATACACCGCCTACTGTCAATGTTCCCGCGAAGTGGCCTTTAAGATAAGTAGCTATAAGCCCCGCACCCACACCGCTGTTATGCGTTAGTAACTCCGGCTCGGCCAGGTGCGATACGATGCGCGCATAAGACACTTCGCCATAAGCCGCCAGCCTAAAATGAGTATTTTGTCCGTCCTGCGAATAAAAGCGGTATTGTCCGTACAGGTCGGCACCCGAGAAGATATAAGGGTAAGGCACCACAGCCGGTGTATTGGCGCTCACCGCCGGGCCGGAGCCGCCGTGGTTATGCAATATAAAATCTGTAGGAAGATTTAAAGAATGGTAATCAGAAGCCACACCCGATAAAATAAGGCTGAATTTCGGTGCAACGCCATACATCACTTTCAAAACACTTATCTTTCTTATCAGCCCCGACTCATCGTAGCTTTCATTGAACAGGCGGATGCCAAGCGCGCCCTTCGGCAGTGTACTTGCCGGCAAGGTCAGATTATATAACTCCTGCCCTCTCGCTGTAAGCGAAAATAAAAGGAACGCAATAACCGTATAAAATCTTGACATCTGCTATTGATCGGGCAAGCACAACAACTTTTATTGCCTTGCTAAGTAAATTTAGGTATTAATCCGGTTTTCCTGTAATTTTACATTGCAAATTGACGAAAATTATTCCTGTTTGAAAAAACTGGTAGCCATAGTAGCCCTCCTGGGTATCATGCTGCAAACCTTTAGCCAGGTTGTAGTGCTGGCCGATTATTATGTACATAAAGACTACATTGCCAAAAACCTTTGCGAGAACAGGGACAAACCCATGATGCACTGTGATGGCAAATGCTGCCTCAAAAAGAAACTGGCCAAACAAGGTAAGGAACAAGCCCCCTCGCCTACCAATAATAAAAGCGAACAGGTAGTTACTCTATTCTTTACCAACAGCCGCTACGAGATACATCCTGTAACCATATTATCAGAAGCCAATCATTTCTTCAACAGGAACGACCTGCGTACCTGCGCCTTCCATGGCTCTGTTTTTCACCCCCCTACTGTTTAGTGTTTTAAGCAAAAAATTTATCCTGCTGCTTTGTGGCGGGCTACGATCTTTTCATTGGCATATGCCTGTTCCATTGCGGATGCAGGCACAGCCGCTATAAAACATAAATAATGAGAACGCTGAAAATACTAATGCTGCTCGCAGGCAGTATGTCCTGGGCATACGGCTATGCGCAGCAAGATGATACGAACCAGAAAGTACCGACAACAGGTACAGACAACAAGACCTGCAATGGCACTTGCTGCTGTGCAGGCAATACACAAGCGCCACTTGGGATAATGACAGACCACATCCACAACAAAGGCACGTGGATGTTTTCCTATACCTACATGAACAGCATGATGCAGGGAAACAATACAGGCGCATCAAAAGCAAGCGACAATGATGTGTACAAAACCTACATGATGGCGCCCGAAACCATGAGTATGCAAATGCACATGGGCATGCTGATGTATGGCGTTACCGACCGCCTCACAGTGATGGCTATGGGCGGCTACATGGTCAGTAACATGACCATGAACATGAGCAGCGCCGCTATGACGATGCCTGGCATGGTGATGCCCATGGGTAATATGACCATGCAAACCACTTCTTCAGGCTTTACAGATACTAAGGTATCCGCGCTGTATAATTTCTCCAACATAGCGGCACAGCGAATTATAGGAAGCCTGGGTATCAACCTGCCCACAGGCTCCATACGGGCCACAGGCTCCACTATGCTGGGCGATGATCAACGCCTGCCGTATGATATGCAACTGGGTACGGGTTCATACAGCATAATCCCCGACATTACTTACGGTCGCAAATACGGACTGTTTTATTGGGGCGCTAATGCCGGCGCAGATATAAAGCTCAATTACAATTCCCTGGGCTACAAAGACGGCAATATATACCACGGCTCGGCATGGGCAGGTTATCAATTCCTACCTTTTGTGAGCGCTACCCTTAGGGCCGAAGATGTGCATACAGACAAAATATCCGGCGCCGATGCCGTTATTGCCAACCCGATATACCAGGAAAACGACCCCACTACACGTACCGCCAATTATGGCGGCAACTGTATGAATGCCTATGTGGGCCTCAATTTCTATCTCATGAAGCCCGTCATCGAACACTTCCGCCTGATGGCAGAGTACGGTATGCCGGTATATCAAAACCTGAACGGCACACAAATGGCGTCGAAGTCCAACTTTTATGCCGGGTTGCAGTATTCCTTCTGATCAGAACTCACCTCTAAACTATTACCGGCATGGCCGGTTATAGTTGGTCGTGAAAGCTACTGAAATGCTGCGCCAAAAATCAACCTAAATCATTCATTAAAAAAACAATCATGAAAAAGCAAACAATCATACTTCTCTCAGCTATAATAGCCATCATTTTCGTTTCCTCTCTTTGCATGACCTCCTGCAAAAAGTCATCTAACCATTCGTCAGCAGACTCGGGTGTCTTTTATTTCCACCTGCATACTCAAATTGATGATACGACCATAGGCGGCAATACAGACGGCGCCGACAGCAATGCAACCGGCCCGGGCGCGTCGCCATGGTACTACCTTTTTGATACCGCAGGCCCTCGTATTTTACTCACAGTTCCGCAATTCTACATTTCCAATATTATGCTGATGAACGCAAACGGAAGTATGCTCTCCCTCAATAATGTGGTTCTGCTTAAAGGACTGGATAGCGAAGATTATTATTGCTGCAAAGTGCCAATAGGTACGTATACATCAGCCATGTTCACTGTAGGTCTCAGCTCGGCTAATAATGCATTGCCACCTACTACACAATTTGTTACAGATGGCGTTCCCTTCCCTGTAGAGTCGAGCATGTGGACAGGCAGTACATCTACCGGCTACTATGGCATGATCGTACAGGGCATGTACGATACAACCATTGCTCATACAGGCCTCAACCCCATCAGCTTTAATTTTGAAATACCTAAAAGCCTCA